>JGI24135J36437_1000041_pt1 | contig 41650 bp, 24 predicted proteins | sample BarGraNGADG00211_3_FD_36437 | JGI IMG/M metagenome (IMG submission 36437)
GGTATTTTTCGCTTATATTGACATCGTAACCTGCAGGTTTATAGATATAAAATCGACGCCATCCGTTGAAAACAGTTGAATAATAGTATTTTATACAAATTTCCCCGTGAGGAACATCTTTTATTGCGTAATAGTCGTCGCCTTTGAACGGAACTTCAATACCACTTGCCATCCGGCCCATTCCGTAAAATGTCTCACTTGAGGGATCAGCGACAGCTAATCCGTCAACCAGAAGAGAATAATAATGAAAACCTTCAGTTAAAGAATCGGTTGTTACTTCCCATACCCCCTCACTGTTTTTTACCATGTCGTATTTTTTTGCCAGATCGAGCTGAACTCTTTGTGCATCAGGTGCTTTTATTCTAAAGATAGCACGGCTGTCAGGTAATATCTGTGGATATTTTACTCCCCTGGCATTGGTTGAGGCTGGAATACCCATTACACTGTATTTGTTAAATTTTGATACATCAACAGGTTTAAAGATGAGCTGTGAAAACATGTATAAAGAATTTTTCCATACTTTAAAGTCGTGCACTCCTGGTTCGATATAATAGATATGGGGAACATTATTTGCATTCAAATAATTATGGGTACGCTGGCTGAATGCAATCAGACCATCGTTATCACCACAGGAGATCCAGAGCAATTTCAATGATTTTCTGGCTTTATCCGGATCAGGCAGAAGCTGTTCAGGAGGTTTAGTATTGGGAGCTGAAGAGAATCCCCCTATCCATGCAAAAATGTCGAGGTTACCCAGACCGAAATTCAATGATTGACCACCACCCATAGAAAGACCTGCTATAGCACGATGTTCACGGTCTTTTATTACCGGATATTTTCTTTCTATATATGGGATAAGATCATTAAGCAGGTCCCTCTCGAAAGTAGCAAATGCCTCCACCTTATCAGGAGCCATAATATTTCCTGTCGCACGGTCGTCTTTCATAGCTCTTCCGTTCGGCATTACAACAATTGTTGGCTCAATTTTGTTTTCAGCATATAGATTATCCAGAATAACCTGTGGCTGGCCTCCTTTTAGCCATTCCTTTTCATCTCCGCCAATCCCATGCAAAAGATATAAAACAGGATATTTCCTGCTTTTTGAGTAATTCGGGGGCGTATATATAAGTGCCTTGCGAATTACACCTACTGTTTTTGACAGATAACTGATTGAATCTATTTTACCGCGTGCAATTCCAGCTCGCAGGGAGTCGAAACCAACCGGTGCATGCTTTACAATATTTTGTGAATTTGCAGTCACGATGACTACAATCAATAGAGCAAAGAGGGCAATTAACTTTTTCATTAGTGTTTCAGGATTTATTTATATTTTAAATTTAGTTTGGTTATCAGTGCAGATGGCATCCAATATTCCTCATTAAAGTCTCTTTAGTGAATATTATAAAATACTCAGGTTACTGCTTGAACAATAGCTGTGCAAACTGAAATAAATCTCTTCGCCAGGTTAACCATTCATGAGCAGTGCCTATGGATTCGTAATAGATGTATTTGATACCAGCTTTGTCCAGCATATTGCGAAACGCTCCAATAGCTCCGGGAAATGGGTTTGGTTCTTTGGTACCTTTTCCAATCCATAGAAGCCTTATCTGCTTGTTTAGAGTCTTTCCATCTTTGAAAATTCCATTGAAAGCTGTCTGCGGATCGAGCTCTGCAGTGTTCAATCCATTCATTGTACCACTAAAAGCACCAATGTAGGAGAACTTGTCCAGGTTGTGAAAAGTAATCTGACATGTCTGATTCCCACCCATAGATAGACCAGCCATCGCTCTGTGTTCCCTGTCTGCAATTGTTCTATATGTAGCATCAATCATAGGGATGATTTCTTTAATCATGACTTCTTCGAAGGCAGAGTTAGCGCCAACTTCTCTCCCGGAAGTACCAGAGCTCTGAGTCTCCGTCAGGGAAGGCTTTAGTGCATAGCCATTTTCAATAACAATAATCATTGGGAGGGCTTTTTTTTCAGCAATCAGATTGTCAAGAACAAGGTTAGCTTTACCCTGAACAGTCCAGCCTGTCTCATCTTCACCCATCCCGTGCTGGAGATAAAGTACGGGATACCGTATAGAGGTGTTCTTATCATAATCAGGTGGGGTATAAACAAAGCATCTGCGCTGTGAGTTAGTAATCTTCGAGAAATAAAGATTCTGGCAAATCTTACCATGGGAAAGCTCTTTGATAGCGTAAAAATCCTGATCCCCTGCTGGAACTTCAATCCCGCTTCCCCAACGGCTAGCACCATAGAAGTAAAGGCTTCCCGGATCCGGAACCGAAGCTCCATCGATGTTTAGCTGGTAGTAGTGAAAACCTTCATCCTGGGGAGCCGATTCACCGGTCCAAATTCCTTTTTCATCCTTAGTAAGGTCGTATTTAACTCCGCCTATATCGAGCTGGACTCTCTGAGCCTGGGGGGCCTGAATGCTGGCACGGACACGACCTTCAGAATTGACCTGTGGATATAGCTTTCCCTGCTGATTTGAGGATGCAGGCTTGAAGTCTTCCACAATCTTAGTCTGGGTTGCCTGAGCAAAACAGATTCGACTCTCTGACAATAAAATCAGCAAAATAAACAAAAATGTTTTTTTCATGGAAAAATGTCATTAAGAATTGGTTAACTTAACAATAGAAAATGTGAATTAGGATAAAGGTAAAAGTCACAATTAATTATTGAAGAATAGTTTAAATTTTAAGCAAATTGTGACTGAAAATTTAAAAACGAAATGGAAAATCGAACTTGGTTTTCGTTTATGCTGCCTGGTAGTTATATGGAAAACTTAGGATCACCAGGCTGAGCACATCTGGCTATTATCTGACATAACAATACTCTTTTTATTTTAGTTTTCTGACGAACTGAGAAGGTGAAATACCGAATTGCTTCTGGAAACTGGTTGCGAAATATGATGGAGATGAGAATCCTACCAGGTATGAAATTTCATTTATTCTGTAACTTCCTTCTGACAATAATTCTGCTGCTTTTTTAAGCTTGACCAGCCTGATATATTCAACTGAATTCAGATCAGTCAGGGCTTTTACTTTTCTGTAAAGAGTTGAAACGCTAGCCCCCATCATATCTGCAATCTTTTCCACACTTAAATCATTTTCAGAAATATTTTCCATCAGGATGGAATTCAGTTTCCTCAGGAATTCCTCATCAGTTTTGTTTAATGCAACTGATTTGTAATGAGCAAGAGGAGAATTGATGAAATTTTGCCTGTCGAGACTCATGTTTTTGATAAGATTATGAATCTGGGCTTTCAAGAGTTCAGTTGTAAATGGTTTTTCTATATAAGCATCTGCCCCTGAATCAAGGCCTTCAATCTTTGCATTCAGATGTATGGTAGCAGTAAGGAGTATAACAGGTATATGGCTGAATTCTATGTTAGATTTAATCTGTCTGCAAAGTTCATATCCATCTATAACTGGCATAATAATATCACTTACAACTAAAATTATATTGTATTTCTTAAGTGCTTTAAGTGCCTCGTTGCCATTATAAGCGAGGATTACATTATGTTCACCGGAAATTTCTTTAGCAATAAATTTCCCCATATCAACCTCATCTTCGACAACCAGTATATAAGGGGATGTGCTTTCATTAGAACCGAAAATTTCAAACTCATCATGTTCATTCAGTTTCAATTCATCAGACACATTTATATTCCTGGAGACCGATTCTTCCTGGTATTTTGTTAGTTCAAGAACAAATGAATTACACTGTCTCAAATTAGTATCAAGAAAAAGTCTGCCATTATGAAGTTCCGCAAGTGAACGGGCAAGAGAAAGTCCGAGTCCTGTACCTTTTCCTCCGGGCGTATCAAAGTTTATCTGAAAAAATGGCTCGAAGATTCTTTCACTAAGTTCTTTTGGTATTAATTTACCATCGTTATTTACACGTATCCGTATAATTTCTTCCTGATCTGTTTCTGTCTCGAAAAACAAGTCAACCTTCGATTCGGCAAATTTAAGGGCATTTGAAAACAGATTACTTACTATCTTTGTAATTGCTTCACTATCAATAGCGAGTTCATAATGATTGACAGCTGAATGCAACTGAAGAGATATCTGTTTTTCTACACTGTATGAGAGGAATAAATTGAAAGTTGTATCAACCAGCTCGAATAAATCAGTCTTAATAAAATTGAGTTTAAACATTTCTTTCTCAGTTTTCCGGAAATCCAGCAGCTGGTTGGTAAGGTTAAGTAACCTGTCTGTATTTCTATTAATTATTGAAAGATTTTCTTCTGTATCCTTTGAATTTAATGTCCCCGACTTTAATATCCTGTCCAGTGGCCCCTTGATTAGAGTTAAAGGTGTACGAACCTCATGAGTAATGTTAGTAAAAAAATTAATTTTTGCATTTAAGATCTCCTTCTCCTTATTGGTTTCCAGGATATCTATCTTTCTCTGATGTTCCAGAGTTTTCTTTTTTATATAAAAGCTAATCATGATGTATAGTAAAAATACTGAAATTAGAAAGTACAGAGCATAAGCTGGAAATGAGAGCCAGAATGGAGGTGAAATTTTAATATCCAGAAGGGCTTCATCAGAGTTCCAGATATTACCATCAGATGAAGAAATAACCCTGAACCTATATTCACCAGGAGAAAGATTGGTATAGTATACCTTTCTGTTGCCTGATATCATAACCCAATCAGGATCTGAGCCTTCCATCCGATATTTATACTTTGTCAGATTAGGACTCGTAAAAGTTGGAGATACAAAGTCAATACTAAAGGAAGATTGATTATATCTTAACGAAATCTGTCTGGCCGCAAGAACAGATTTGAAATCGGAGGACCCTGTTAAATTATTAGTATATTCTTTACCATTAACCTGGAATCCAGTAAAATAAACAGGCGGATTGTATATATTTTCTTTTATATCAGAAGGATAAAATGATACCAAACCGCTAATTGTACCGAAATACATTTTACCATGTTTATCTTCATAGGCTGAATTATAACTGAACATATTGTCCAAAAGGCCATTATCTTTTGTATACGTTACAAATTTATTAGAGGAAGGATCAAAACGCAGAATCCCTCTGGTTGATGTTATCCAAAGATTTCCGATACCATCCGGCAGCATTGCACAATATATTGCAAAATCAATATCCTTACCAGGTACGTATCTGGTAATTTCTCCTGTTACTCCGTTAATATAGCTGAAACCATTACCTTCTGTTGTGAACCAAATATTATGGTTGGTATCCTCGTAAATTGAGGTAACATGCTCATGTCTGAGACCTTCATAATCTCCTTTTTCAGACAATATTTTATTACATATCCCTGATAATCTGTCATATTTATACAATCCATTCCCATAAGTTCCAATCCAGATATTTTTTTGGGAATCCTCAAATAAACAATGGATAAAGGATTCTGATGCCACATCATCCAGGAATCTGAATGACGATGTCTCCCGGTTAAACTGATATAACCCTAAGACGCTTCCTGCATAAACTGTTCCATCAGTTGTTTTCAGGAATGTGACAAATGAATTAGTTTTAAGTCCGCAGCCAGTATTCTTCATCTCAAAATGATTTTTTAGCTTTTGGGCAGGAATGTTCATGATATATATTCCATTATCATAGGTTCCAATCCATAAGTCATCAACATCGACCAGGATGCCCTGGATATTTCTGCTCTCAATTTTTACATGATTATTGCCATCCGCAAAACTGGAAAACTGTCCGGTTTTATTATCAAGTTTCATCAAACCGGCATCTTCGGTACCAATCCAGAGACTGCCATATGAGTCAGCCCTGATCTCTCTTACCACGTTTCCGTTAAGTGCACCTGACAATCCGGTCGGGTAAAACTTTTCAAACGATTTGTTTTCCTGAGCAAGGTAATTTACACCTCCATAAAATGATCCCATCCATATTCCTCCTTCCCTGTCCCTTACAATTGTCCTGATTGCATTGTTTGAAAGGGAAAAGGGATCTGTATTAACCTTATGAAGACTAGTGACATATCCTGCATTCAGGTTATAAATATAAATACCTGTTTCTGTTCCAATCCAGATTTCATTGTCGCTATACAGAAATGTTGTTCTTATAAAAATATTATTCCATCTATCCTTTGCGAATAGATTTGTTATACTACCGGTATTTGGTTCAAACTGCCTTAATCCGCCGATATCGGTTGAGATTATCAACCCATAGGAGCCTGCATCCAGAACATTACCAAGATGAACAGAAGCAGATACTTCTTTCCTGGAAAGAATCTGGTAACCAAGAAAGCTATCATTTCGTGCATCATATTTATAGATCTTACCATCATTGGCCGATATCCAGATATCTCCCGCATTGGTCAATGAAATATTTCTTGGTGCAAAGTATTTAACAGAAGGATAAAAGCTTAATTTCTTACTCATTTTATCATATCTGAATAATCCTGTATAAGTCGCTATCCATATGCAATTTTTATTATCAGCTTTAATATCAAGTACCATTCCACCAATTTTTGGATTTTCAGATTCAATTGTTCCGAAACGGTCACTATCAGGTAAATAAAAACAGATTCCATCTGAGGTTCCAATCCAGATGCAGCCATCTCTGTCTTCGCACAATGATATAATGAAATTGTTTTTAAGGCAATTTGAGACCGATGGATTGTGAAGGAATATTTTAAACTGAAATCCATCAAACCTGCTTAGGCCTTCTTTAGTGCCAAACCAGACAAATCCTCTGCGATCCTGCAGGCAAGCCATGACAGTATTATTGGATAAACCGCTATCATTCCTGTAATGCCGGAAATAATAGGTTCTTCCATTAGTTACTAAGGATAATAGTGAAACAATAAATGATATAATGAATATTCTCATTCCTGTAATTAATATAACTTTTTATGGAAGATTAAAGCTTACTCAAAGATAATTTATAGATTAATATTAGCTTATAATTCAAGTCTTAAATGAAAGTGACATTATAATAAAATGTGATCTTCTTTAAAAAAAGAGGCTGGTCTTCTATTTAAAGACAGCCTCTTTCTACTCCTAACTAATTATAACTACCTAAAAGCTAAACAATGTAAAAACAAATTACGATTAAAGATTTATAGTAAAATTATAAGAATCACCCAAATGTTATAAATTATCGGTCAGGAGTATTTTTATAAACCTTTTTTCCCTTTGAACAAGATTTATGTGGTGTAAATTATTTAAAAACAGATTCAATTAGCTTCAGTGAATCATTATTTATCGCGAACAGAAAGGCCTCATTTCCTGAAGCCAATTTAATCTTCCTGATAACTTTCACCTCGCCTTTTATCATAAGAGTGCTTTCTGCCGGTGGAACAACCTTTACCTCACCATTGGTATCTGATAGTAAAACCAGCCCGACACTTGCATCGTTTCTGGGCGTCTCTACTTCAGAACCATATAAATTGCCTGCAACAATAAAAGCAGTACTCTTATCATTATGTTTTATTTCAACCATATCATTGATGGAAGAAAATTGCGCCCAATTTGGGAGTTTATGCATTTTGAATTCCCCTTTCCCTTTATTTTCAATCCAATAACTGGCAAAAGTATCTGCCTTGTAGTGCAAAGAAGCCTTCAACATTTGTTGCCCATATATCTCCTGTAGTGTTGCACCTGCAAATTCTTCATAACCTTTGTACCTGAGTTTCAGAACCGGAAGCTGCCTGACCGAAGCATCAAAACCATTGACAGGATAATTTTTCCCATTCTCACTATAACCGAGCACGATATCTAAGCTGCCATTTAAGTCATAATCATTGGAGTAAATTTCAAATGGTTCTTTTTCACTTGTTTTGTATTTATAATTCAATCCAAGATTACCAACCAGGTAATCGTTATCCCCATCCTTATCAATATCAATACTTTTAATACTATTCCACCAGCCGACAGTTTCTTTAAATCCTAATTCATCAGAAACATCAACAAATCTATTTGAAGAATTTTGAAAAAAGTGAATTTTCATCCATTCACCCACAATTATTAGATCAACATTCCCATCATTGTCAAAATCATCCCATATGGCATCAGTGACAAGTCCAAGATTTAATAGTTTCGGTGCTATTTTTTCAGTAACATTTTCAAATTTCAGGTCAGTTCCTTTTTGCCCATTGTTTTTCAAAATATAACTATTAGCAGGTAGAGGGTATTTTCCGGGAACAATACGTCCTCCAACAAATAAATCGAGATGCCCATCCTTGTCATAATCTGCAGCTTTTACACATTTACCGCTTTTATGTAAGTCAGCTGGCAGACAGTTTTTGCATTTTATAAAACCATTTTCAGTATTTAAATATAACCGGTCCTGATAATATACCTCTTTTTCTTTGTTATCGTTCCCTCCGCTAACCACGTATAAATCCAATTTTCCATCATTGTCGGCATCAAATAGCAATGCTCCTGTATCTTCAAAGAGAGAATCGCTTATCCAGGGGCCTGGTATTTCCTTAAAGGTCCCTTTTTCTGTCTGCAAATACATAGCTGCCTTAAATCCCTTGCCATTTCCAACAAAAAAATCTTCAAGTCCGTCTCCATTAATGTCCCCGACAGTTAAACCAGGGCCCATCTGTGAATTCTTGTGCGGAAGCAACTCTTCATATTCAAAATCGTCGTATTTATCTTCGTGATGAACAAATGATATTCCTGCTTGCTTTGTGATGTCTTTAAAATTTAATTTTTGATCAGGTTTTTCTCCTGCAATAACTGCATCGGCGTATTTTAATTTAAGTGTATGGTCAGCTATAATGTTTTTTAGTACTTGTTGTTTCTTATCGGGCCATGTTACAATTAATTCATCTATCGTGTCCTTTTGAGCTAAACCAAAATGAATCGTGGTTGGAACACTCGACTGATATCCCCTGGTTAGAGTTAGTTCCTGCTTTTGAGTAATATTGCCGGTCCTGACAGTGACTATACTGCCTATACCAAATGGATTGGTAACCGATCCGGAAAGATTAACCTTCAAATAGTGATAGTTGGAAGGAACAACATTGTTTTCATAAATTCCGGCAACACCATTTATATTGTTAACTATTATATCTAAATCACCATCATTATCCAGATCGCTGTAAGCTACTCCATTTGAAAATCCAGGTTCACCAAAACCCCAGCTATCTGCTTTGTTGGTAAATGTGAAATCGCCGTTATTTTTGAAGACATGATTTTTAATAGGTGTGCTGGGAAAGAGTTCCGGGCGGTATTCCTTTCTAACCTTGAAATAAATATTACTCCTTGAATCTTCCAAAACGTCTCTATTATTTATATCTCTAAGTACACCGCTGGTTACAAACAGATCCTTATTGCCGTCATTATCCAAATCCATAAAAAGTCCTCCCCAGCTCCAGTCAGTATATGCAACACCTGCAAACAATGAAATATTGCTGTACATGGGAATATTATTAAAAATGCCGTTATTTAGTTGTAAAGAATTTTGCATGTATTGATAATGAAACCCATAATCAAGGCTGAGGTTAAATGTCTGACGACTCATAGGACTGACATTCACCATCCTGCGATAATGATCTTCAGGAGTCATATCTATCTGATATAAATCTATGAGTCCGTCATTGTTAATATCGGCAGCATCAAGTCCCATTCCGAAGATGGATGTTTGAGATGTAGCCTCTCTCACAATATTTTTAAAAGTTCCGTCTCCGTTGTTTAAGTATAGGTAATCGGGTACATTGAAATCATTTGAGATGTACAAATCTGTCAGGCCATCATTATTTAAATCCATTGCAACCACCCCGATTGACATCCCAAAATTTTGCACTCCCGCTTCCTTTGTTACATCAGTAAAAGTATTATTACCATTATTTCTATACAGGTGGCCCGATTCTTCGTATGTATTTTCAATCATTTTATCATGATAAAATTTGGCACCCATACTTACCGGTACAATCGGATAATTAGCAACGTATAAATCCAAAAGTCCATCATTGTTATAATCAAAAAAAGTGGCCTGGACAGATGAACTCTTGTCATTGATGCCATACTTTGCCGCACATTCTGTAAAAGTATTATCATGGTTATTAATAAAAAGCAAATTGCCTTTAGGTCGATATTTTGCTGAAACACAGACGTAAATATCCAGCCAGCCGTCATTATTCACATCAGCCATAGTTGAACCTGTAAACCATTGATGATCACCTGTTATACCTGCTTTTTCTGAGATATCTTCAAATTTCATATTACCCTTGTTGAGATAGAGTTTATTTGAAACAAGGTTCCCTGTAAAAAAAATATCATCCAGTCCGTCATTATTAATATCACCTACAGAAACGCCGCCGCCCATATACATATACGGAAAAATCAAATAATTCAATGTGTCGTTTTCTGTCACTTTATTGATAAAATTAATACCTGACCTGGATGGTGATATCTTTTTAAATGTTCCAGGATTATGTTTGCTGCATGAAAAAAACAACACGCATATTAAACACAAAAAAAAGCTGAACTTCATTTTAAGTAATTTTTGCATAAAGATTAATTTATTCATTTAATCTTAAATATTTGTAACTTCCTGTTATTGTTTCCAACTAAAACCAGTTTTTCTCCATTTTTCAGTTTAAGTAACGACAATGATTTTACATCGTTTGGAGCAAAAAAACCAGTTTCCCGCGCTGGTTTTATTTCAAACCCACCCTTCCCGTCACCTTCCATATAAACTCCTATACTGCCATCATTTCGTGGTGTCACAACTTCCATGTTAAAAAGATTTCCTGCTGCTAAAATATCCAGGTTTCCGTCTTTATCAAAATCATCAATAATCATTCCGTTGATTGATGATAATTGTGCTTCGTTTGCAAAATTACGGATCTTAAAATTACCCTTTCCATCATTCTCAAAATAACAACTGGCAAATGTTTCAGACTGAAGATGTAATGACTCATCCAGCGCTTTTTGAGTATATATATCTGAAACGGTAGCTTCACCAAATTCTTCATATGTAGGATACTTAAGGGCAATTCCCGGATTTTGCCTTATAAAAGAATCTCTATCTCTAAGAGGAAATTGTTTATTTCCCTGATAATAGCTTAATACTATATCCCATTTCCCTTTTTTATCAAAGTCGGTGGCATAAACGTCAAAAGTTTTATCCCTGCTTGCCTGATACCTGCAGTTTAATCCCAGATTACCAGCTACCAGGTCTATATCTCCATCGTTGTCAAAATCGGCGCCCTCAATGCTAAACCACCATCCTTTTGTCCCTTCAATAGTGGATTTCTTTAATTTCCCCTGAATATTTTTATATATGCAAACAGGCATCCATTCCCCTGCGATTACCAGATCAGTCCAGTGATCGTTATCGATATCACCGCAAAATGCGGAAGTAACCATACCAGCATTTAAAAGATCAGGAGCCACTTCTTTTGTAACATCTACAAATTCTACTGTGCCATTAACGGTTCTGTTTTCCAGAATGTAGCTTCTGGCCGGAAATGGATATCTTCCGGGTTCCTGCCTTCCTCCGATAAATAAATCGAGATCGCCATCATTATCAAAATCAATAGCTTTAACACAAGATCCGCTTGTTGTAATGAGAGGTATAGCATCTTTGCTTTTTGTAAAATTCCCCTTCCCATCATTTAAATAAAGCCTGCTATTTAAATTTTCAGAACCTTCAGAAAATTCATTTCCTCCTGATGCTAAAAATAAATCAAGGTCGCCGTCATTATCAGCATCGAAGAATAAACAACCTGCGTCTTCATATATGCTATCCTTTTCCCATGGACCTTTCTGAACTCTAAACGTGCCATCAATTCTTTGCATAAACAGTTTCCCTGAACTTCCGGAAGCATTTCCAATAAAAAAATCATCGAGTTTATCATTATTTATATCACCAACCGCAATGCATGGTCCTAGTTGCGACAATTTATATGGTAATAAAACCTGGTTTTTATAATCATCAAAAATGTTTTCTTTATGAGTGAATTCAAATGGAGCGTGGTCCGTAATTTCTTTAAATATCTGATCTTTTATTTCCTTCTTTTTCTGTACAGGTTTAGCATCTTCTGCATGCAAAGTAAGGCACTGATTTGCATTTATATTCGTCAGCACCTGGGCTTTATCATTACTCCATTGCACCTTAAGTGAATCAATAAGCTGATCTTTTGCCACACCAAAATAGAGTATGGGTTCCATTGATGACAGATAACCTCTGGTCAGAGTAAGTTCTTCCATTTGCATATGTCCATTATGCCAGATTGTAACAATTGAACCAATACCCATTTTGTTTTTTGAGGTTCCGTCAAATTTAATCTTCAGATAATTTCCGGATTTCGTTTCGCAGGCATTATTTTTATATATAAAAGCTTCCTGATCTATGTTATTCACAATAAGATCCAGATCACCATCATTATCCAGATCGGCATAAGCCACTCCATTTGAAAAGCTGGGTTCAGTAATGTTCCACTGTTTATTATACCGGGAAAATGTTAAATCGCCATTGTTCCTGAAAATATAATTGGAAAGAGGTTTGCTGGGCATATTTTTAGCTAGATCAAGCAATTCGGATTTATTCGAACCTTTGCTGAAGTAATCGGATTTCCTGATTTTATTGAAATAATCTGCATTATTCATATCCCTTCGTGAGCCATTAGTAATATACAGATCTTTCCAGCCATCCAGATCAAAATCAGTAAATAAAGCAGACCAGCTCCAGTCAGTTGAAGTTACCCCAGCGAGCCAGGCTGCATTAGTGAAAAAGGGTAAATTATTTCTAAAAATTCCCCGGTTTAAATTCAAGGTGCTGTATCTGTATTGATTATGGAAACCTTCTTTCACCATATCTTCAAAATCTTCAGGCAGCATACTTGACATGTTCATTTTAGCTCTTTTATTGTCCTCCGGTGCCATATCGATTTGCATAACATCAAGTAATCCGTCGTTATTATAATCGGCAACATCGACACCCATACCATAAAAAGAGGTTTGTCCGAGAACTTCACCGGCTTTATCAGAAAATGTTCCATCTCCATTATTAAAGTAAAAATAATCGGGACATGTAAAATCGTTAGAAATGTATAAATCCTTAAATCCATCCTGATTAAAATCGCCAGCCGTTGCACTTAATGTTAATCCAAAAGCTAATAACCCGCTCTCTTTGGTAACATCAGTAAAAGTACCATCACCATTGTTTCTGTATAAATGACCGGAATCTATCCACTTTACATTTCTCATCATTTGTTTATAAACATAAGGAGTAGCTTTAAAGTTTGTAATAGGATAATTTGCAACATACAAATCCATATCGCCATCGTTATCATAATCAAAAAAAGTAGCCTGAGTGCTCATTCCCGGATCATTAATACCGTATTTCTTAGCCTCTTCCCTAAAGACAGGAATACCCTCCTTATTGACGCCCTGATTGACAAATAATAAATTTTCGTGATTTGTTGATAATCCGGAAACACAAACATAAATATCAGGCAGACCATCATTATTTATATCGCAGACAGTTGATCCCTGCTTCCAACGATTACCACCTCCGGTATTTGAAATTTCAGTTACATCTTCAAAAGTAAAATTACCTCTGTTAAGATATAGCCGGTTTGGAACCATATTCCCAACCAAATAGATATCGGTTAAGCCATCATTATTAAAATCGCCGACGGAAACTCCTCCGCCCATATATATGTAGGGATACAGAAAATAGTTAAAAGTATCGGTCTCTGTCAGCGTGTTATGAAAGGTGACATTTGTTTTTCCTGAAGAGAGTTTCTGAAAAACAGGACTTTCATGGTTTATTTTCTCAGGTTTGCAGGAAAAAAAAATAAAAAAAATAATTGTCAACAAAACAACAGGATGAAGCCTTTTACGGTATTCAGCTTTTAAAAGGGTACTCATAAGGGCTAAATTGTAAAGAATGAAGGATGAAGGTACTTTAAATAACTCAAAAGAAAAAAATGGTCCTGCAAAACAGGACCATTTCTTTAAAGCATAACAGTTTCTATCAATTAATAACCTGTATTCTGATCTGCCTGTTCAATTTTTGGATTAACATCAATTTCCTTCTGAGGAATTGGCCAGAGAAGATTTTTGGGTGCACTGAAAACCAAAGCAGCCTGGTCGGCTTTAGGACAACTGGGTTTAACTTCGGCAATAAATGCAGCAAGTCTGCCCCATCTTACAAGGTCGGGGAAACGGACTTGTTCACCGCATAATTCAACCTTACGTTCATGTTCTAATGCTTTCATAAATCCAGCCAATGTACCTACAGGATAAATAGCATCCATAGCAGCTGTCCCATATAATGGCATATTTACATCGGCCCTTGCCCTAAGCTGGTTCATATAGCCTAAGGCTGTAGCGAGGCTTCCACCTGATTTGTTGGCTTCGGCTTCTGCCTGCATCAATATTACATCGGCGTACCTGATCACTTTCATGTTGATTCCTGATTCATTTCCAGCGACAGCTCCTTCAGTAGCAGCTTTATAGTAGTTCTGGTATTTTTTCCAGCCTCTTAATTGATAATGATCAATTATGGTACCAGTTCCATCTTTTACGACCGCAGAATCAATTTTCATTGTCAGTGTATTGTTGTCATACAAATCGCCATTCTGGTAGATGCAGTAACCGCGCCTTGGATCGGTTTTCACACCATTTTTAGCAACAGTCTCGAATTCATTCCAAAGATCCTGTGAAGGGAATACGTTAAACCAGTTTAAGCAACCATATTCCTGGCTTCTGAAAGTAGCCTCATTCAAACCTTCGTCAGTTCTGTCTGAATTCCATTGGCTGGAATAACCAGCTGCGATGTTAAACTGAACTTCAAAAAGGGATTCCTGACCATTTTCGGTCTCTTCCATAAAGTTGTTATAATAAACAGGTTCCAGAGAGTAACCAGTTATATGACTAAATGCATCAAGAGCCCCCTGATAATTCTTCTGGAATAAACGTGCTTTTCCTAACAGAGCCCAGGCAGCGCCTGAAGTAGCCCTTCCTGCTTCTTCATCAGCTTTGGCATAACATTTAGCTGCTGCATCTATACAATCGGCTTCTATTTGTGCCCAAACCTGTGCACTAGGAGTTCTAGAAAGGCCTGCATTCTCTAAAGGATCAACTCCGAGATACAGAGGAACATCGCCAAATTTATCAACCAGGAAGAAGTAATATAAAGCCCTTAAAAATTTTGCCTCACCAATAAATTTATCTCTCTTGACATCGGGCAATGTAGTAGCAGGGACCCTTTTCTGTATTATATCGGCATTGTTGATAACAAAATTGGCTTTATGAATTCCTCTATAGCAACTATTCCAGTAAGCTTCTGTCAAACTATGTGTTGCATCGAATGTGAAATTCAGCCATTGGCGTTTATCAGCTTCCTGCTGTGGCATACAGGTATTTTCATGACTCATATTGTCATTACCATACCACATACCGCGGTTGTACATACCGGTTGTTTGTAAACTTCCGTAGACAGCATTTACAGCTGACTGCACCTGAGCTGCAGTTGTAAAATAAGTGTCAGGGGAAAGCTGGTTAGGATTCGTAAGGTCCAACTTATCCGCATTACAGGAAAAGAGTAGTACCAATGCACTGAAAACTAGTGCCCTCATGAAATATGTTTTAAGTCTTTTCATAATATAATTCTGTTTTAAAGGTTAGAAGGTAACTTGAATACCACCAATAATTGATTTTGGTATAGGATAATTACCTACATCAATCCCATTCGCATAGTTTTGAGATGTCGTTTGAGGAGCACCAATTTGTCCCAATGAGGTTCCACTTGAAGCATATCTACCAACCTCAGGATCTAAACCAGAGTATTTAGTCAGGCAAATCATGTTTTGTGCACTTACATAAACTCTTAGTTTACCGAGTTTGTGATTCAAAAGTTTTTCCGGTACTGAATATCCCAGTGTTATGTTTTTCAATTTGGTATAGGCGCCATCTTCGATAAAACGACTGGATGCCTGGACATTGGAAGCAACTGTACCAGCTCTTGGAATGGTGTTTGAAGGATTGGTTGGAGTCCATCTGTCTAACACCCTGACATCGGAATTAAATAACCTGTCCATACCGACCAGATCAAAGAGGTTGGTATTGTAAAGTTTATTACCGTATACTCCGCTTAGAAAGAAGTTCAGATCAAAGCCTTTGTATGATGCATTGAGGTCCAATCCAACAGTCATCTTAGGGAATGGGTTTCCTATATTGGTTCTGTCGGCTGCAGTAATTTTACCATCACCATTAGTATCTTTAATACGGAAATCTCCTGCAGTTGCAGAATTGAGTGCTTTTTCCGTACCTCCCATATAGGATGCAGCTTCTGCATCTGTCTGGAAGATACCGTCGAACTGCCATCCGTAAAAGAAGAAAGCAGGTTGTCCAACCTGACATCTGTTAAGGTCTTCACCTTCAAAAGAAAATCCAGAAATATAAGTAGAACCACCCAGGGATTTAACTTCATTTTTAAAAGTACCAAGATTTAAATTGGCTGACCATTGAAAATCGCCTTCAAAATCATTGTATCCTAACTGCAATTCAAAACCTTTTGTTGTCATCGAGCCTGCATTCTTGCTGATTGTACCGGAGAAGTCACCTGTAGACAGTGGCAGAGGTACTTGCATCAGAAGATCATTACTCTTGTTCATATAATATTCAGCAGACAAAGTAAATTTGTTTTTTAACAAAGCCAAATCCAACCCAATGTTGGTCATTGTTGTTTCCTCCCATTTTAAATCGGGATTTGAAGCACCGGCAGGAGTTGTTCCAACAACAGCTTCATTATTAATAACATAATACATGTTTGAGGTTAGGGATGAAGAATACGCATAATCTGAAATCTTGTCATTTCCAGCTTTACCCCAGCTTGCTCTTAGTTTTAAGTTGCTAAGCAAAGCAACATCGCTTAAGAAAGCTTCTTTGGCAATATTCCAACCCAAAGATACCGAAGGGAAAGTACCCCATCTATCGTTTTGTCCAAACCTTGATGAAGCATCTTTTCTTATTGAAGCCGAGAACAAATACTTCCCATCATAGTTATAGTTCAATCTTCCAAGGTAACTGATCCTATAATAATCAACTGTTCCTGAGCTTATTGAGGCGTCAGTATTACTCAATTGCTGAACCTTGTCAGTAATAGTATTATGTGAACTGGCATTCTCAACAGTTGAATGAACAGCGCTGTATTCAGTCAATGCCAACAACTCAAAATTATGTTTTGCAGCAAGTGTTAGGTTATAAGTTAAGTTGTTTGTAAACAGGAATGCATTGTATGCTGCCTGGTTTTTAACAATATTTGCAAAAGTTGATTGGTGAGTATTGCCACCCAGATTATCATCATTGAAAGAGGGGTAGAATTGGTTGTTAGCTATTCCCACATTCTGTAGACCAAGATTAGTTCTGAATTTCAATCCTTTAAAAAGTTCCAGCTCACCATAGAGATTACCAAGAATGAACAAAGTGTTCTGCTTGCGACTGTTCAACTCCATTATTCTTACCGGGTTTTCAGCATCCTGTCCGTCAATAGCGGATGTCGGACCCTGGAATCCACCTAAATTATCTGGATTGTATACAGGCAGGTAAGGGGCCATTTTAATGGCATGCTCCAAAAGGGAACGCCCGCCATTATCAGCCAAAGGAGCCTGATTGGAGAATGATAAACTGAGGTTCTCCCCAACTTTAAATCTACCCTTTTTAAAATCACTATTTAGTCTGAAGTTATATCTTTCAAGACCAGTTTTGATAACAATACCCTGTTGATTCAAATAACCTGTTGACAATCTGAAAGTACTGTTTTCATTACCACCAGAAACAGAAAGGTCATAATTTTGCATAGGACCCGTCTGATATATCTCATTCTGCCAATCGGTGTTACCTGCATTTATACGGCTAGCATAAGCAGAATTTGAATAAACTGCAGGTGTTGTAAATGCTCCACTAGTGGCATAGTCCTTATATTGGGCACTGTTCATCAAATTATATCTTGCATTGGAATATTGAACTCCGTAATAGCTATCCAGATTAACTACTACATTACCGGCTTTACCTTTTTTGGTAGTAACCATAATAACACCATTTGATCCCAGTGAGCCATATATAGCAGCTGTGGAAGCGTCTTTTAATACTTCTATTGATTCAATGTCGGAAGGACTGATGTTACTAATACTGGTTGAAACAACACCGTCAACAACAAATAAAGGATTAGCATCATTAACAGTACTTATACCTCTAACCCTAATAGTAGACTCAAAACCCGGAGCCCCATTGTTGATAACTGTAACACCAGCTGCACGTCCCTGTAAAGCCTGATCAAGACCTGACGAAGGAAGAGCTGTAATTTTATCACCTGAAACGGTCGAGATAGCTCCGGTAACTGTGGCCCTTTTCTGGGTACCATAACCAACGACAACAACCTCGTCCAGATTTAGAAGCTCTAAGGTCAGTTTAACGTCAATGGTGTTTTGTCCTTGAATTTCAACTTTTACGGCAGTATAACCTATATAAGTAAAAGCAAGGGTTTTAGCTGAAGCAGGAAGAGCAATAGAATAACTTCCTGACACATCAGTTATCGCACCCACTGTAGTTCCTTCAATGGAAACGTTAACGCCTACAAGAGGCTCATTTGTCTTAGAATCCCGAACAGTACCTGTAACTTTCTGTTGCTGATCACTAATCGACATAGAATTAGTTGCACCTAAATCCAGCGCTAAAGCACTAAAAGTGGTCAAAATACTTATAATAACAGATAGTTTTAAGGGGAGAAGCAATTGTCTAAGTTTCCCATGCGGAAAACAACTGGCCATAAAATAAAAACAGTTTTTCTTCATAGTAAATCAGGTTTTTGTTAGTATTAGATAATTTCCGAAGCTAAATACAAGTTCTTTAGTTTGTTAATAAGGAAAAAGTTCAATTTGTTAAACCACGGATCTAAAATTTAAGATACGTTAGTGGTAAGTTTCTATTTTGTTTCATAGGCAAATAAATTATAGGTTTAGGTTAGTTATTTTAAACTTTCTTATCTAAAAGCGTTGAAAGATGGAATACTCTTTAAAAAAATCAGAATCAAACTGGTATATATTTCAAAAACAAGATAACATGTAACATTTGTGATTAATTTAAAAAATCAACCAAATGCTTTAAATTATCGGTCGTGGAAAATTTCGGAAAAAACTAATTTTCATTGGATGAAAATTCAAAGGAACCTATGAGTTATTGCTAAAGCCGGTGTACTTGACCATATGCTTCTTCAAAAAGGGAAACTTTGATATCAACCATAATTATACATTGAAATATAAGCCTGATATTTTCAATTCTATGCTTCTTCACCTTTCCTGGTTGAAATGCAACGGTATTATCAATTTTAAGAATAGCAGCCATTGTTTTTCCTAAAACAGGAGAAAAATCCTTTATCTTAGCGTCCTGTTTGTTTCATACGATTTAACCACAAACTATTTTGAGGCAAACAAATTATCCTGTTATATGACTTCATTATAATATAAAACACTAATCTTTAATCAATTATGCTTACAGAAGTAAAGAAAGAAAAAGCTGTTTTCTATACCAGCCGGTATCAGCTTATAGTTATTTTGATGCTGTTTTCAGCAGTCATATCACTTTACCTAAATCCAGCAATAGCACAGAGCTTGCGTTCTGTGCATCAATCAAAACTGATTGAAAACGATGCAAAAATTGATAAAATTATTGCACAAATGACCCTTGAGGAAAAGGTGGCCATGTTACATGGTAAAAACATGTTTACTTCGGCTGGTGTTGAACGATTGGGCATTGCAGATATGATTTATACCGATGGCCCTTTTGGAATCAGGGAGGAAATGGAACCTCATTCATGGAACTCCTTGCACTTAGCCAACGATTCTTCTACCTTTTTCCCGACTGGATCTGCTTTGGCGGCTACCTGGAGTAAAGATCTGGCCTATTCGTATGGAACTGGAATGGCAAGGGAAGCTCGTCTCCGTGGTAAAGATATGATACTTGGACCTGCTATTAATATTCAACGTCTTCCTACCGGGGGGCGCACCTATGAATATCTAAGCGAAGATCCTTTTTTGAGCTCCATTCTTTCGGTTGGGTATACCAAAGGAGTACAGGACCATGGAGTGGCTGTATGTCTTAAGCATTATGCTTTGAATAATCAGGAAACTAACCGTGGAAAAGTAAACGTAATTGTAAGCCCCAGGGTTATGCGTGAAATTTATCTTCCTCCTTTCGAAGCAGCAGTAAAAGAGGCTGATGCTTATGGAGTTATGGCTGCCTATAACAAAGTTTCCGGCTTTTGGTGTTCGGAGAACATCTTATTGCAGAACAAGATTCTTCGTGATGAATGGGGATTTAAAGGAATGATCATTTCGGATTGGGGTGGTGTTCACAGCACCGTAGCTGCTGCAATGAACGGAATGGATGTAGAAATGCCAGGCACAAGGTATTTTGGCCAGCCGTTAATAGATTCCGTTAAAGCAGGTATTGTACCAATCTCAATAATTGATGCTAAAGTGAAAAATATTCTCAGAGTTAGGTTTGCTATTTCACCCATTCCTGCCGAAAAAGCAAATATTATAATGACCGCTCAACCAGAACAGTCACAGATTGCTTACAATGTTGCATCAAAATCGATTGTATTATTGAAAAATGCGAAATCACTTCTTCCACTCAATCTGAATAAGAATAAAAAAATACTTGTCGTTGGCGATAACGCTATTCGCAAAATGGCCAGCGGAGGGGTTGGTGCAGGAGTAAAGGCTCATTACGAAGTTACTCCACTGAAAGGATTACAGGGGAAGATAGGTGATCGTGCACAAATTACTTTTGTAAAGGGATATGTTTCGCCTCCCCAGGTTCGTGGCGAACGCAAGTCTCTGTACTCCAATCCGGATCCTATATTACTGAAAGAAGCTGTTGAGGCAGCAAAAGGAGCTGATATTGTTCTTTTTATGGCTGGGAACAACAGGGAGGTTGAAACTGAAGGCAGTGATCGCAGCCTGATCAAGCTTCCTTATGGACAAGATTCTTTAATTAAAGCCATTGCAGCTGTTAATACAAATATTGTTACTATAGTTGTTGCAGGAGCACCTGTCGATCTGAATATTGTAGATAAAGAATCTTCTTCATTAGTCATTTCATGGCTTAACGGTAGTGAAGGCGGAAATGCATTAGCCGATGTTCTCTTAGGGAATATAAGCCCTTCAGGAAAACTTCCTTTTACACTTCCCGTTAAACTTGAAGATTCTCCGGCATATGCGTTGGGAAATTTTCCCCAGACTGACAGCCCCATTTCGGAAGATATTTTTGTATCGCTGGTCGGTGAGAAAAAGCCTGAAAGCATTCAGCACAATACATCTAATAAAGATATTGCAGTTTATTCCGAAGGACTTTTAGTCGGGTATCGTTGGTTCGATACTAAAAAATTACCGGTAATGTACCCTTTTGGATTCGGACTTTCTTATACGACTTTTGAATACAAAAAACTAAAAACATCGAAAGAAAAGTATGCAAGCGAAGAATCAATCGATGTCACTTTTGTTTTGAAAAATACCGGTAAAATTGACGCAGACGAAGTTGCCCAACTTTATGTACACCGTCTTGATACAAAAATAGAATGGCCATTTAAAGAATTGAAGGCTTTTGAGCGGGTATCCGTAAAAGCAGGTGAAACTAAAACCGTAACCTTGTCGATTCCTGTTGATCAACTCAGATATTGGGATGAAAAAGCTTATGACTGGAAACTCGAAAACGGAGAAATAGAATTAATGTTAGGTACATCATCATCAGATATCCGATTGACAAAGAAGGTAAAAATCTGAAGAAGAAAACAATATTTGTAACTAATCTCCTTATAAGTTCACAACATTCACAGGTTTTCCCCTGAGAAATGCATCAACGTTATTTACTGCAATATTCATCAGTCTTACTCTGGCCTCCTTTGTTGCCCATGCAAAGTGAGGAGTTATGATACAATTTTTTGCTCTTAAAAGTGGATTATCTTTTGAAGGTGGTTCCAATGAAAGCACATCTATACCGGCTCCGGCAACTAATCCGTTATTCAAAGCATCTGCTAGGTCCTGTTCAACAACTACCGGACCTCTTGAAGTGTTTATGACAAAAGCAGAACTTTTCATTCTTCCTAAATTCGCTGCATTAATCAGCCCCTTCGTTTCAGGTGTCAAAGGACAGTGAAGGCTCACAAAATCGGATTGCTCCAGTAATTCATCTATTTCCACCCACCTGAAATTTTTTCTGTCGGGTTGTTCTCGCTGATTCCGGCTCGTAGCAATTACATGCATACCAAAAACTGTTGCTATATCTGCCACCTTTTTGCCAATATTCCCAAATCCAATAATTCCCAGGGTTTTTCCCGATAATTCAATAAGTGGATAATTCCAATAACTAAAATCGGCTGATCCAGCCCATTTCCCTTCATGTACCGAATCACTGTGCCTTTGAACATGGTGACAAAGCTCCAGCATTAAAGCAAAGACAAGTTGAGCAACAGACTTCGTACTATATGAAGGGACATTTGTGACAATAATACCCCTGGTTTTCGTAGCAGCAGTATCAACCACATTATAACCTGTAGCCAAAACTCCGATATATTTCAGTTTTGGAAGGCTGTTAATCGTATCCGCGAGCAACGGAGTCTTGTTTGTAATCAGTATCTCAGCGTCCATGGACCGTTCAATAATTTTACCAATCGGAGTTCTGTCATATAATATTACCACACCCAGGGAATTAAGCTTATCCCAACTCAGATCTCCGGGATTCAATGTATATCCATCAAGAACTACTATTTTCATAAATAAATCAAGTTAACTGATTTCTAAAATCCCTGGTTCAATGACATGTAATTAAGTCTGTATAAATGTAATCGTATCTTCTGCCGCCATCCCTTAAATAATGACTCATTAATATTAGTTGAATATAACATTTTTTACAAACGGACCAATCCGGAAATTACCTTCTTCAGCGCTCATAATCCTTTTCCCGTTTATCTGAAGGTTTTCGAATCGTACACTATCTACAGATCTTGTTTCATCATAACCCTTTATATAATTTAAATGTTCGTTATTCCCGTTAAATTTTATATTTCGGAAAACTATATTTTTGATTGGTCCACCCGGGGCTTTCACCCACATATTTGTTTCAATGCGGAAGGCAACAAGGTTACTGAATGAAAAATCCTCTACCCTGCAATTCTCAATTGTTATGTCGCGGATTGTCATATTATCACCGTTAGTTATGGCAAAGACTCCCCAATAATCAGAACCTGTATACTTGCATTCAGGGAAATCACAATTTGTGATAAGCACACGTTCTGTTGACAGACCGTTACCTTCCGGTCCAATAAGAATGCAGTGGGCCGCATCGGACCAGAATACTGAGTTTTTGATTACCATATCGAGATTGGGCCTTGTAACCTTGTAGCATTTTATAGAAATACAATCGTCAGGTATCCTGAAAAACACATTGTCAAAAGTAAGATTCCGGCAACCGCAGGGATCTGCACCATCTGTACTTATTCCATTGTTGATAATCTTTACATCACGAATCAGGCTGTTGTCGACCTGGCTTGGAACGATGCACCATCCGGGAGAATTGATTATGATTATTCCCTCAATTGTAATATTATCTGAATTATCAATTTTAATTCCCCCGTTCTGAAGAATGCCATGTCCTTTGACTGAAGCTCCTGTTATACCCTTACCTCTTATATTACCTTTCACTATTGATCCGCCGGCAAGGTAAACAATCCCTCCAGTGATGAGATTAATTGTTCCTGCTTCGTGAATTCCGGGACCAAAATATGTAACTCCGGGGTCACCTTCATGCGGGGCGTTTGTTTCAACAGGGTTTGCAAAGAGGAAAAGATTATGATAAATATCCTTATCAAATTCAACAGAGATCTTTCGTGGGTTATCGAGGAAAAAACTTACACTGTTCCCTTTATGAGTAAATTTTAATCCGTAGGATAAGGGTCTGATCCGAACCGATGAAAAATTACCTGAATTTTTCGAAACCTTTACTTCAATGCGATGTCTGAAGTCAGAATCAAAATAGGCAAATGTCTGATTATTAAGTGGTGTTTTCTCCTGTCCCGGAAAAGGGCCTTTGTTCATATTTACAGCATTGTAGCCGAATAGATCGCTCCATTTTCCTCCCTCCTCTCTCACCTGGATTGTAAAGTCCTTGTTTTGCTCAGCTCCTGCAGGTGCATTATAAACAATAAGACCTGAATTAATTAGATTTTGTGCTTTACAAAGATTATCCGGCGCTTCCAGAAATAAAACAAAAAATACTGTCATAGCCTTAATAAAATTTGACAAAATGATTTTAAGTTGCCAATCAGACAGATGATACTTTATATTCATGTTAATTCTCATTTTTAGCTTTTTTCCTAATGTTAGAGAGTCTTATTTTCCTGTTTCAAATGTTACCTTTCTAACCGAAAAACAATCATCACCAGAAAACAGCAGATTACTTGTTTTTCCATCCTTACTCATCCATTTAACTGGAAATGATGATGCATCTCCCGGACCTACATCCCACTCTTTGGTATAAAAGACAGTATGCCAGGGTCCCCAAGGTTCTGGAGCCGAAAATAATTATAATTTGTCGATCTTGGATGCCAGAATAAAATCATTTTCCGACAAACCGTTAATTGCATGTGTCCAAAGCTCTACCTCTACCCTGCTGTAATAAACATGCATAACAGGATGATGTCCTTCACTTTCAGCCAGGTTAGCCACACTGTTTACAAAATCCATAGTATGCCGGTAATTCACAAATATAAAATCTCTCGATATTTTTAAATTTCCCGATAACTTCCAGCGCTCATTTATATATTTCAGATATTCCTCAACTTCCTGGGGTGCTAACTGGGGTACTCCTCCCTCACAAGGGACACATTTCTTCGCACTTAAGTCCATATTCTGTATCGTATAAGTTTTAAACCTTTAATTTATCAACCTCACTATAATATAGCTTTCTTATCCCTTAAAAACTGTATATCAAACTGTTCAAGGCAATAGGAGAGAATTTCTCATAGCCCGGGAGTTTGGAAATTCTTTGAAGCATCGTCAAGTACCAGTATCCAATCCAGGTTCTCTCCCGGGGTTGGAGTATTGAATGTTTGAGTTCCGATGTTTGAGTATTTGCCGATCATTGTCGATTCACCATTCCGGGGATTGAACCACCATGCTATAACTTCATTTCCTTTTATTGCATCCATTCGTACAGAAAATTTTCTTCCGACCGGAACATAGACCATAGCATAGGATCCATCCTGATCACGTGTGGCAACATATCTGTAGGATCCGTTGCCGGGAACAGCTGATGTTATCCTATCAGGTACAATTATTGAGTTATCAGGAATCCGCGACAGGAACGGCCTTGATTCCAGCAATAACCGTGCATACATCATCTGGCCTGCTCCTGGTTGATCAATAGCCTCATACCATGGCATAAGTGGACGATTGATCGGATCGCGCGAAGGGATCCAAAATTGCCAGACANAATGGTGGCCANNAGTATGANNNNATGCCNCGCTGAAGNGATCCCAGTAAAGNNGTCTGCNGACAGAATGGTGGCCATAAGTATGACCAAATGCCCCGCTGAAGAGATCCCAGTAAAGAGGTCTGCGGACATCAGCAGCTGTTGAATGGCCGTTTGCGTCTGGATTAAAGTTGATAGGATGATCTTCATAAACAGGTTCTGCATCAATAACAGGTTTTGGTGGTTCAAGCTTATAGTCTTCACTTGTCGTATAATACCGCTCGGTGTAGCTCAAACTGTGACCATTCTGGCGCATATTGAAATCGAGCCATCTTTCGTTATGAAAAGATTGTGAAGATCCCATTCCTCCCGTCGGGTGAAAACTTATCAGGTGCGCACCACCATCCCCCTCTCGCAGACCTTCTGCCATAGCAACAATTATCTGCCTTTGGATTTCTAATTCGATGGGACGATCACCTCCCAGGATCCAGATAATATTTGGGTAGGTTTTATAACGTTGTCCAATGAATTTCCCATATGCTCTTGCGTTTTCGGGATTGAATATCTGCGGACCAATGCCCCACTTTTTGTTCCATTTATCGCCCCATGTCGGAAGCAGTCCGATATAAAGTCCTTTTTCGGCTGCCGCTTTAATTACCCAGTCAACATGTTCAAAGTATTTCTCGTTAGGAGTAAGTGGGTTGTTATTAATAAGTGGTTTATTCCCTTCGGCATTTGGAGTGTTTAACCCATCGAATTCGGCAAGTACAACTGCCTGTATTACAGTGAATCCTTTAGCCCGGCGGTTCTCAAGGTATTTCTCTGTGTCCTTCTTGTCAAGCCTGTGGAAAAGTTCCCATCCGGTATCACCCAGATAAAAGAATGGGGTACCATCTTCATGAATTAGAAACCTTTTGTTTTCAGATACTTTTAGTTTTCCATGTTTCAAATCAACTGAAGGTCCTTTCCAGGAGCTTTCCTGGGCATGGAGAACAATTATAAATGCCAGAAGAAAAAGAATTGATAAAAGTGATTGTTTCATAGGAAGATACTATTTGAATTTCATTTTAATTTCATCAGAGTTGACTATAAAGATCTCAGGCATATCAGAGCTCAAATTTATTTATTCCTTCTTTCAGATCAAGATGCTTACCTTTCCATACAAGATAACCTGTAATTGTCTTAGGCAAACCGATTTCAATATTCCATTTACCGTTTTCAAAACGATAGTTTGCAGAGATCTTACCTGCCGGATGGGGAATTTCACCTTTAACATTTGTAAGATTACCAAGATGAGGTTCAATTTTCACCTTACTGAAACCGGGAGCATCACTGTCAATACCTAATAGAATCCTGTAAAATTCTATATTTGGACTTGCGCCCCAGGCATGACAATCGGAACGGGTTGGCTCAGGCGATTCAGCCCATGTTGTAAGTCCGCGTGAGAGCTGATTACGCCATTCATCAAGTAAATCGACATAACGGTCTCCTAAACCGGCTTTGACAAGTGCCTGATGGAGATAATATTTAAAGTAGATGGTTGCCTGTGTAAGGCTTTTATCACTGAGAGTTTTTTCCATAAGTTTTCGTGCTTCATCACCCTCAATAACTCCGGTTAGAATTGCAAGGACATTTGCATGCTGGGAAAAAGTTTTTTTATCAGGAGTATCTGCAAATTCTTCCCTGCTTGTATCCCAATAAAGATTTTTTGCAAGTTGCTTCAACTGGTCAGCTTTCTGGGAATAGATTTTTACAAAATCCGGCAGTCCTAAGCTTTTTTCCAGATGCCCTGCAGTCTGATAAGCCAATAACAACTGAAGATCCAGAACTGAAGAATGTCCATTATCTGTTTTTGGAGCAATACCGTCATTCCAAGTGGTTGCCCAGTCTGTAAAATTCCAGTATGGGACATTGCCTAGTGAACCATCCGGCATCTGATTCGATTCAAAAAAATGGAGAATAGCTCTGGTTATGGGCAATTTATCTTTAATAAATGCCTCATCGCCCCTGTATTTATAGTAATCATCCAGCATTCCAATCCACCACATTGAGAAAGGTGGAATGAATTGTGCCAGACTTGAGGGGTACCGGCTTTGTGTGATGCCAGATAATCCTTGTGAATACCCTATCTGTGTGATGGCATTTCGCATCAGACGATCATCGCCGCTGTTATATAACGATACAAGCGCCTGAATGCGTGTATCTCCAACATACTGTAACTGTTCATAATACGGGCAATCGGTATATGTTTCCTGGGCGCAGAGACGGGCCGACCTCCATCCTACTTCAAGTATCTTATTAAATTCAGGATGATCTTTTGCCTCAAAATCAGCTTCCATCCTGAAAGGGTAACCGGTATAAATGCCGTATAAATCGTTGACAGTGAGAGATTCTCCTTTTGTTTCAATAGTAAGATTAATATAACGATATGTTCGCCACCAGAGCGGAACATAAATCCTGTCCGTTCCGCCATCACTTACAATTTTATCTTCATAACCCTTAAATACCTTGTTTTCAACTTCGTTTCGGTTTCCCTTACTATACTCATAACCGCCTTTTTCATATAATGCTTCGGCATACTGAAACCTGATATTTGCATTTTTGCCTCCTGATATTTTAAACACAGGATAAGCTGTTGTTTCAAATCCCTGATCGAGAAGAAGTACAGCTTTGGTGTTTGCCGGAATTGTAAAAGGGGATATTTCATGAGGAAAATTTATCGGAACATTCATTCCGGTTGACATCCTTGTTTTTTCAATCCGCTGAGGAATAAGATCCATGGCTGGAATTGGGCGGGCAATCAGCTGCCAGTCTTCAGTATAGTTATAAAACAACCCTCCTATAAGCCCCTGAGAGATTTCAGCTGCCTCTTTCCAGTCTTTGTCATTAAAATTTTCTGTTTCCCAACCCCACGGATATTTCTCTCCATCAATATTTTCTCCCGGACCTGTAACGAAAAATGCATTCAGTGTTGTGCTCACAAGGGTATAGGCAGGATTTCTGATCCCCTTCCATGATTTATCAGTTTCAGCTTTCTTCTCAGCATTACTATTTCCCTGGAGTATAAAACCAGTGCGATGCGACATTTGTGCCCAGGGTGAAACGTTATCCCCGAAATTCCATACTACCGAAGCCAGAATATTTACCCCATCTTTAAGGAACGGAGCAAGATCAACTGTTTCAAAATTCCAGTGATACATATCGCCTCTGGCCGGACCAAGGCAGACTAATTTGCCGTTGACAAATAATTTATAACGATTATCGGCTGAGATATGAACAATATAAGTTTCAGGCTTTTTATCAAGCTCAATTATTTTCCTGAAATGATATACTCCGAACTCTTTTGCCGGTTCCCCGGCTATTGAAATCCATTTACCTGACCAAGGTTTATTTATCAGGTCAGCAGGTAATGAAGGATTTGGTATTTGAGAATAAAGTGTGCAGGAACTCCAGAGCAGAACAATTCCAATAATGGGTGTTATTTTTTTCATATACCTTATTATAATTATGACTTCTAATCATAAAGGTACCTATAACCTGAAAATAAAACCCACTATCTGGTTAAGTTTTTCACAACTTCAATGTATAAATCTTCAACTTTTTTCCGGGCCCATGGAGTTTTTCTAAGAAACTTAAGACTCGATTGCAAACTGGGATTACTTATGAAACAATTGATTTTAATCTTCTTGCCCAGCTCTTCCCAGCCATATTTATCAAACAGAAACTGAACAATATATTCAAGCGTTCTGCCATGTAGTGGGTCGTTACTTTTTTGATCGATCATAACAGGGAATATTACCTGTGATTTTCTTTTATCTTAATTCCCAATTCTCTCTCAACCCGTTTCAAACCTGCAAGATCGCGTGAGGTAACAAGACTGAATGAAAGGCCTTTGTTCCCTGCCCGTCCTGTTCGTCCGCTTCGGTGCGTGTAATATTCCGTACTTTCAGGAAAAGAGTAATGAACAACATAAGCCAGCTCCTTAACATCAATACCCCTGGCTGCCAGATCGGTGGCCACCAATATCTGAAGTTTTTCGTTTTTGAAAGCCCTCATTACCTTATCCCTTTCTATCTGTAACATGTCACCATGCAGGGAATCAGCACTAATGTTTTTAGCAACAAGTCTTTTGGCAACGTTTTGTGTATCAGCTTTTGTCCTGCAAAAGATCAGGCCTCTGTTTTCTCCTTGTGATCTTAAGAAGGCCAGCAGGATTTCAGGTTTCTTATCGCTTTCACAAACAAGGTATTTATGTTCAATATCTTTGTTTACAGCTTCATGCTTGTTTATTACAACCCTCATGGCATCAGGCGACATATAACCCTTAATAATTGCCTTGATAGCTGGTGGCATGGTAGCAGAGAATAGCCATGTATAACGGCTTCCGTCAGTAAACTTAAGAATTGTATCAAGTTCTTTTTTAAATCCCATGCTGAGCATCTCATCCGCCTCATCGAGCACAATTGTTCTGATAGAGGAAAGATTAACCGCTTTTTGCTCAAGCAGATCAACCAGACGTCCGGGAGTAGCAACAAGGATATGTGTTGGTCTTCTAAGTGCACTGATCTGCTCAGCAATACGGGCACCCCCATAAACCGACTCTATGAATATTTTTTTCGCCTGGTATTTTGTGAACTTAAAGAGTTGTTTCGCAATCTGTTGTCCTAGTTCTCTTGTAGGTGACAGTATTAATGCCTGTATATGAGGATCATCCGGATCTATTGCATTCAGTATTGGCAAACCGAAAGCAGCAGTTTTACCGGTACCGGTCTGAGCCTGTCCTATGAAGTCAGTCCCCTTTGCAATAAGGAAAGGAATGGATTTTATCTGAATTTCAGTCGGGTTAATAATCCCGACTTCTTCTAAAGCCCGTTTAAAAGTATTTGATACACTAAGATCTGAGAATGTTGTCAATGTTTTGAATCTTGATAAGTTGCAAAGATAGGCTAAAAATACTTTAAAAAATCTTCCGTGATCATTCGGGAGAATGTCACGGAAGAAATAATCACGAATTACTAACCCTAACTAAACCTAACCTACGAACCTACAAACCTGTTTAAATATTAACCGAAGAACATTATCCTAATATTCCTTAATTTCTGTGATAATAAATATCATAAGCAATCCAGTCTACAACATAGGCTGAAAAGTAAACTGAGTGAAGAGAATCAAATAATGTCTTAATGTTATCGACTGAACTTCCTATTAATGCTGAGACAGTTGTTGTGGTGCCGTCATCAAAGGTTATCTGAATATCACGATGCTTACAAACTGAAGCTTCTGAATCTGTGGCTTTATCAACCATAGTCACAACAGCTTTGGTCTGTACTACTCCGGCAACAGAAACAGTTACTCCTTTTGTACCTGATTTTCTGATAATCTGAACATCACCAATTGTAAGAATATACTCATGTTCACGTCCAAATCTGGCTGTATCAACTTTTACTGTCCTTAATTCTTCTTTATATAAAACCTTACTGTTATCAGATATAGCAAAACTTGATAAAGTTGTGTCACCTGAAAGATATTTATAGTCTGCAGTATAACCACCGCTAAAAGCATATTGCGAAGCATAATCAACGCCTGTTGCCGGACTGACAATATACTTTATATTTAGATTGCCTGCTGCAACATCATCAATAGTAATGGCCGATGTCAGGATATAGTCAAAATCATGGTAATTATTGTAATTATTATGATAATCAGATACGGCGATTGAAAAGTTGTTTGTCAGCGCAGAGTCACTTACCGCATACTGTCTTAAGGTCCTCGGATCTGTGACCTTTTTCAGAGGCATTTTAACAATCATTTTACTATTATCAGCGGTCTTATTGAAATATTTAATAAGAGACATTCCCCATCTGTCAGCCTTAGGAACAGGCTTATAATTATATATTCCTTTTATTGTATCAAGAGTTATATATACTTTATAAGCTGTTTCTTCTGTACTAAGTGATTTTGATGTTACTCCGTTAAATGTCAAAATAGAATATGCCTTAGTTGAAGCTATAGTATTCACAGCAGTATTCAAATTGAGAGCGCTCTGATTAATTGAATTCTTCAGAGTTGTGGTTTGAAGCGAACTATCAGTCTTTGTGCAACTCCATAAAACTGCACTTAAGATGACGGTACCTAAAATAATCCTGATTTGTGTTTTCATAATTTTTCTATGTTTAATTGTTTCCATTGATTTCAGTACTTTACGATTTCAAAAGTACATCGGGAGTGAAGCAAATAAAAATATCTTCAACGAGCTCTGGTAATAATTCAACGAAATGCCACTTTTTCCCTTCTAATCCGGATCTGACTTTTTCAGAAAGTAACCGAAATCATTATGAAAACAGATTATCACGATATTTATTGCAGTCTAATATATGATATTTAGCATTACCCTCAACCTTAGCCTTAACCTTAACCTCAACCTCAGCCTTAACCTTATTTAAAGGCCTCTTTTATTTCTGAAATGGAATGGTGAAAAAGTTGATCTGTTATTAAACTCAATTTGTCCTCGTCGCCTGTGATATGAAAAATCCGCTGGGTATGAGCAATTCTGCTACCCGGACTAAGAAATGCAGCAGGAGAAGAGCTTTCAATTTCATAAAAGGGCCCCATAATACTTCCGTCAGCTACCGGGCCATCATTATATGAATTAACAACATCTCCGGTGAATGGGGACGTCTGATCGCCCCATTTGGAATTAACGTAAAGGGAAGGTTTGTCAGGCGATGAATGCCAAAGAAGTGTTAATACCTTCTTTTCAGGGTCATAACTCCCGCAATAAGGCATTACGCCTTCAGGGGAGATACCTATTTTACTGCGGAATTTTCCATCGGTTTTGAAGAACAATATTCCATCCTTAAGAATGAGACGGTCAGATGGCACTTTGCCAAAATAATCGTCATTAACAACCTTTTCTGACTGGTTTTCACCTGACTTTTTGAAAGGGATAAAAACAACCCCTCTGGATGATGGATTGAACATAGCCAGCATCCATACTGATAAAGCTCCTGACTGTTTCGTCCAGTCTGTTTTACCTTTATTTATCAGAATATTCTCAGATTCATAGGCAACAAAAGACAAAGTTTTGTCAATAGTCATGCCTAACGCAAGCTCAGCATCTTTAATAGTTAGTAACTTAACACTCCGTTCAATTCCAATTTCAAGTTTTGTTCCTGAAGCATTTGTCAGGACAAAATCTTTAGTAAAGCTTACCTTATCTGATGATTGAGCGACTACTTCGAATGGTAGAGTGTCGATTTCTTTCGGAACTACCCAATTGGAGAATACCTGCTCATCACCTTTTTTAAAGTAGATCGAAAAAGGTCCGCCTTCAGGCCCAAGCCAGATACGTTCTTCTCCACCGAAAGGATTAAACTGACTGCTTGGTTCTGACGCTTCTATGAACTTATAATTGATCCATCCGAAACTGGACCCTTCACTCCCTCCAACAGTACTTGTCATTACCCGACCCTGATAGCCAGGTGCAAGCAGGACACAGGATTTGGAATTTCCATCTTTTAATTCTATTGTCTTAATCTTGTTTTTAGCAAAAAAAACTACATCAGAGCCATAGGTTCCTGTGATAAACGTGGTATTCATAATATTGGAAGTTTTATTTCCGGAGGATGAACAGGCAGTCAAAAAAATAATCAACGACGTCGCAACTATCCAGTTCCAACTATTTTTTTTGTTTTGGAGCAACATAAATTACATCTTCTTTCATTTGCACAGTCTTCTCATGCCTGTTAGAAATAACAATTCCTAATAAAATCAAAATAACAATAACCATAAGCAGCATGAACGGTCCGCTCTTAATTAATTCTATAATAAAGTAGTCTTTTTTCATTTTCAGACTCAAGTTTTAGTGACCATTACAAGTATAAAAGCATAACAACTGAAAAGTCGAAGTATTGAAATGTAATCTATTAACCCAAAGTTACTATATTTCTATTACAATCCTTAAAAAACTTTTAATCATAATAGTTCAATTGTTCATTTCAGGAGGTATAAGATAATTTGAAATTTGGATGATTGGATTCCTTCAGATTCTGAGAAACCGGGTTCATCCAAATCAGCTGATCTTTAAAATTGTTACTCAGCTTATATGATTTTTTGTGTTTATCGATTGACTCGCCAATAACTTCAATTTTACTGAGATTGCCGGTACCTGATCCCGTTTGGGAACAAAAATTAAGATAACCAACATTGGAAAAATCAATTCCCATAAGTTCAATTGCGACACGGTCGGCAGCCAGCCAGTCAGTACTTGCAACACAAACCCTGTGATCTACTGGAGTCCCGTCATTCGGACCATTCCCTTCCATTCCCTGAAAGCCATCTATAACTGCCAGATGTGGATGCAACTGCTTCGACATCGCGTACAGATTGTAATTAATACCACGGAATCCGCTTCCGTGAACAATAGATTTATCACTGTTTGCACCCTTCTTCCGCGAAGAATTGAAAGTGAATCCCAAATCTTTTATCGGGGCACCAAATACTATATTCTTAAGAGATAAAGTAGCAAATACTCTGTCGTGGGTCTTCATTCTTGCCACAGAAACAATATATGAATCAGGATCGAGAAGAATATGGGACATCCTGACTGCGTGTGGTTTAAAATCCTTTTCGTCAAAAACATGGACAGTATCAAATGGTTCCTGATCGAGATCAACCAGTTTCACCGGATATTTGGAAACAAGCCTGAAATAGCCGAAGTTTTTAAACCCATCAAGAGAGGGACCATTAGCGGCAGATTCAGCAATAATGACATTATCAAGCTTATTGATTGATTTCAGAAATTCGAGGATACCTTCGAGCGTATCAACATGAGTAGAAGCAAGCTGAACATCAATATTTACATTATTAGGCTTAAGAACAACACGGCGTTTACCTATTGCTTTAGCTATTTCCTTTGAAAAAGGCTGAAGGGCACGAAATGTCATATCAGCTCTGTTATCACCAGTTGTGAGTGCTACGCGCGAGTTGAACTGTTCCTGTTGTCCAATTGATGCAAATGTATCATAAGGATGAATGCATGCAGCGGCTACTCCACCAACGATAGAGGTTTTAAGAAAATCACGGCGATTGAAAGTTGTCATATTATATAGTTTTTTCCTTTAACAAACCTACAAAAATAAGTTCAGTTATGGATGAATTTGTTAAGAGATATTCATTGTAACTTTTTCATACATCAAACTGTCTAATAATTAGACACTGATACAATTTATAAAATTTATACACGTCTGATTTAGTGACAGTTAATAACTTGGCATGGTGTTTGGTAATAAAGGGTGGAAGACGGAAGACGGAAGACGGAAGACGGAAGACGGAAGACGGAAGACGGAAGACGGAAGACGGAAGACGGAAGACGGAAGACGGAAGACGGAAGACGGAAGTAGAAAGTAGAAAGTGGAAAGTAGAAAGTAAGAAGATATGAGAAGAGTTTTATTGATAATGTCCCTTTTAATTATTTTTAGTATACCGAAAATTTCGGCGCAGAATAAGAAATGGACACTTGAGGATTGCATCAATTATGCTGTCACAAACAATATAGGGCTTCAGAGACAGAGACTTTTAACTGAATCAAAACAGGCAGATCTTCTGGCATCGAGAATGAATCTTTTGCCAGATCTTAACGCCGGATCCAATCTTCAGGTTGCTAACGGAAGGTCTATTGACCAATCGAACGCTATAGCATTCAATAAAAACCTGACAAATACTGTTGGCCTATCCTCAAATATTGTGTTGTTCAATGGATTCGCTGAACTAAATACAATAGCTGCAAACAAGTTTATGCTAAAAGCTGGTTTGGAATCAGAGAAAATTACAAGAAATACATTGATTGGTGATATAATTGGACAATACTACCAGGTGTTATATGCCAGAGGACTGGAAAATGCTTCAAAAATGCAGCTTGATCTTTCAGAGAAACAGCTTTTCCGAATAACGAAAATGGTTGAAACAGGTAAAGAAGCCCTGGCTAAACAATATGAAATTGAAAGCCAGTTTTCTGCTGATAAGCTTTCTTACACAATAGCTCACAACACATCCAGTCAGGCTATTACCAGCCTTAAGCAGATGCTCCAACTAGGATCCGGATCTGAATTTGATATCCTGATACCTGATCTGAATAGTATCCTCATTACAGATAAATCCTTCAGTACAGATAGTGTTTATAAACTTGCTGCACAAAATCTTCCCCGACTCAAAGAAATCGAATTTGAATTAATTGCCTCAAAAAAACAGATAGCTGCAGCAAGGGGAAATCTGGCACCAAGGCTATCAGCCGGTGGTGTTATAGGCTCGTACTATTATAATGTTTTAAATGCAAGTGACGGAGTAACTCAAAATTCTTATTCAAGACAAATTAATGGGAACCTGAGTAAGCAAGTAACAGTTTCTCTTAATGTACCCATCTTTAATAATCTTGCTAACTACAGAAACATAAAAATAGCTAAGCTCAGGAAGAATGATAACGAACTTAAGCTTGAACTGGAGAAAAATAATTTGTATACGGATATCGAAAACGCCTGCCTCAATTATAACAGAGGGAAAGACGAATTTTCTGCAGCCAGATCAAACTATGATTTCAATACAAAATCTTTTGAGGCGGTTGAAAAAAAGTTTGAATCAGGACTAGTTGATGTAACGACTTATTCAGTTGTAAAGACCACATTATACAGAGCTAAAACTGAAGCCCTCCGGACAAAACTGCAACTACTGATCAGAAAAATGACTATACAGTTTTACTCTACAGGAGAATATGAAACCCTGCCCCGCTTCAGCGGGGGTTGGGAAGGGGATTTTTAATAAATCAAAGAATTTTGAATACAGTAATTAACAATAAATAACAAAAACAGAAATGGATACTCCCCGAGAAACAATGGATAAAGTGATCCCAAAGAAAAAAGGCATTCAGAAAAAACATTTCGGATATCTTGCAATAGGAATAGCAATGATTGTGCTTATATATATGGCTTTCTTTTCCGATCGCACCTCAACTTACAAAGTAGAAAAAGACAAACTAATTATTGAAACAATCACTGAAGATCAGTTCAACGATTATATAACTGTTCCCGGAACAGTTGAACCAATTACCACTATCAAACTCGATGCCCAGGAAGGCGGTCGTGTAGAAGAAAAGCTGATAGAAGAGGGCTCTATGGTAAAAAAGGGAGATGTTATTTTGAAACTATCCAATCCTGACCTGTATCTCAATATCTTAAACAGTGAAGGAGAACTTGCTCAAAAAGAGAACTTCCTCAGGAATACACAGATCAGTATGGAACAGGACAGGCTGCAAATTAAGCGTGAGCTTCTCAATCTAAAATATGATATCGAACGGAAGGAGAGGAACTTTAAGCAGAATGAACTTCTGATAAAAGACAACTTAATCTCAAAAGAGGAATATATCAGGTCAAAAGAAGACCTCGATATGGCAGTGCAATCAAAAGAGCTTTTTATTGAACGCCGGACACAGGACTCTATTTTTCGCTCCGTGAATGTTGAGACTATAAAAAACGACCTTGTAAATATGAGAAAAAACCTGAACCTGGTTAAGGAAAGGGTACAAAACCTTAATGTAACAGCCCCGGTTGATGGTCAGCTTGGTCTCCTCAGTCCTGAGATCGGACAGTCAATTAACCGCGGAGAGAACATGGGGCAGATAAATGTTCTTACATCATATAAAGTAACAGCACAAATCGATGAACATTATATTGACAGGGTAAGGACACAACTTGATGGAACTCTTGAACGGCAGAGTAATAAATTTAATCTGTCTGTCAGAAGAGTTTATCCGGAAGTGAGGAACGGAACATTTAAAATAGATATGATCTTCCGCGACAGTATGCCTGACAATATCAGAACCGGCCAGACGTATTATATCAGTCTTCAGTTAGGTCAACCAAAAGTTTCAGTTCTCGTACCAATTGGCGGATTTTTCCAGGAAACAGGCGGTCAGTGGATATTTGTTCTTGATCCAACTGAATCATTTGCAATCAAAAGGAATATATCAATCGGAAGAAAAAATCCAAAATATTATGAAGTATTAGAGGGGCTGAAACCCGGAGAAAAGGTAATTGTTTCAGGATACGAAACCTTTGGGAAAAACGAAAAACTAATTCTAAAAAAATCGAATTAACAATTAATAATTAAAATCATGATCAAAACTAATGATTTAACAAAGGTCTTCAGAACAGAAGAAGTTGAGACAACTGCACTGAATAAAGTAACTCTGCATGTAAAAGAAGGAGAATATGTTGCAGTAATGGGCCCTTCAGGATGTGGAAAATCTACTCTCCTTAACATCCTTGGTTTGCTTGACAACCCATCCTCGGGAAGCTACATTTTTAACGGAACGGAGGTTGCAAATCTGAAAGAGCGCGACAGGACCATATTCCGCAAAGGAAACATCGGATTTGTATTCCAGAGTTTCAACCTGATTGACGAGCTCAATGTTTACGAAAACGTTGAACTCCCCCTGATTTATCTTAAAATGAAGGCAGCTGACAGGAAAAAAAGAGTTGAAGATGTGCTCGAGAGAATGAAAATCGGACATCGTGCCAAACACTTTCCGCAGCAGCTATCTGGCGGACAGCAACAGAGAGTTGCAATTGCACGTGCAGTAGTAGCCAATCCAAAGCTGATTCTTGCCGACGAACCAACAGGAAACCTCGACTCAAAAAATGGTATTGAAGTAATAAATCTTCTTACTGAACTCAATAAAGAAGGAACCACTATCATAATGGTAACCCACTCAGACAGGGACGCCAGTTATGCACACAGGATAGTAAACCTGTTCGATGGTCAGGTTGTTACCGAAAAGGCAAAATAATCTGTCTTAATCGTAGAGACGCGCTATAGCACGTCTTTACGATTGTAATATATGGGTGTAATTTATAATTTCCAATTCACTAGTGTCCGGTTAAGGACGGTTAAAATTAATGTAATTTATTAATATATAATATCTTAAATAGGGTCAAAAGTTTTTACGATTTGAATTTATACTTTCGCTCATACTATATTTTGAGCGATCATGCATACCGGAAAAACAGTTTTTGCACAATTAATGATGTTTATGCCAGAGTTCGAATTTCAAAAGTGTGTTGACCATTACAAGGGAGACTATCGGGTAAGAAGCTTTTCTTGCCGGGAGCACTTTCTTGTAACGAGTTTTGCTCAACTGACAGGTCATGAGAGTCTGCGTGACATCGAAAATTGTCTAACTGCATTTTCCACCAAACTGTATCATTCAGGCATACGGTCGTTAAATAAAACTTATTATTTTATCAAGATGAAATTTAATAAGTCAGGGGAGGTCAATCATATTCCGGCATAACGGTTGAGTGTAGCAGTAGTAAGGGATTGCGGTCTTCGTACCTGTCCAACACCACAAAATTTTGAGCGGGGAAGAAAGCTCTAATTATCACCGAAACCCTTATTACTGCTACACTTTGTTATAGCCATATGCTTTATTTTCTGTCGTTCAATAGTTAACTTACACTGTACTATTTCTTGAAATACTTTTGTATTAAGGCAATTAACCAACCGTGTTATAGCTAGTGCTTTTTATTAGTCCTTCTTTGGTTTTATCCTTATCATTCATATTGTACCTATTTGCTGATATGCCTTTTGATTAACTCATACAATAAGGTCGTATTAATTGGTTTAGAAATATAATCGTTGCATCCAGCTTCCAACGCCTTTTCTCTGTCATCTGAAAATCCATAGGCTGTTTGTGCAATAATAACCACGTCTGTGTTAAATTGACGGATTTGACGTGTGGCTTCATTTCCATCCATAACGGGCATTTTAATGTCCATTAAAACCAAATCAAGGTCAGGATTATTGCGGCAAGCCTCAACGGCTTGAACTCCTGTTATTGCATGTAAAACTTCTTTACTGATTTTCTGGAGCATTCTGGTGAGAAGTGAATTCGATATTTTATCGTCTTCGACAATTAATATTTTCAGTTTCTTTACCTGAACTTCTTTATGCTCCTGGAAAACAGTATCTTTAAGCTCTGTTTGTTTTTCAGACACAGCATTGTAAGGAATGGTAAAATAAAATATTGAGCCTTTCCCTTCTTCACTTTCCACCCATATTTCCCCACCAAGCATTTCTACATAAGATTTCGCTATGGATAAACCCAAGCCACTGCCTTCATAACCCCGGTTATACGATTCACTGCCCTGCCTGAATCTCTCAAAAATTATTTGCTGTTGTTTCTGTGGAATGCCTACCCCCGTGTCTTTGACAAAGAATTCAAGGTATTTCCCCTTTTTCTCATATCCAAATTCAATTAAGCCTTCATTAGTAAACTTAATGGCATTTTTAACGAGGTTAGTCAGGATTGCATAGACTTTTTCATTGTCTGTTTTGATGAAGGCTTCTTTTGACGGTAAACTGATTTTAAAGAAAAACTGCATCCCTTTACTTTCAATCTCAGGTTTGAAGAAGGCATAAAGGAATTCGATTTGCTCGTTTATATTCGACTCCTTAATATCAACTTTCATCTGTCCAGATTCTATTTTTGAAAAATCAACAATATTGTTAATAGTATTGAGCATACGTGCGCCACTAATCTCGATGATTTGAATAAAATTTTGTTGGTCATCACTTGATAAGTTCGGTTCTTTCAGAAGTTCGGTAAAACCAAGAATACCATTCATAGGGGTGCGTATCTCATGACTCATATTGGTAAGAAAAGCAGATTTGAGGCGGTCGCTTTCTTCGGCTTGTTCTTTGGCTGCTATCAGATCTATGGTTAACTTCTTTTGTTCCGTAATATCGAGATTAATTACCTGATAATGCTTGGTCCCATTCCACTGAACTTCTTTTCTCGAAACTTTTACATGGCGGATTTCCGCGTCTTTACATATAATACTTATCTCATAATCAAATACATCATGCCCATTTTTTCTTTTTTCTTTTCTTTCCTGATGTTGCGCATAACTTTCGGGAGTATATAGATTTATTGCTGGTGTACTTGTAAATTCTTCCAGGCTGTTGATTTTATAAATATTAAGGAAGGCTTTATTGGCATAAATTGTTTTTCCATCGACGGAAACAATACTTATGCCCAAAGGAGATTCTGAAATGGAACGACGGAAATTTTCCTCCGATTGGAGAATTGCTTCTTTAGCAATGATTAACTTTTCTTCAGCTAGTTTTCTCTCAGTAATATCCATTGCGATAAATGTAACTCCTTTCGACAGGTCGTCTTTGCCCAGAGGAGTCGAACTTAAAAATATGTTTAAAACTCTTCCATCTTTACATTTAAAACGAGTTTCAACCGATCCTGCACCTTTTTCAGCAATATGCCTGTATATTACAAACCCGGCACTTTCATTTTGTTCATCTTTTGCATATATTGTTTCAGCATCTTTACCTATCAGTTCCAACCGGTTATAGCCTGTCATTCTACAGAAAGTGTCATTAACCTCAATAAATATTCTGCCTACAACCAGTCCTATACCGACAGGTGCAGCGCTGAAAATACTTTGAAGTTTCTCTTCGTTTTCCTTCAATAATAGTTCGACCGCTCTCTTTTCAATTTGTATATTATGTTGCTCAATTGCCCGCTGTATGGCTGACGGGATACGCATGAGCCTGTCCTTCAATATATAATCAACGGCTCCTATTTTTAACAGCTCTACGGCGGTCTCTTCGCCGATTGTTCCGGAAATACAGATAAATGGAACATCGGGGCAGATTTCCACAGACCATCGCAACGCTGTGAAGCCATCGAATCCGGGTAATTTAAAATCAGCTAAAATGAGGTCATACTTATGGCTTCGAAGTAATGAAACATACTCCTTCTCTGACGCAGTGCAGTCCATTTTTAAATTATATCCTGCATCTATCAGCAACTCATGAATTATTTCAGTATCTCGTGGCGAGTCCTCAAGACAAAGTACGTTTAAAACCTTATTCATCCCGGCTTATTATTTATTTGATAATTTGCTTTTCGGTGGTACTTCATTAATGACAGCCCAAAAGACACCCAACTGCTTCACTGCTTCAATAAATTCTTTGAAATCGACAGGCTTTACAACATAAGCATTAACTCCAAGCTCATAACTTTTAATCACATCCTGCTCCTCGCGGGAAGATGTAAGCATAACAACCGGAAGCATTTTCAATTTATTATCATTTCGGATAGCCCGAAGAACTTCTATACCATCCATACGGG
>JGI24135J36437_1000045_pt1 | contig 40329 bp, 35 predicted proteins | sample BarGraNGADG00211_3_FD_36437 | JGI IMG/M metagenome (IMG submission 36437)
GAAACCTCAGGATGGTGGAATTGCCTGGAGGTTGCTGATGTTGACGGTGATGGCGATTTGGATTTAATAGGGGGTAATTTAGGATTGAATTCCATACTTAAGGCTTCAGTAAAGGAACCCGTCGAAATGTACCTGAATGATTTCGATAATAACGGATCACTTGATCAGGTAATCTGTTCATATCAGGATGGCATCAGTTACCCCGTGGCCTCCCTTGATGAGATGATAAATCAAATGCCTTTTTTGGGAAAAAAGTTCAAAAGTTATTCTGATTTTGGAGGCAAGACGGCAAAGGATATCTTTGGTAAAATTGCAATTGACCAATCCACCTTAAAAAGAGCAGTGCTATTTGAAAGTTGCCTGTTCCTGAACAATGGGAATGGAACATTTGAAATAAAAAAACTTCCCATAATAGCGCAAGTTTCCCCTGTTCGCGATATTCTGGTTCGTGATTTTAACTTGGATGGAAAGATGGACCTTGTCCTGGTTGGAAACGATTATTCCGTAAGACCCTCGATGGGTCGCTATGATGCCAGTTATGGATGGTGTTTGCTGGGAGATACCGGTAATCATTATAATACGCTCATGCCAATAAAAAGCGGATTGAAGATTGAAGGAGATGCAAGAAAAATAGTTTCGATTGATATAGCAGGTAAACATTACATTGTGACTGCTGTAAATAATGGTGATCTTCAGATATTCAAAATCTATTGACTTTAAAAATCTTTCATATTCAGTTCCAGAAAGCCAAGCAGGTTTTCTGGGTCAGGGCTAATCCCGGTTTTAACATAATAGCCTGAAGCCGAATTGGCCACGAGTAACGAATGAAAGAGGTTAAAATCATGAAAGAGGGAGAAACAGAATCCTGCATTAAAATTATCCCCGGCTCCGGTGAGTATTGCCGGATTTTCACAGAAAAAGGTATCGCACTTTTCATATATATTGCCATCAAAAGCTAATGCATCTTTTGTCCTGTGGATGATTAAAACATCCACATTAATACTGTTATAGAGGGATCTGATAAAGCTTTCATCTGATGGTTGGAGCAGAACTCCCATTGCTTTGGCAATCAGATCTGCTTCATTCTCGTTAAGACTTATAATTACTCTGAAATATTGTTTAAACCGACCCAGAAGCTTTATTAAGAGTTGGATCTCTTTCTCTGGTTTTCGGACAAAATCAGCTAAATCAGTAAAAAAATACGGAACTTTCTCTGGCATTACAACTGAAGGAAGTACCTCTTCAAGGATTCCTTGCCATATCTGTGTGGCGTTCTCAATTTCACTCCAGTTTACAAAAGATACCAGTTGTTTTCCGGTAAGTAGTTCCTTTAACTTTTCAATTCCTAATAGCTTCTTAATGTCATTCCAGTCAAGAGTGAAATATGGTCCCGGATCATACATCATCACCTTTGAGTCGTTAAATTCCATAGCTGTTACCTGGATCGTATCAGCAACAGTATAAAGAGTGCAGTTTGGTGACATTGAATTGAAAACCGGCAGAATCCCGGGAAGACCAAATGTTCCAATGCAATCGACCTTAAATCCAAGGCTCCCGAGGGCATTCGCCATTATAACCATATTGCCGCCAATCTTGGATAGCTTTGTTTGAAGTTCAACACCGCAACTTTTGTTTTCACGGCTTATCAGAAATTCTCCAAAATGACGTAGGTTAGTGAAATATTCCTGTTCCCCGTTTTCCTTTTTGCTCTTTACAACCAGAGTAATTTTATCTATGCAGGCATCAAATCCAAGGAAGGCGTTAAGGTCTTCTTTTTGATGTTTGCGTAAATGAGATACAATTTCAGGAATAGCATCTGTGATCTTTTTGTCCATTTGAGTGTTTTTAAAGCAATTTTGCAGCTTCCTTATCCAGAAGCAGAAATGAATTCGGAAGCGATTTTGCAGCAGAGGCTGGGAAGGCAGGCGATACCTTGCTGTCAATCAGCTTTTTCACTACCGGAGCTTTTTTAGCGCCATTCATTTGAAGTATCACTGTTTTTGCTTCCATAATATACTTCATTCCCAGGGAAATACCTTGTGTGAATGCGACTTTGCCGGAGAAGTATTTTTGGGCTACTGTTTTGGTAGTATCTTCAAGATCAACTATGTGGGAATATTTATCCCATGAAGTTCCGGGTTCATTTAAGCCAAGATGGCCATTCATTCCGACACCCAGCAGGATCATATCAATTGGCCCGTTTTTCTTTATGAAGTTATCCGTTTTAAAGCATTCCTTTTTAAGATCAGGGGATTCTCCGTCAAAAAAACAGAAGTTTTCTTTCGAATAGTCAATGTGATCAAACAGATGTTTTCTCATGAATGAATAACAGTTTTCAGATTTCATCTCTCCGATATGTGCCCATTCGTCCAATCCGACAATCCTGCAGTTTTTGAAGCTTAATTTCGATGTTTTATAAAGATCAACAAGGTGTTTGAAAGTGCCAACGGAAGTTTCCCCTGCCGGAAAGCAAAGCAAAGCATCAGGTTTCTCATAAATTATAGCGGCAATCTGCTCAGCAGTTTTTACCGATAATTCGTTATAGTCATTATATATTATCTGTTTCATTTAAAATGATTTTAGAAGTAAAATCGCCCATTCGCCCATTCTCATCTTCTCCCGTTCATGCCCATATCGGGAGAAGGTTTGTTATAATTTAATTTCCCCCCATCCTTTTCTATATTCTCTCTTTACAAATTGGTTGGCCTGTTCAAAGTTTGTTATTCTCATGTTTGCCCCATCCCATTTGTAGGTAATATACCTGCCCGGGAAAACAAACCCTTCCATATCTCCATACACAGGATCTTTTCTTTTTATTTTTTCCCTGATATTGAAGCTTCTCAATAAAAGGTTTCCCATAAGCACGGTTTCAGTAAGAGGTCCTGCATATCCGACAAACGGTGAATCAACTTCTGCATTGCCATATCCTGCAATACAGGCATCAATCCACTGCCACCAGTGTCCGTCCATATCGCCGGTAATACGTGGATATTTCTGAGGGACTTTAATTTCTTTATTCCGTGAGAGGGGCAGAAGAACAGGATTCCGTCCTCCCCATCCACATGCTGCTTTTCCCTTGGTTCCTATAAAAAGAGTTCCCCCTTCATAGTCATTCAATCCGGGATAATCAGCCATTACATCATTCATATTTACATCAGGATCGATCTCGTATGGCCGTTCAGGAGTAATGCCACCATCCATCCAGTAGAGATTTAAATCTTTGCCGTTCTTTAGCTGGTATTTAAAGCGGATTGAACTCGAAACAGGTCCGCTGTCGGGATACAGCCCCTCTTTGAAAATACCATTATAAACAGTACTTGCACTACAGGAGACTTCAGTTGGATAACCCAGATTAAGTAATTTAAACGGGGGCCCCATGATATGACATCCCATGTCGCCAAGGGCTCCGGTACCGAATTTCCACCACCCGCGCCAGTTGAAAGGGACCATGTTATCGATGTAATTTGTTTCCTGGGCAGTACCAAGCCAAAGGTCCCATTTTAATTCAGGCGGTATTGCAGGACGAGCTTCGGGCCAGGGAATCCCCTGCGGCCATACAGGTCTGTCGGTCCAGCAATATACCTTTTCAACATCTCCGAGAACACCGGCTTCGATCCATTCTCTCAGAGTACGCATCCCGTCGCATGAGGCTCCCTGGTCACCCATCTGGGTAACCACCTTGTATTTTTCAGATGCCTGGGTCAGGATGCGTGCCTCGTAGATATCGTGTGTAAGGGGTTTCTGAAGATAAAGATGTTTTTTGTGCTGCATTGCGGTAAGACCAACAATAGCATGGTTATGGTCAGGTATGGCTACCGACACGGCATCAAAGTTTTTACTCTCTTTGTCAAACATTTCGCGCCAGTCGTGATAGAATTTTGCTTTTGGAAATTCTTTTATCCTGGGCGCAGCCTGCCTGTCATCAACATCGCACAGGAATGCAATCTCAGCATTCTTTTTAGGTGCAATTGAATAATGACGGATGTCGTCAGCTCCTTCTCCGCCGCATCCGACTGCTGCAATAAGCAGTTTATCGCTGGGCGCTACATGCCCCAGTCCGCTTACAGTGAAATTTGGAAGAATTGTCAGGGCGGCTGCTCCTGAGGTAGCAGTTTTGACAAAATTCCTCCTGGAGAGATTACCCGTTCCTTTGGATTTATAATTAATTGCTTTCATATATATTGGTCATAATGTAGTGTTACACTCTGATATATTATTTTTTTGCCTTTGTCAGAGGCCTGACAGAAACTTCTTTAAAAAATACGACATCAACGTCACTATGATTCTGAATACCCATATAACCGGATAAAGGGCGAGGTCCCCTGTCAGGTTCGAAGTCAAATTTCTTAGCCGGTACAGGATCACCTTCTTTGAAATCAGTTACTTTAACACCGTTCAGGAAGATGATTGTTCTTAGTCCATCAAGAGTAATCTCCATAGTATTCCATTGAGGCCCGGGTTTTCCTGTTTTTGCCAGGGGTTTTGTAAGAGAATATAACATTCCTGTATAGTGATAGTCATCTTCATTTGATTTTTCAGGAGCATTGTCAATCTGAACTTCGTAGCCTTTGTTCACAGGCATCCATTCTTCCGTCGGCATGGTCGGGATACGTATAAAAACACCTGAATTACTGTTCGAGTCACGCATTGCAAATACGACACGGATTGTACAATCCTGGAATTTCTCTCCTTCCCAAACCAGCAATCCCATTCCACCTTTTGACTTTATCAATCCATTTTCAACATAATGGCTCCCCGGACCTACCTGTTTCCAGCCTGTAAGATCCTTCCCATTAAATAGTTGACGCCACTTGGATCCATCTTGTCCTCCGGCTGATTGACTAGCCGATATTAGAAAAAACCAAGAAAGCATCACCCCAATGATTAAAAAGGATTTAGATGTAATGATCCCGGCATTAATACTCTTTTTTCTGTTTAAATTTTTTTCCATGGTGTTTGATTTTTAGTTAATTAGTATTTTTTCTTATTGTAGAGTTCCGTACAATTGGTTTTGCCCAGAAGCTTATACTCAGAATATATATTAAAGGTAAATATAAAATCATCATCCCGGTCTGTAACCCGATCAGATCTTTCAGTTTTCCGATGAGCAATGAAAATATAGCTCCCCCTGCTATGGCTGTACATAATATTCCGGCAAAAGAGCCATGATATTTTGAGACACTGTTTAATGCAAGGGAGAAGATTATGGCATACATAACAGAAAGACAGAAACCCAGAGCAGGAAATCCAATCAAAGCAAATTCAGCACTTCCGAAAAGGGTGAAAGTCAAAACAATTAATCCTGCGAGAGTGAATATCCGGAGAACAATTTTACTGTCCATTAATTTTAATAAAACCAGCCCAAGAATACAACCAATTGTCATCAGTCCCCAGAATAAACCAACCGTTGCTGCTCCCTCCACTTCTGGTTTTAAGCCATGATAAGTCCTTAGAAATTCGGAGATCCAGTTTGAGATTCCTTGTTCAAGACCAACGTAAGCAAAAATCCCGATGAAGAAAAGTATCACGGGTTTTTGACGGAAAAGCTCAACGTGTGTATCCCAGGCACCCACAATTTCGTCCTCTTTGCGGACTACTTTTGGGAAGGTCATAAACAGGATGAGAGCCATCAGAACAAAACTGATAACGGCAAAGATCCAGTAAATAGAAACCCAAGGGAGATGATGAGGTGTCAGATATGACATAACAACTATAAATAAGCTCTTTGGGGCCTTCTGATCACCCAGGTGGGTAACAAGATATGAATAGACAAACGGGCTCAGAAATGAAGCAGCTCCAAATACCAATTGGGCAATAACCGAATTAAATGCAAAATGTTCCTCTCCGCCTGTTACCCTGAGCAAGGGGTATAGGGCCACCTGCAATAAGGCCATCCCGCAGCCAATAAGGAAAAGTGAAAACAAAAAGACAGGAAAAACAGGAAAAAATGAAAAGATTAATGCCCCTGTAAATGAAAGAGCCCAGGCAAAAACAAGACTCTTCTTCTCGTCATACTTCTGGATAATCATCCCCGAAGGTATTGACATTAAAGCGTATGCAATAAAGAAGGAGAACGGAAGCAAACCTGTCATTGTCCCGTTCAAAGCAAAGCTATCACTAACATTTGGATTAATTGAGCCAAGAATATTTGTCAGAAAGGAGATGGCAAAAAATATCAGAAAAATAAAAACTACCAGATAGTATTTTTTTATCATATCAATATTGTGTAATTAAAATACGCGGAATGCGATGACTAAAATACTTTAAAAAAAAGGATTTTGGGTAAACCCGCCGATAAAATCAATAAATTTGAAGTATATTTAGCAATGCAGGGAAATCTGAATAAATGAACAAAGGGCAGGTAACAATAAAAGACATTGCAAAAGAGCTGGGAATATCTCCTTCGACAGTGTCAAAAGCTCTCAAAGGACATCGTGATATAAGTGCTTCAACAAAAAAGGCAGTAGAGGAACTTGTTGAAAAGTGGAACTATATACCCGACCCTATAGGCGCAGAGTCTGCAGGGGGGAAAGAGTAAAACAATTGGTGTAATAGTTCCCGAAATAGCTCATTATTTTTTTTCAACAGTTATTGGTGGTATTGAGGATATTGCATATGACGCAGGATATCAGAGAACTCTGCGTGAATTTGATATTCCTCTTAATGACAATAATATAATAAAGTGTGATACAGCGGAGAATGCCAATTACTTTTAAAGTATCATCTTCAATTATCCAAAATATGTTAAATGTCTGTTTTATTAAATAAAAAAATCTTTACTTTTGGCTTGCTGAATAAAAAGCAGAAATGAGTTCTAATTATTATCTTAAACCATTCCAGATATGAACGTTCCGGGAAATTTATTGTACACTAAAGACCATGAGTGGCTTCGCGTTGAAGGAAATTTTGGTTACATCGGCGTTACTGATTTTGCTCAGGGCGAGTTAGGCGACATCGTATTCATTGAAATTGAAACTGTCGGAGAGACCCTTGGCAAAGAAGAAGTATTCGGAACCATTGAAGCTGTTAAGACTGTCTCTGATATGTTCATGCCGGTAAGTGGCGAGATCCTTGAGGTCAATCCTGAACTTGATGCAAACCCCGCTGTTGTAAACAAGGATCCTTATGGTAAGGGATGGATGGTAAAAATAAAAATAACCAACCCTTCAGAAATTGACGGGCTTCTTTCACCAGATAAATACAAGGCGATTTTATAGCAATACCAGATCGGAATCTCCTTTGAAATCCGCAATCCGAAATTTTCAGTATAACTTTGTTTAGTTTTATTAAAGGGTCTTCTTAACCTCGAATTCCTGGTAACCTTCAACAACATCACCTTCTTTTATGTCGTTGAAATTATGAATGTTAAGACCGCATTCGTAACCACCTACAACTTCTTTCACATCATCCTTGAAGCGTTTGAGTGATCCAAGATCGCCTGTGTATATAACAATACCGTCACGTATGATCCTCACTCTTGTATTTCTGGTAATCTTGCCTTCTTTAACATAACAGCCGGCAACGGTACCAACCTTGGTTACTTTGAATACTTCGCGGATTTCAAGTGTTGCAACAATCTCCTCTCTGACTTCCGGCATAAGCATACCTTCCATAGCAGATCTAATCTCCTCAATTGCGTTGTAAATGATTGAATATAAGCGTACATCAATCTCTTCTTTTTCAGCGAGTTTTCGTGCACTTACAGACGGTCTAACCTGGAAACCGACTATAATAGCGTTCGATGCTGCTGCAAGTAGAACATCCGATTCGGAAATCTGTCCCACAGCCTTATGAATAATGTTAAGCTGAATCTCAGGAGTTGAGAGCTTGATAAGCGAATCGCTTAAAGCTTCAATTGAGCCGTCAACGTCACCTTTTACAATAATATTAAGTTCCTGGAAGTTGCCAATAGCAATTCTTCTGCCGATTTCATCAAGAGTAATATGTTTCTGAGTACGCAGACCCTGTTCTCTCTGTAGCTGAGCCCTCTTTGTTGCTATATCCTTTGCTTCACGGTCATTATCCATCACATTAAACTTGTCACCTGCCTGAGGTGCACCGTTTAATCCCAATATAAGTGTAGGTGTTGCGGGACCAACCACTTCAACCCTGTGACCTCTTTCATTATACATGGCCTTGATGTGACCAAAACAGCTTCCTGCCAGCACAATATCACCAATCTTCAGGGTCCCTGCTTTTACAAGAACAGTAGCTGTAAATCCTCTTCCTTTATCGAGCGATGATTCAATAACAGTTCCGATTGCCGGCTTGTTAGGATTTGCTTTAAGATCGAGCATCTCAGCTTCAAGAAGGATCTTATCGAGAAGAATATCAATATTAAGTCCGCTCTTTGCTGAAATTTCCTGTGACTGATACTTGCCTCCCCAATCTTCAACAAGGTAATTCATTGCTGCAAGAGCCTCTTTTATCTTTTCGGGATTAGCAGTTGGCTTATCTATTTTATTAATTGCAAAAATTATTGGAACACCTGCAGCGGAAGCATGATTGATAGCTTCACGTGTCTGAGGCATCACCCCATCATCAGCGGCAACAACGATAATAGCAATATCTGTGATTTGAGCACCACGGGCACGCATAGCTGTAAATGCCTCATGACCAGGTGTATCGAGGAAAGTTATCTGTCGTCCGTCCTGAAGAATAACACCATACGCACCGATATGCTGTGTGATTCCTCCAGCTTCTCCTGCGATAACATTTGTATTCCTTATGTAATCAAGAAGTTTGGTTTTACCATGGTCGACGTGACCCATAACCGTAACGATAGGAGGTCGGTGTTTAAGATCTGCCTCTTCATCCTCTACTTCTTTTACAGCTTCCTGTAATTCTGCACTTACAAATTCTACAGTAAAGCCAAATTCATCGGCAAGTATCGCCATTGTTTCAGCATCGAGACGCTGATTTATGGATACAAAAAGTCCGAGACTCATACAGGTTGAAATAATCTCGGTAACAGCGACATTCATCATCGATGCCAGTTCATTAACTGACACGAATTCTGTTACTTTAAGAATATTCTTTTCAAGTTCAATTTTGTCAACAACCTCTTTATGTTTCTGACTTACAGCCTCTCTTTTATCTCTTCTGTACCTCGAACCTTTCGATTTACCTTTAGTAGTGAGCCGGGCCAGAGTTTCTTTAATCTGCTTCGAAACTTCCTCCTCATTAACCTGAGCCCTCAAAGGTCTTTTCTTTACAACCTTCTTTGCAACAGTTTTATCCTTTTTATTATCAGTGGTAATAGGTTTATTAACGACAGGAGTACCCTCTTTTTCTTTAAGGATTCTCTTTCTTCTCTTCTTTCTGCGGAAATCTGAATCGCCGCCTTGTCTTACCGGCTGGAATGGAGTAGTTTTCTTTTTCTCTTCAACAGGTAAATCAATTCTGCCTACAACCCTCGGGCCCACAAGTTTCTTAAAATCAGTTTTATAAAGGGCAATAATTTCTTCTTCAGGTTCAAGTATAGGAATTGTGTCAATTATATCGTCAACAGGTAATTCATCTATCACCGGTTCCGGAATAACTTCAGCTTTAATAACAGGTTCGATCTTTTCAACTGGCTTTGGTTCTTCGTGTTTTGGAACTTCTTTTTCTTTAACTTTTTCTTTTGGTGATTCTTTTGTCTTCCCTTTATATTTCCCTTTCGGCTCCTCTTTTTTGGCTGGTTTGGAATCTTTTGAAATTGTTCCAAGGTCAATTTTGCCTACTATCTTGAGATCAATATTTGATTTGGGTTTTATTTCTTCAGCCTCTTCTTTAGCTACAACCGGTTTTTTTTCAGCTACAGGCTTTTCTGTTTCAGTTTTTTCAGGTTCAGCCGGAATCGCATGATGTTTTTGTTTTGGTTCTTCCTTAGGAGGCAGAGGTTTTTCAATTTTTGGTTTTAAAGTCTGTTCAAGATCAATTTTACCAACAAGTTTTATATCAGGCTTTTTGGTTTCAGTCTTAATATCAACGGTTGTCTTGATTCCTGAAGAATCTGTAACAAGCACATCTTCATCTTTCTCAGATTCTTCTGAATTAATTTTCTCTGAAAAGTCATCAATAGAAACAGATTCCTTTTTCCTGTGAAGATCTTTAAGAATAAGTTTTTCAGATTCTTTCTTAACACTGATGTCTGTACTATATTCTTTTACAAGAAGAATATATGCTTCATGCGGAAGTTTTGTATTTGGGTTTGGATCAAGAACGAACCCTTTTTTATGCAGGTATTCCACAATAGTGGATATGCCTACATTAAATTCGCGGGCCGCTTTGCTTAATCTTGTAACCTTAATATCCTCTGTCATAAATATGCCTTGCCTTTATTTAAACTTCAAAAAGTAATTTGATGGTGAATATTTTATATTAATATTTTATTCAAATTCGGCTCTGAGGATGTTAACAACCTCTTTAACGGTTTCCTCTTCAAGATCAGTTCTTTTAACAAGATCACTGATTGAAAGGTTCAGTACACTTCTTGCAGTGTCGCAACCAATAGCGTTCAGTTCTTCTATGATCCAGTCTTCTATTTCATCTGAGAATTCTGAGAGATTAACATCTTCTTCATCTTCTCCTCCCGGTTCTCTGTAAACATCAATTTCATAGCCTGTTAACTGGCTTGCAAGTTTGATGTTAAGTCCACCTTTTCCAATTGCGAGAGAGACTTCATTTGGTTTCAAATATATCTGAGCCCTCTTGGTTTCCTCTACCAGTTTGATAGAAGTTATTTTTGCCGGACTAAGTGCCCTCTGGATGAACAGCTGATTATTGGATGTAAAGTTTATCACATCGATATTCTCATTACGTAATTCCCTTACAATTCCATGTATCCTTGACCCTTTCATACCGACGCATGCACCAACCGGGTCGATTCTCTCGTCGTACGATTCAACAGCTACCTTGGCACGTTCCCCAGGAACCCTGACAATATTCTTGATGGTAATAAGACCATCAAAAATTTCGGGAACCTCAAGTTCAAATAACCTTTCGAGGAATACAGGTGATGTGCGGCTCAGAATGATGAATGGAGTATTGTTCCTCATTTCAACCTTTATTACAACTGCCCTTATTGAATCACCTTTCCGGAAATGATCTGAAGGGATCTGTTCGCTCTTTGGCAGTATAAGTTCATTGCTGTCATCGTCCAGGACCAGAATCTCTCTTTTCCATACCTGGTAAACTTCCCCGGTAACTATTTCACCGATCCTGTCTTTATACTTGATATAGATATTATTCTTTTCAAGATCGAGAATACGGGCTGTAAGGTTTTGTCTTACAGATAAAATTGCCCTTCTTCCGAAGTCGAGGAATTTGACCTCATCAGATACCTCTTCGCCAACTTCATAATCTCCGTCTATCTCTTTGGCTTTTGAAAGTGGGATCTGTATTACAGGGTCGGTTAACTCGCTGTCGTCAACAACTACCCTGTTTCTCCATATTTCAAAGTCACCTTTGTCGATATTGACAATAATGTCGAAATTTTCAGCTGATCCGTACTTTTTTGCAAGCATACTTCTGAAAACATCTTCCAGAACGCTCATCATTGTAGGACGGTCAATATTTTTCAGCTCCTTAAATTCCGAAAAAGTGTCGATTAAATTAACATTTTCCATTTGGTGTAAACCTCTTTTTTATTACTTAATTGTTAAAATAACTCTTGTCGATTTTATCTGTTCAAAATTGAAAGAAACCTCTTTCAATTCTTTTGCTTTTCCTTTAACTTTAACTTCAGTCTCGAGTTCAAATCCGCCTTCTGTAACATTTTTAAGAATTCCTGTAAGCTTTGTGCCTTCATTGTCAATAACTTCCACTTTCCTGCCCGCATTCTTAAAATACTGTTCAATAACTCCGAAAGGCAAATCAAGACCCGGAGAGGATACCTGTAACTCAAAATCCTCTGTTTCGCGGTCGAGGTTCATTTCAATGTGCCTGTGTATTGCCGCACATTCATCAATTGTGATCCCTTCATTCTTGTCGGCCAGAACAGCAATACGGTTTGCACTGCTTACTTTCACAGACACAATAAAGAGTCCGGTCCCTTTTACGAACTCTTCAACCAATGCCTGTATGTTCTGTTTCTCAATCATTTTCTATAAACCGGTAATAAAATAGGGGACTCTGGTCCCCTAGGTCACACATTCCCCTCAATTCGGATGCAAAGGTAAATATTTATATTAAATTACCAAAATTATTAGTATTAATATTGAAGTATTATGCTTGTGGTTCAAAGATGTAGCTTGAAAATCAGCAAACATTTCGATATTTGCGATTGAGTTTAAACAGGCAGATAACAAGTTATAAAATTTAAGGCCGCTTTGTGAAACAGACAGATTTATACGACAAGATTGACACATCACTTCTTGAAGACTGTACTTTATGTCCAAGGGAATGTCGTGTAAACAGATTCGACGGAGGTTTTGGTTATTGTGGTATGGATTCAGGAATGAATATCGCATTGGTATGTGTCCACAAAGGGGAGGAACCCGTGATTAGCGGGAACAATGGGATCTGTAATATATTTTTTTCAGGATGTAATCTTCACTGTCTTTTTTGCCAGAATCATGAGATCAGCAGGCCCGGATCAGTTATTAAAAACACCGTGATGGATTTGAACACAGTGCTCGATAAGATTGAGGAGATTCTCTTTTACGGAATTAATGCTGTGGGTTTCGTTTCTCCTTCACATGTTGTACCTCAGGTTAAGGCAATAATCAAGGGACTGCATTCACGCAATCTTAAGCCGGTAATGGTTTACAATACAAATAGTTACGATAAAGTCGAAACTATCCGGGCACTCGATGGGCTGATAGATGTGTATCTGCCCGATTATAAATATGTTACAAAGGAAATTGCATCTGAATTTTCTGATGCGGGAGATTATCCCTTAGTAGCTTTAAAAGCAATTAAGGAGATGTACTATCAGAAAGGATCAACTCTAAGGTTTGGTGATAACGGTATGGCTGAAAACGGAATGTTGATAAGGCATCTTGTTTTACCGGGTCATGCCGAAGAGAGTAAAAGTGTTTTAAGACTGATTGCTGAGGAGCTGTCTCCGGGAGTTCATCTTTCACTCATGTCACAGTATCATCCTACATATCTTGTGAATGACCATCCCGTTCTGAACAGGATATTATATAAAGAAGAATATGAGGCTGTTGTTGAAGAGATGAATAAGCTTGGATTCAGAAACGGGTGGGTGCAGGATATGGACAGCAATGTGAATTACAGACCGGATTTTGGGAAAGAAAATCCGTTTGTGTAGTCTGCATAACACCATAACCAAAACAATACTATTGGCATTCATTATAAATAACCCAGTGTTATTACAGGTTCTCTTTATAGCTTCAGACATCCAAGACTATCGCAAGCTAAAGCGCGACTGTTTCATAAACCAGTCTCAAATTTGTGAACGGAAATCGTGTTTCTGTTTGGTTTAAAAAAGAGCATAATTCTTTTACTGCCTGATTTGCTCTTGGTGTAGAGAGTGAATGTAATTTGATGGTAAGTGTGTGATTTTCATAATTGGGTATCATATCTGCATCGCTGGTAAATATCTCTTTTAAAATCATCCGCCCCTCTTTTTCGGTACTTTTATAAAACTCTGACATCGTATTGTATAAGGCTGATTCTGCCCTGTAAACAACCATTATTATTGCATTCTTTAGCTTCTTGCTTTCTACCATCAGCTTATTATAGCGTTGCTGCGGTGGCATTTCTGCAATGCTGATTCGAGAAGGTTGATCCTTCCTTTTTGCCAAAAGGACTTTAATTTCATCATTATATCCATTTATCTTCTCAATCAGGTTCGCACTTTTTAATATGGTCTGTGCAAGATGGTCAACCCCTTTTGTATCACCGTTATCCTCCATTTGTTGGAAAATACGGGCTTTAAGCCTGGCCTTTTTCTCCCTGGTTTTCTTTATTTGGTAAGTAAGTTGCTTGTACTGAGGATTTGGAATTGTGCGTTTTTGATCAACAGGTTCTGTTCCATATTCTATCATCCGGTCAAAATCAAAATCTGAGATCATGTATTTAAAGAAGTTTTCCTGGGTCCACCTTGAGAACATTTTCGTTGCTGTTTCAGGTAGCGACAAACTTGGATGTGTTGTCAATATCGATGTCTGGTGCCCGTTTCCGGAAAGCCTTCGGATTTCCCTGAACCAGTGCCCGTCCAACTGGGTTCCCATTTCGCAGAATTGCATCGTTACATCAGTGTTATATATTTGTGTTCTAACATCATAGAACAATGAAGGATTCCATTCGTCTTTCACGTTTTTACGATAGGTAATGATGGCTACCCTATGCTGGTCCCATAACTTTTTAAACCATAAGGGCTCATAAGCTTCGCGGTCAACAACAATGGTGAAGACTGGTTCGCCGGGTTTGGCTGGCTGTGTTATTCCACTGATTATCTTTGGTATGATTTCCTCTATGGCCCACTTTAACTTTTCGTTCAACTCTCCGGTGACAACCATTAGGGGAAGGCCTTGCTGATCGTTTACCCAGAATTCGGTGGTGCCACTCAAACAAAGCTTTTCACGCGATACAAAACGCTTGGGAAGGTTTGCCAGATCTCCGTGGTAGACCCTGACATGGCCATCGATATAAAAAAATAGCTCCGGCATTTCTTCTGTATACGAGCGGAACAGCTCGGCATGTAGTTCATCTGACTTTGACTGATCGGTTATCTGCTTTATTTTGGTTCTAAAGTACCCAACTTCGGGTATACGATCCAGACCAAGGAGTTTGCCTGGTTCTCCGGGTGGGTGTTTTTTTAATTGTTCAGGGTTTTTTATCCGGCAAAGTGCCATGAAGCACAAGATGAGTATAACATGATGCAAACCATAAAACCCCGGGGGCAAAGGTTTAAAGATTTTGAAGAACCGCTCTAATCTCTTTCGGGGTTAGTTCCCCGCAGCTTGCTGCGAGATTTGCCTTGTGCGGCTGGTATTTTGATACCCCGTTGCTCTGCGGCGGGGTAGTTCATTCCTTGTGATATTAATACCGGTAAGGCAAACAGTACCCCGGCATTGAGCACGCTTTCCTGATGTTCGAATAAACTGGGGGCATATTCTTGTTTGCCCGTTACAGCCAATGCACGTTCCTCTTCGCGTGTAGCTGCTATGCCGATGCCTTCTGCGGCTTTGGCATCTTCGTGGCTTCTCTGACTACGGGTTTTTGCCGAATCTACTTCGACCCTGCTTTTTTTTTAAACGACCCAGGCCTAACGCGTAGCGGATGCTGCCTTCTGAGATTCCTTCCTCTTTGGCTATGGAATAGGCACTTCTACCTTTATCCAGCTTACCCTGAATACGGTCTAATACATTGGGCAATAATTTATAACTCCGACCACGACGTGACTCCTCCTTAAAAAAAACTCCCTCTCCTTCTTCGGAAAGTTTCTTCTTCCAGCGTCTCACACTATCTGTTGATACATGAAATGTGTCAGTAATGTCTTGATTATTACACAGACCTTGCAATATAAGGTTTGAGATAATATAACGGAACATGGTCAGGTCATTTGCTTCATGTGAAAATATCGGCATCCCACTATGAAGATAATAGACAGTCCCTTGTTGTTCCCGAACTCCAAGTGTAATGGTTATCATTCGGGTGTCTCTTGGAAATAACGGTAGTAATAATTGTCCCATGACTGCAAAAGTAAGGATTTTTAGTTTACGCCCACTGTCCTCTTAGGGGTTGATAATCAGTTGTAAGTCTTGGAGGTCTGACATTAGTGTTACCGAAAACTGTACATTCCTATTTACCGAAAATGGTACATTGTTGTTTACCGATTACAGTATTGTCTTTCAATTTTCCCCACTCCTTGATTTATAATATATATGCTTTGCAGATTCGTAACATATTATAATACAATGCGTTTAAATAATAATAAAATAATATTTAAAAAAAACTTGCATTATTAGGATTTAATTTATAACCTTTACATATTGTATACAAAATACAAAATACAATAATCAAAATTATGAATCAGATTAATCATTCAGATTTAAGTAAGCCGATTTACGATAAGATAAAATCAATGATTTTAGGCAATGAACTCCATCCAGGCCAGAAAATTATTCAGGAAAAATTAGCTTCTGAGTTAGGAGTAAGTCGTACTCCATTAAACAAAGCCCTGCAGATGCTCGAGTTTGATATGCTTGTAGAGAGTATTCCCCGTAGAGGAATGTATGTTAAGGAGATTGATATGAATGAAATGCTTGATGTATTTGACTGCAGGGAAGGCCTTGAAGGAATTGCTGCGCGGTCAGCCGCAACAAAACATGATCCTTCAATAGCAATAAATCTTAAAAAAATCTTTGCTCCATTCATTGGCGAAAAAAAGAAAATATCATTTGATACATACAGATTGGCTGATGAAAAATTTCATCTTGAGTTGATAAAGTCATCTGGGAATCGGGTTCTAAGCAGATTATATTTTTTCGATAACCTCTCTAGTAAAATTATTCTCCTGGGATTAGTAAGGCCACCAGAAGAAACATTAGACGACCATTTGAAAATTATAGAAGCAATTCGAAAAAATGAACCTGAAGTAGCAGCGTATGAAGCGGCAATGCATATCAGAAAATCGCGTGATTTGATTGCAAAAGCTTTAAAAGAAAAATAAAGAATCACTATTGCCTCTAAATAATATAGATTCCTAATTTTTAATACATTATCAACTAACCAATTAAACTTACATTATGGAAAAACGATGCAGACTTCTTGTTATTCCTTTAAAATCTATTTGCTTTTCTGATATCAGTCAGATATTAAAGAGAGCAGTGATTTTATTGTTGTTAATTGTTTCCCAATTGATTGGGACCAATACGTATGCAACAGCACAACAAATTTCGCTAACAGGTACGGTAACCGATAATAATGGAGCCCCCATGATAGGTGTTACTGTAGTAGTGAAAGGCACTACACTCGGTACTCTTACAGATGTTTCAGGTAAATACTCTTTTAGCAATGTACCTCAGAATGCCATACTCATCTTTTCTTTTGTCGGTATGACGCCACAGGAAATTCCATCAGAAGGTCGTATGGTAATAAATGCAACCTTGAAAGAGGATTCAATCGGACTAGATGAGGTTATTGTAGTAGGTTACGGTACCCAAAGAAAAATTGATGTAATTGGTTCTGTTTCTACTATAAAGACCGAAGATATTAAAACAGTACCTGCACCAACTATTGCACAATCTATAGTTGGGAGAACCTCAGGTGTTTTTGTTAAAACAAAAAGCGCACAGCCAGGCGACTATTCGGGAATCTCATACAATATTAGAGGTTTTGGAGAGGCCCTTTTAATTATAGACGGTATGCCTGCTTCAAACGAAGAGTTTCTTTTACTCGATCCAAATGATATTGAAGAGTTTAATGTTTTAAAAGATGCAGCGACTGCAGCAGTTTATGGTGCAAGAGCAGGAAACGGAGTTATCCTTGTTACAACCAAGAGAGGCAAACAACAAGCCCCAAAATTTAGCTATAATGCAAATTATGGGTTTCAAAAACTGACAATGTTGCCACATGCTGTTAATTCATGGCAAAATGCGCAATTTGAAAATGCAGCTCTGGAAAATGCGGGTTTAGCACCTAAATGGTCGCAAGATGTTATTGACAAATACAAGGCGAATAATGACCCTAATTATCCAAATACCGACTGGTGGAAGCTAACCCTGCGTAACTTTGCTCCTCAGACCCAACACAATTTAAGTGTTAGGGGAGGTTCAGAAAAGGTAAAATATTTTGTTTCCGGAGGTTACTACTACCAGGAAAGCCTATTCCGCTCAAACGACTTGAAAAACAACAAATTTAATTTACGAACAAATGTAGACATAGCATTAACAGATAAAATGGATTTAGGAATTGATCTTTCAGTTCTTGAAAATGATTACATCGGACCTAGTTGGGATATGGCTTTTAATTCAGCTTTGGGCCATTTAGGAGTTATGCAATTACTTTACAGGTCACGACCACAATATCCAGCAACATATCCTGATCCAACAAAATATCCTGCGATGGGTAATGATGATCTTAATCCAGTATCGGCAACAAAAATTGATCAGGTTGGTTATTATAAATGGAACTCATTTACTTCTGATAATAAATTTACTTTCGCTTATAAATTACCATATGGTTTTAAGGCAAAAGCTTTATTAAACTACAAGAGAGCTTTTAAACGTGAAAAACGGCAAGAAAAACTTGCTCCAGCGTATTGGTACGATTATGATACACAAGGAAACATTGTTTATCATAATCACAGAAATTATAATAAATACAACTGGTTACAGGAAGATTATACTGGATCACAGGCCCTTAACCAGCAATATCTCCTTACTTGGAACGGAGTATTTGGTGATCATAAAATAAACGCTTTAACCGCTTATGAGTATCTTTCAAGTGATGGAGAATACTTTAATGCATCAAGAATTCGCTATGAATTTGATGTTGATTATTTATTTGCCGGACCCGATAAGGATAAATCCAATGATGGTAAAGGATGGCAGGATGGCCGAATTGGTCAGATATTTAGTGTTGACTATAGTTTCAAAGAAAAATATCTACTCGGATTCAACGCACGACGCGACGGTTCTCCAAAATTCCCTTCTGAAACACGTTGGGGTATTTTTCCTTCAGTATCTGCCGGATGGAGAGTTTCTGAGGAAGCCTTCTTTAAATCAAATGTGTCTTTCATAAATAATTTAAAACTAAGGGGTTCTTGGGGTAAATTAGGGTACGACAAAACAGGTAACTATCAATATCTCTCAACATATTCAATAAGACCCGCTTCCTTAATGATTGATGGCCTTAGTACTTCTGGAATTAATGGGGATAATATTCCTAATTTTAATATTACCTGGGAAAAGATTACTACTTCCAATATTGGTGTTGATTTTGGTTTGTTCCGTAGTAAACTTACCGGTTCTTTTGATGCCTTTTATCGTAAACGTTCAGATGTCCTTGGTCAAAGACAAGTTTCTTTCCCTGATATAGTAGGAGCAAGTATGCCGATGGAAAACATTGAAGAATATAGTAACAGGGGGGTTGAGCTTTCATTAAATTACATAGGAAAACTTGAAGATGTTTCTTTTGAGATAGGAGGAAATGCTTCGTATTCACGTGAAAAGGTGGAATATGTGGATCAGCCTAAATACGCTTCTGAGGAAGAACGTAGGCGACTTAATAGAATTGGACAATGGGCGGATAGCAGATGGGGTTATGAAGCAGATGGAGTATTCACTTCGCAAAAAGAAATTGATAGTTGGGCAATTATAGATGGAAAGAATAATGCCACTGTTAATGTTGGAGATATTAAACTTATTGACTACAATGGCGATGGGGTTATTAATAACTTTGATAATGTTATTATTGGAAGGGGAACCTCACCCGATTTAATCTTTGCTATCTTTGGATCTGTCTCTTGGAAAGGCTTAAATTTTAGTATGTTATGGCAAGGTGCTGGATTATATGATATACATTACGGTAAAAGTGCTGATATGAGTGATCCCTTCATGGGAGGTAATGCACCATTTTTAGAAATGTATAAATATTCATATACCGGAGCAAACAACTGGGGTATACCTGTCAACACAGACCCATACCCAATTTTCCCCAATTATTATTGGCCTGGTTATGAAACTCATAACAAGAATGTTAATACCAGTTTCTGGTATAGAGATGGAACTTATCTGAGATTAAAAACTATAGAATTGGGTTATAATATCCCTAAAAATGTAATAAATCGTTTCGGTATTAGTAACATGAAATTATATTTCTCGGGATATAATGTGTTAACTTTTTCAGCATTAAAATTTTACGATCCGGAACTTGAAGGCGGAAGTGATGTAAATGTGGAGAGGTATCCACCCACTTCAAACTACAGTTTTGGATTGATTTTAGATTTTTAAATTTATAAAATTGAATAAAGATGAAAAAGAAGATATTATTCTTGGCGTTGATTACCGCCCTAACAATGAATTATAGTTGTACTGATGTTCTCGATCGGACGCCTATTGATAAAATTTCAGATAGCGATGTTTGGCAAAAGGAGTCATTACTCCAAGGTTATGTCATTGACTTATACAATCGTTTCCCTTCTTTTGCTTTTTATGATATGTTTCCATATGCCGATGAAGCAACAGGGAGTGGTGGCAATTCAAACGCCATTACTCTTGGAACGATGGACAAAAACAATATTCCTTCAACAATTGAATTTTGGAATTACGAGTACATAAGAGATTGCAATATCTTTTTAGAAAAGATAAATGAATCTCCTATATCTGAAGAACTGAAACAAAAATTAGAGGGTGAAGTTACAGCGATGAGAGCTGCGGCTTATTTTGAAATGGCAAAACGATATGGTGGAGTTCCTCTTGTAGTTACGGTAATAGATCCATATAAAGTGATTGATGACGAATTGAAAAAAAGAAAAAAGGAGGTTGAAATATATGATTTTGTTGATTCAGAATTTTCAAAAGCGGTTCAATTACTTGATAAAACAGTCAACATAAAACCAACAGCACGTATTAATAAATGGACGGCACTTGCTCTGCAAGCTCGCTCAAACCTTTGGGCAGCATCAATAGCAAAATTTGGGGAAGAGTCACTTGATGGCCTGGTTGGCGTCCCAGCCGCTCGTGCAAATGAGTTCTACAAAAAAGCCTCAGATGCTGCATCAGCAGTTTTAAACTCAGGTTTGTATTCTTTATATAAAGGGAATGCCGACAAAGCAAAAAACCATCAGAACATTTTCATGGTTGAAGGAAATAGCGAAATCCTTTTTGCAAAAGAGTATAACGGAGTGGAAATAAAACACGATTGGGACTATATGAAAGCTCCTGCTCGTTTTGCCAGCGGACAAGGCTCAAGATGTAACCCTACACTTGAATTAATCCTTCAATATGAAAACATTGATGGTTCAGAGGAAAATTACACTCAATATTTTAATACTGGCTACTTATATAATGACGGCATGGATATTTTTAAAAGAAAAGATCCTCGTTTATTTGCAACAGTATTATTTCAGGGTTCTTATTTCGTAAATGATTTTATTAAGACTTATGATGGTATAGATACTGGAATAGTGGCTAATCCAATTAATATAGTCGACAACCCAAATTTATATTACCAGGGTGTTAACGAGGTTGGTGTTGATTCACGCTTGGTTGTAGGTGACGATAAAACTACAAATTCCGGATTTTTGATCCGAAAGTGGTGCGATGAACCAAAACTTCCCGTCCCAGCTTCGCAAAGCCAGGTAGATTGGCCCATTATGCGTCTGGCAGAAGTATATATTACTAAAGCTGAAGCAGATTTTCAACTTGATAAAAAGCCCGAAGCAGTCAATTCTCTTAACGAAACTCGTAAAAGAGCTGGTATTAGTTTGGTTGATGAGAGTACAATAAGTATGAAAAAAATCCAAACTGAATGGATGGCTGAATTTGCTTTCGAAAATAGACGGTATTGGGATTTACGCCGGTGGAGAATTGCAGAAAACGTTTTGAACAAACAGTTTAATGGTTTAAGAACTATTTGGCACAAAAGTTCTAATAAGTATTATTTTTTGCCATTATTATGTGAACCATTTAACAGGGTTTTCAGGCCAGAACACTATTATAATCCAATTTCTACAGCAAGAATAAACAACAATCCCTTGCTAAAACAAAATCCGTTGTATTAATTTAAAAAAGTTAGAAAAATGAAAATATATAGAAATTCAAAACTTTTTATACTGGTTTTATTATCAGTAACTATGTTGAAATGCAGCTATGAAGTTACAGAGTTTGGATTTACTGGTTCTATTAAAGGTATTTTGAAAGATGAGAATGGCACTCTACTTTATGGCGATTTAAACAGTAATAACATTGTTGTAAAACTATTGGGCGATGGGGATAAACAAACTATTGATATTCGTGTAGAAGGTGATGGGACATATCAAAATACAAAAATGTATCCTAAATTCCACAAAATTTGGGTCGAAGGACCTATAGTTATGACCGATACGTTGGTCGTTGATTTTAGTACTGAATCAAATCAGGTTAAGGATTTTACAATTACTCCTTTTATTTCACCTAAAGTTATAAACGGAACAGTTAGTGGAACAACTATAAGTGTTGAATATTCTGTTATAGCCAACGCAGGTAACACTATTAATAAAAAAGAGATTTATTGCAGTACAGTACCATATCCCACCGCTGCCATAGGTTCTAGAACTAATGTCTATTTCACTAAAACTGTTGCGTTGCCATCAGATCTTTCGGGCAAAGTTACAATTTCAGATCCTTTAATAGTCTCAGGCACTAAGTATTACATAAGAATTGGAGCCCTTGCCAATGTCGGGGTATTAATGAATTACAGCAACCAGATTGAAATTGTAATTCCTTAAATATCTAATTCTCGGTAATTTTATTTTATCCTTAATTTTTCCTTCCGGGGTTTTCCCGGAAGGAAAAAAATGAGGACCGAAACGGGAGTGAATGTTAGAGGAGAGTTCCTTTAAATTAAAAAATCAGTTTAAAGGAATATTTCATTCTGAAGAGCATAGGCATACAGAATATTAAATTATGGATTTAACTTTATTTACCATAACTGAATAGATTTTGTTCATATTTCAGAATAATTCTGGTTCAAAAAAATCAATGTTTAAGTACAACAAATCATATTCATTACAAATACACAATAGTTAGCTTAATATGAGAAACATGAAAAAACTAAAACTATTTATACTAATCTTCTTCTCCGGGATATGTATATTTTTTCACTTGGATGGACAGGGTGTCCTTCCTGAAGCAACTATCGGTGGAAAATATGAATCTGAATTAGCTTTCAGTGATCCAAATAATCGATTTGAAAACGGAGATGGGAAAGTAAACATGTCAGGAGAAATGAAACAATGGCATAAAGTGACATTAACAATCAATGGACCATTTGCTCATGAACTCGATACGGATCCCAATCCGTTTGCTGATTACAGAATGGAGGTTACTTTTAAGCACGAGTCAGGGTCACCTGTATATAAAATACCGGGGTACTTCGCAGCCGATGGAAATGCTAGTGAAACCAGCGCTGATGCAGGAATCAAATGGAAGGCTCATCTTTCTCCCGATAAAACCGGGAAATGGACTTATGACATTTCTTTTCTTAAGGGAAGAATGGTTGCTGTCGCAGATGTTCCATGGGCAAAGACCTTATTTCCTTATAATGGGTTATCGGGGAGTTTTGAAATTTCGGCATCTGATAAAATCGGTCGTGATTTTAGAGCTAAAGGGCGTTTGGAGTATGTTGGGAAGCATCATTTGGTATTTAAAGGCAACAGCGAACATTTTCTCAAGGCCGGAGCTGATGCACCTGAAACTTTTCTTGCCTATACCGGTTTTGATGCAACCTATGCCATGAAAACCAATGTTCCAATAAAAAAATATGATACTCATATCAAAGACTGGAAAGAAGGAGATCCTATGTGGAAAAACAACCAGGGGAAGGGGATTATTGGTGCCATTAATTATTTATCCGGAAAAGGGACGAATGCAATTTCGTTTTTGACCTACAATGCGGGTGGTGATGGTGATAATGTATGGCCTTTTGTAAAACGAAATGAAAAATTTCATTATGATTGTTCCAAACTCGATCAGTGGCAGATTGTATTTGACCATGCACAGTCAAAAGGAATGTATTTACACTTTAAGACTCAGGAAACGGAAAATGATGACAATATATTTGGTTCTAATGGGGAAATACGCAGAGTGATCGAATCGCTCGATGGTGGCGATCTTGGACCCGAACGTACTCTATACTATCGTGAGCTAATAGCCAGGTACTCCTATTTATTGGCTTTAAACTGGAATCTGGGAGAAGAAAACACACAAAGTAGAGAGCAACAACAGGCTATGGCTGAGTATTTTCATAAATATTGCCCTTACCCACATAATATTGTATTACATACCTTTCCTTCTCAGCAGGAAAAAGTTTATATTCCCCTGTTAGATAAAAACTCGGATCTGACTGGAGTTTCTCTTCAAAATGGTTGGGATCAGACTCATAAAAAGACACTATATTGGGTAAAAGCATCATCGGAAGCCGGTAAACCCTGGGTTGTAGCTAACGATGAGCAGGGTTCTGCCAGTTTTGGCGTCCCTCCTGATCCTGGTTACAAAGGTTGGGTTGCTTCTGAAATAGAATATGATATTCATGATGTGAGAAAGCAAACATTATGGGGTAATATCATGGCCGGCGGTGCCGGGGTGGAATATTATTTTGGATATAAACTTCCTGAAAATGACCTGACCAGCGAAGATTTCAGGAGCCGAGATAAATCGTGGGATTTTTGCAGGATAGCACTCGATTTTTTTAGTACCAACAAGATTCCGTTTTGGGAAATGGAAAGTATGAATAATCTGATAGGAAATCCGGAGAACAATAAAGAAAAGTATTGTTTCGCCAAAGAGGGGGACGTTTATGTTGTTTATCTTGCATATATTTCTACATCAAAAATCGACCTGACCAACACTAATGCTTCTTTTTCTGTAAATTGGTTTAATCCCGAATTGGGTGGCACATTGTTAAAAGGAAAGGTGAAAAAAGTAAAAGGTGGGGCTCTCGTCGATTTAGGTGCTCCTCCAAAAGGGAAAAATTCAGACTGGGTTGTATTGTTGAAAAAACTTTAATATCCTAACATAATAATTAGCAATAGATAAATGAAGCGGACCATTATACCAATACGATTTTTACTTGTTTTCAGCACATTTCTGCTAACAGTTTTACTTTTTATCGATCGTGCATGCATCTCTGCAGGCAAAGTCGACATTTGTTACGATCTTGGTTTTGGGATGACTGATTTTGGTTGGATTATGGCAGTTTTTACTTTGGGGTATGCATTATTTCAAACACCTGTAGGTAAATTGGCCGACGTGCGAGGTGCTCGTGGTGTTATCACAGTAATTGTTACCATCTGGTCAATTCTGACAGCCATTACAGGTACTGCATGGAATTATGTATCCATGTTGGTTATACGCTTCATGTTTGGAGCAGGCGAAGCAGGTGCATTTCCCGCCCTTTCGAAAGTCGTTTACAACTGGTTCCCCATAAGCGAACGCGGAATTATTCAAGGTATAAATTTCTCAGGTTCACGCATAGGCGCTGCTTTTGCCATGCCATTGGTAGCCTGGATGATCAAGGAAATTGGATGGAGGCACACTTTCCTGGCTTTTGGTTCTTTTGGCTTGCTATATGCAATACTGTGGTATCTGATGTTCAGGGATAAACCAGAAAATACACGCTTTATCGGTAGTTACGAGGTTGAATACATAAAAAAGAACCGGCAACAATCAACTCCCGGAGCAAAAAGAGTTCTTCCTTTCAGTACTATTATTAAATCGCCAATTATGTGGAAAGTCATGTTTCAATACATATGCAGTAATTTCACATTTTACTTTGCCATCACCTGGATGTATACGTATATTCAGGAACGTTTTCAGCTCGGAGTGGTCGAAGCTGGATTTTATACTTCTGTGCCGCTTATTGCCGGAGCAACCGGTAACTGGCTTGCAGGTATTTTGGTAGACACCATTTACCGAAGAGGAAAATGGAAACTTTCGCGTCGTTTGCCAGCTATTATCGGGTTTGCCCTTTCTGCTTCTGGAATGATCATGGTTACTCAGGTTTCGTCGCCTTTACTTTCTGTGGTCTTTATGTCATTAGCCGTTTTTGGTGCAGACATGACGCTAAGTCCATCCTGGGCTTTCTGTATTGATATTGGAAAGGAAAATGCAGGAGTTGTATCCGGGACGATGAATATGGCTGGTAATCTTGGCGCTTTTGTTACAATTATTGCTTTTCCATATCTTTTTCAATGGACAAACAGGTATGAACCGTTTTTTATTATCTGTGCCGGATTAAGCCTGGCGGCCATCATAATGTGGTTATCTTTGAATCCGGGTAAATCAATTATAAACGAACCACAAAACATATAATAATACTTAACATGAAACGAACAATATTACTAGCAGCTTTTACATCTTTTTGCTTCCTTATTACAATCGGAAATATTTCAATCATGGCAAAGAAGCCACCAAAAACTGTAGTCAGTATTGAGGGTGAAAAATTCATGATCAACGGCAAGCTAACTTATAAGGGAAGAAGCTGGCAGGGACATTCCATAGAAGGCCTATTAATGAATTCCAGAATGGTTCAGGGTATCTTCGATGACCTGAATTCACAAACTGCCGAACTATGGAAATACCCTGATACCCAAAAATGGGATGCCGATCGGAATACCAACGAATTCATTAAAGCCATGGATGAATGGTATAATAAAGGTTTGCTGTCATTCACCATCAATCTGCAGGGTGGAAGTCCGACGGGTTATGGAAACAAGGGTTGGATCAATTCAGCCATCGACCCAAAAGGCGAACTTCGCGAAGAATATATGGCTCGTCTGGAAAAAATATTGAACCGCACTGATGAAAAAGGAATGGTAGTAATTCTGGGAATCTATTATTTTGGTCAGGACAAGTTTTTGGAAAACGAAGCTTCTGTAATTAAAGGGGTTGAAAATACCATCGATTGGCTTTTTGAAAAAGGATATCGAAATGTATTAATCGAAGTCAATAACGAAAGTAACGTTGGATACCAACACGACATCCTGAAACCTAATCGCGTTCATGAACTGATTGCCCTTGTTAAAGCAAAAAAAAAGAACGGCTACAGGTTTCTGGCTGGAACAAGCTATGGCGGAGGTACAGTTCCGTTTGAAAATGTTGTTAGTGTTTCCGACTTCATTCTTATTCATGGGAACGGAGTTAAAGATCCGGTACGAATCACTGAAATGGTAAAACAAACAAAAGAAGTTAAGGGCTACAAACCAATGCCAATTCTATTCAACGAAGATGATCATTTTGATTTCGAGAAAGAAAGCAATAATTTTGTTGAAGCGGTAAAAGCTTATGCTTCATGGGGGTATTTTGATTATCGCATGAAAGGTGAAGGTTTTGATGATGGTTACCAATCTGTACCGGTAAATTGGGGCATAAGTTCACCCCGTAAAAAGGCCTTCTTTGACAAAGTGGAAGAAATAACCGGAGGGATGAAGAAGTAGAAAGATGAAATGTTGGATAGTTGAATCGATAAAAGATATATTGTTTAGTTAAAAAGAGCATATGAAATTAGCATTAAACACGTTAGTATACGAAGTTGGGAATAAGGGTCCAGAAGAATCGCTAAGAAGCGCTGTAAAATTTGGTTTTAAATACATCGAATATGCTGGTATCCGGAAAGGGAATCCACTAACAATGAGTGCTGAACAAAAGAGAGAGGTAGTGAAAATTGCCAAAGGAGAAGGTCTGGTCAATACACAAATGCTGATGGTGGCTACCAAAGACACTGCTCATCCCGACCCCAAAAAACGTGATGTCGTTTTTGATTACATGAAAGCCTGTGCCGAATATCAGAAAGATCTGGGTGGACGGCAGCTTCTGGTATGCTGGGGAGGAGGATTATACGAATTAGGTACAAGCCCTGAGAAATCATGGGGTTACATGGTCGAAAATGTAGGTCGTTTTGCAGAGTACTGCATAAAGGAAAATATGCTTGTTGGTATTGAACTCGACCCTCATGTCTATTTCATCTGCAACAACACATACAGGCTGGTTAAAGCCATGGAAGACATCAATTTACCTAATCTTTATCCAAATGTCGATGTTGGCCATCTGGTGATAACCCGTGAAGAACCTGAACAGCTGGAAAAACTAAAAAGTCGCCTATTGCATGTACACCTCAGTGAAACCGAATCTTTTGCTCATACAAATAGTATTTTAGGTACTGGAGTTGTTCCTTTTAAAGCTTATGTAGATAAATTGATTGAACTCGGAATTGAAGAAAACTGCGCTAAATATGGCGAAGCTTGCGTGGCTGGTATTGAAATGGGCAGCGAAGCAAGTGGCGGTTTTGTTGAAGACCCCGACATGTGGGTGGAAGAAAGCTTGAAATACCTGGGTAAAATTCTTCCTGAACTAACTTTACTCTAATTTTTTTGAAAGCTCTTTGTATTGGTTGTTCAGTATATAAAATACAGATAAGGGAAAGAATTAATATAAAAAAAGTATAATGAAGATAGCTATTGACTGTGATGATGCTGCAATGAATCTGAAAAAGGTATTGTACGACCACTTGAAAAGCAAGGGATTAGACATTACTGATTTGGAATACAGCTCCACTAAAGTTGGAGCCATGTATCCTGAAATCGGGTACAATCTGGCCTTGAAGATTAAAGCCAAAGAATACGATAGAGGGATCCTGATTTGTGGTACTGGGCTTGGAATGGCTATGATTGCTAATAAGGTAGAAACAATTTTTGCCGGTGTATGTCACGATGTGTTTTCAGCCGAAAGACTTCGCAAGAGCAACGCTGCACAGATTATAACAATGGGAGAACGGGTGATTGGTACTGAATTAGCTAAAACCATTATTGATGCATGGATAGTTTCAGAATTTCTGGGTGGTGGCTCTACATCGAAAGTGAATCAAATGAGAGAACTTGAACACAAATCTTTCCATCCTAATTCAAAATAAACATATGAAATCAAATCAAATTGTGCTTCTAATGTCTATCTATTTTATTTTTCTAATGTGCACTTCCTTAGATGCACAAACTCCCTTATGGCAAGGGATTGGCCGGATCGCGATTAGTTCAGACGGAAATGAACACGATCATGATGACTGGGCGGCAACTCCGCTTTCATTGGCCCTGCTTTCAGCAGCTGGACTTCAGGATAAGATGGTTTTATACACCTACAGCGATCATGTTTGGGGGAGTAATCAAGATCATCCTACCTCAATATCCAGTTTGAATTCGCATCAGCACATGTGCGAAAGTGCTTTAGGTGGACAAAAATGGTTTGGTTTTGACAAAACCCGTTTTGTTTGTGCCGTCGACAATGCTGAAGTAGCATACAATGCTATGCGTGACGAGATAAATATATCATCAAACGAAAACCCGCTCATTATTGTTGCAGCCGGGCCTATGCAGGTCGTTGGGGAAGCGATTAACAGAGCAGGAAAAAGTAAAAGGCAGTTCGTTACATTAGTTTCACATTCCGAATGGAATAACCGGCATGCCGATAATCCCTCCAATAATGGTTGGGATATTCATAGCGGTTGGGTTTTTCAGGAAATAATCAATACATTTTCTACTATTGAAGGTGGAGGTTTAAAGTGTATCAAAATCTTGGATCAAAATGGAGGCGATGACTACAATGGTTTTAATTCCGATATTTTCAAATTCGACTGGATAAAATCTTCAGCTGCACAAAACCATAAATTGTATAAAACAGGAGCATGGGATTGGTTGTACTCAAGGCTGGAAACATGTATTAAGAACCAGGGTAAAAACTTTGATCCTTCAGATGCAGGTATGATAGTTTACATTTTAACCGGTAATGAAAAAACCGATCCTGAAATGGGCCGTAAAATAATGGAAAATCCTGTCAGTAAATAAAAATTGTTAAAGCATATTCTTTATCAAAAATAGCAATGATAATCCAAAGCCAAGAGAAGATAAATTAACATTTAAAAGAATGAATAAAATTAACTAAATTTTAAAATCAGAATGATGAAAACTTTATTTTTTAAAATCTTATTTACTTACGTGCTTTTGATTGGTTTTTGTTCCTCTGCATTAGTAAAAGCTCAGACAAACCAATCCAACTTACCTATTAAAGGGGATGTCAAAAATCCTGAAAATGAGAAAATTGCAGGAACAGAACTGAAATTTACGGATCCTGAACAAAGAATGGGAGCCGGTGATGGCAAAGTAGTGATGACTGGTGAACTGAAACAGTGGCATAAAGTTACGCTTACTTTAGACGGACCTTTCGCTCATGAACTGGATAAAGAACCAAATCCATTTACAGATTATAGAATGACTGTCCGCTTTGCTCATGAATCTGGTAATCCTGTTTATGAAGTTCCCGGATATTTTGCTTCCGACGGAAATGCAGCCGAGACAGGTGCTGATAGTGGAATCAAATGGCGAGCTCATCTCTCACCTGATAAAATAGGGGAATGGACTTATGAGATCTCATTTATTAAAGGCGAAATGGCAGCTGTAATTGACATCCCGTGGTCAAAGAAACTGTTACCTTATGATGGAATAAAAGGTAGTTTCAATATTTCTGCAACTGATAAAACCGGCAGGGATTTCAGGAGTAAAGGAAGATTGGAATATGTGGGGAAACATCATCTGCAGTTTAAAGGGTCAGGCGAGTATTTTCTGAAAGCAGGGGCTGATGCTCCTGAAACGTTTCTGGGATATGCGGAGTTTGATGGTACTTACACAATATTAAGCAATACTTGGAAAGTGAAAGTTCCTTTAAAGACTTTTGAAAAACACATTACTGACTGGAAAGAAGGCGACCCCACATGGCAGAATGGAAAGGGAAAAGGAATGATTGGCGCTATCAACTATTTATCATCAAAAGGAGTAAATGTATTCTCTTTTTTAACGTACAATGCAGGTGGAGATGGCAATAATGTTTGGCCATTTATTAAAAGAGACGAAAAATACAATTACGATTGTTCAAAGCTTGATCAGTGGCAGATAGTATTTGATCATGCCCAGTTGAAAGGATTATACCTCCATTTTAAGACCCAGGAAACTGAAATTGATGATAATACTTTAGGTAAGAGTAAAAACGGGGTTGTGATTGAATCTCTTGATGGCGGTGATCTTGGCCCTCAAAGAAGATTATACTACAGGGAGTTAATTGCAAGATATTCATATTTATTGGCTCTAAATTGGAACCTGGGTGAAGAAAATTCACAAACAACACAACAGCAGAAAGATATGGCAGCATATTTTGACGAAATCGATCCCTATAAGCATAATATTGTATTGCATACTTTCTCTAATGAGCAGGATAAAGTCTACACTCCATTGCTTGGTGGTAATTCTAAATTAACAGGTTTATCTCTGCAAAATGCATGGAATTCAGTGCATAAACAAACGCTTAAATGGATTAATGAATCAAATAAGGCTGGAAAACAATGGGTTGTGGCAAACGATGAACAGAATCCTGCCCTTCAAGGTGTTCCTCCTGATCCCGGATTTAGAAATTATCCACCAAACAAAGGTTATGATATACAGGATATTCGTAAACAGGTACTGTGGGGTAATATTATGGCCGGTGGTGCTGGGGTTGAATATTATTTTGGAGATATACCACCTGAAAACGATATGTTATGTGAAGATTATCGTAGTCGTGATAAATCATGGGATTATTGCAGGATTGCTATCGATTTTTTTAAGAATTACAATATCCCCTTCTGGGAGATGGAAAACAGAAATAAGCTCATTAATAATACGGATGATAATAAAGAAAAATTCTGTTTAGCTAAAGAAGGAGAATTATATCTGGTTTATCTTGGATATACACCTTCTACAAAATTAGATCTTAGTACAGTTCAGGGATCATTTACTGTAAAATGGTTTAACCCGAGAGAAGGTGGGAAATTACTTACAGGAAAAGTTAGAAGCATTAAGGGTGGTAAAGTTGTTGATTTAGGCACCCCTCCCACTAATTCCCAAGATGATTGGGTCGTTATTGTACAAAAAATCTAAATATAATGATAACACGGAAAACTTATACCGTGGTACAACAAAAAACGTTGGACCTTATTGATAAAGCAGGAATTATTATTACCGTAGAAGAAAGAGAAAAAATTGCAGTGGCTGACTTTGGCCTGAGCAATATTTATGAGGAAGGCATACAAATTCTTACATTTTTTGAAACGGATAGAATGGCCGGTAAACTACTGGTATTACTGCCCAATCAAACCGAACCGGAACATTGGCATCCTCCGATAGGTGATGATCCCGGCAAACAAGAGATTGTAAGAGCATTGTGGGGCAACTTGCGTTTCTATGTTTCGGGTAAAGACAACATGAAGGTTGGATTTATTCCCAAAGGTAAAGAAAAATTTTATATCTTTCGTCATGAGATTATTATGAAACCTGGAGACCAGCTTATTTTTGAACCGGGAGCCAAACATTGGTTTCAGGCAGGACCGGAAGGTGGCGTGCTATATTCATTTTCAACCACTGTACGCGATATTCTAGATGGGTTTTCGGACCCTAATATTGTAAGGGGGACCAAAATAGTAGAAGATTAAAAAATATTTTTAGTCGCAATTAACATCTAAAAGAGATGAATCAAAGTATAATTATTTCTTTGTGGAAAGAAAATAAGTCAGTTTCTCCGAATACAATAACCCAACTTCAACTACCATGCAAAAGTTTATCAATGATCCATCCAGAGTAGTCGACGAAATGCTCGAAGCATATGCTATAGCTCATGCTGATTTGGTAAAGACTACTGAAAACGGAAGAGTTATAAAATACAAATATGCTCCAATCAAAGGAAAGGTTGGTATTGTAACCGGAGGTGGGTCGGGTCACAAACCAGCTTTTCTCGGATATGTTGGCCGTAACATGGTTGATGCTGTGGCTTGTGGCGAGCTTTTTTCGTCCCCTCCGGCTCAAATGTTTTATGATGCAGTTAAAACTGCTGATGGTGGCAAGGGAGTTGCCATTCTCTACGGAAATTATGCAGGCGACAACATGAATGTAGCCATGGCAATTGAAGAAGCAACCGGTGAAGGCATACTGGTGAAAAAAGTAGTTGCAAACGATGATGTGCCATCGGCTCCCAAAGGAGAAGAATCCAAGCGTCGCGGTGTTGCCGGAGAAATCCTGATGTGGAAAGTAGGCGGTGCCAAAGCAGCCATGGGTGCTTCGCTTGACGAGGTGATTATCGCAGTTCAGAAAGCTATTGACAATACCCGCAGCATGGGTGTTGGGCTTAGCCCATGTACCATTCCCGAAGTTGGTCATCCTAATTTTAACATTGACGAAGGGAAAATGGAAATCGGCATTGGGCATCATGGTGAGCCAGGCATCGAGGTGGTCAACCTTGAACCTGCTGCAAACGTTGTTGAACGCATGTGTAATGTAATCATTCCCGACCTGCCCTTCGTAGCTGGTGACGAAGTTGTTGTACTAATTTCCGGACTTGGTTCAACTCCTCTTCTTGAATTGTACATTCTTTTTGGGGATGTACAACGGATTCTTGCCAAAAATAGTATTAAAATTTACTTTACATACATCGGCAACTATTTTACATCGCTCGAAATGGCAGGTGCAACCCTTACTTTGATGAAACTCGACGACGAACTCAAAGCATGCATAGACTACGAATGTGATTCTCCGGGAATGCGCCAGTTTCAAAGAATCTAAAACCTGAAAACAATGCAGACATTTACGGGCACATCAGGCGCAATAATCGTTGATAAACTGATTTTAAGCATTCAGAGAAATAAACAGTACCTAAGCGATATTGACGGCTTGATTGGTGACGGCGATCACGGCATTAACATGAATAAAGGCTTTACAATGTGCCGCGAAGAGCTTGATAAAAATCCAGGCGACTTGGTTCACGGGTTAAATGTGCTATCGAAAATACTGATTATGAAAATCGGTGGTTCGATGGGCCCCCTTTATGGCAAGTTTTTCAAAGCCATTGCTCTTTCGCTCGAAAAAAAAGAAGATATTGGTATTGTCGAATTAGGCAATGCTTTAAAAGCAGCGGTTGAAGCCATTGCGTCCATCTCGCCTGCTAAAATTGGCGACAAGACTCTGATCGACACCTTGATTCCGGCAGTAGCTGCTTTTGAAAAAGCTCAGCAGAAAGGAAAATCGTTTTCTGAAGCCCTCGAAGCACTTAAAGTATCTGCCCGTGAAGGCTGTGACTCTACCAAAAATATGGTAGCCAAACTTGGACGTGCCAGTCGTCTGGGCGAACGCTCGCGCGGAGTTCTGGATGCTGGGGCAACTTCATGCTACCTAATATTGGAGACTTTCAGTGACAGCATTTTGGGCCTAATACAATAGTGTTATGGGAAAAAGTATAAGAATAAATTGAAATATATACTTATAATAAAGGATATTCATCAAACTACTTCTGTTAGTTATTTTGCTGTCAAGATATATGATTGTTTTTTTGATTTTCCCGGAAGTTATTGATAGGAAGGTATTTGAATTAAGTAAAAGTTTTTAAACAAATTTCGTTTCATTCTTCTGGAATGGGAACGGAGACTAAAATTTAACCGACAAATGAAACAAGCAGTAATTATGGCCTTCCTGGGTAAAACTCAGGATCGTTTTTCAGAATATCAGAAACCGGTTACCACCCGCGAAAAGTTGGAACTAGTTTCTAAAATTGATGGTTTTGATGGTGTTGAAATGGTTTTTCCGTATGAAACCAGTACACCTGAAGAAACGATGCAGTTAATGAATGAGTTCAATTTGAACTTTGCTGCTATCAATGTAAATATTAAAAAAGAAGCTGAATGGGTTCCAGGTGCTTTGACACGTCCCGATAAAGGCATTCGTGACCGTGCCGTTGTATTGATTAAACAGGCTAAGGATTTTGCCAAAGCAGTTAGTGCACCGCATGTTACCTGTTGTCCGCTTTCCGATGGATACGATCTTTTGTTTCAGGTAAACTACAGGGACGCGTGGAAATTTATGGTCGAAACTATTGGTGAAGCTGCCGAATATATGCCAGAAATTCCACTTTTTATTGAACCAAAATATTCTGAAACACGCGTTCATTGTCAGCTCGATTCAACAGCAAAAGCTTTGTTGCTACTAAAGGAAGTTGGTAACAAAAATACCGGAATTACCTTTGATATGGGGCACTCCCTGCAAAGTTCTGAAAATCCAGCACAGGCTCTTGTTACAATATTCGAAAGTGGGTTTGATGCCTACATTCACACCAACGACAACGATACAAAAGCCGACTGGGATTTGATTGGTGCAAGTCATCATTTTTTGCATTATGTCGAGCTAATGTTCTGGGCCCAACAGTGCAACTATAACAAATATTTCACTACAGATGCTTCGCCAAGAATTTTCAATATCATCGAATTTTTCAACCGTCATTCAGAAATAACCCTCGGAGCATACAATCTGGCAAAATCGCTTAATCATCACCAAATCCTCGAGATGATGAAAAACGAAGATTTCAACGGATTGATGAAAATGGTTAACAAAAATATTTACCGTATATGATACCCAAACTGATCATAAAAAAAACACTGTCGCTTGAGGCAGCAAAAACACTTGTGGGCTTTGCCATCCTGAAGGCCAATGAACTTGGGGTGGACGGAGCCTTTGCCGTGGTTGACGATGGAGGCCATCTGATTTATCTTGAAAGATTGGATGGCACGATGGTAGCTGCTGCATCCATAGCTATTGGAAAGGCTGCAACAGCAATTGGTTTCAAACGCCCGGGAATTGTATTAGAAGAAACTGTTACCACCGAACGCCCGGCCATGAAAACTTTAAACAGTTCAACTCCCGCTCCGTTTGTACCACTAAAAGGCTCTTACCCGATTGAAATTGACGGGAAAATAGTTGGCGCCATAGCAGTTGCTGGTGCCGGAACCGGTCAGAACGATGAAACAATTGCCTTGTTTGCTACAGAAAAATTCAAGCATTAATAAATTAACCTGGATTCTTTCTTTTCTCGTGGTATTAAGCTGGCGACTGAAAAATACAAAGATAGAAAGAGCCTTTTATGTCTAGAATTAATTTTTTTCATTCTTTCTCAGTTCATTGCCGAATCGTATTATCAAAAATAAAGCCCTGAATTTCTGTTTAAGAATTCTCATGTAATCCATGGGATATTCAACACTAAATATTGTGTAGGTTCTTGTGGCACCACTTCTTTAAATCGCAAGCCAGGCAAGATCAATGATCTGCGAGGTTTTGAGTTTTAGAGGGTGACGCCTACCTGCCGGGAGGCAGGGAATCGGTGATGGATTTTGTAATATCAGACCTCCAAGACTATCGTAAAATAGAATCATACCATTTTCTAAATTGCGGAATAGTTTGCGATACATTGCGATTGATAATCAATGTATTACAATACGCAATATTGCACCGTAACATTGCATCATATAGCAAATATTGCAGCATCATTTTGCGAGAAGTTTAGGCTAAATAGTTGGTTTACAGCAATAGGTCTTGGAGGTCTGAGCTTATATCCAATATTTCAAATACAATATCTTCTTTGGCTCGTTTTAAAACAACTTTATCTCCGATTTTTTTATTTATTAATGATTTGGCAAAAGGTGATATAAAAGAGATTTTTCCTTTGGATATATTAGCCTCATCAACACCAACTATCTGAAAAGTCTGGACGTTAACGGAGGTATCTGTTTTGAGTGTCACCAGCGCACCGAATCTTATTTCATTTTGTGGTTGCTCTTTCAGATTAACTATTCTGGCTTCAGCAATTCTGTTGTTCAGAAGTTGTAATTTTGCATTAATATAATTCAAAGCTATTCGTTTCTCATTCTCGCTGGAGTTGCTAAGGTTGTCTTTTTCATTGATCAGCATCTGTTGTTCAGCAATTAGTTGATTCATACCAACCAGGGTAACAAAATTTGGTACACCATCAGGTAAATATGCCCTTTGTGGCACTATCGGAATTTCTTCCTGATCGTCTTCTTTAACAAATCCACGACTCATAGCACATTATATTTAATCATATTCTTCCTTCAGGGAGCATTAATCCGGACCTCTAAATTAAGCTTAACTGACATATTTTGTCAATTAAACTGCTGTAATTTACTTACGAAGTCTCACAATGGACAGAAAGCATCTGGCTCAGTTGTCTTGCTATATAAAGATCAGCTTTTTACGCAACATGTTCCTTTAATCTTTTAATATGTTTGAATTCCAGATCTTTAGATTTCTTTTCTTCTTCAAGATCAAAATCATTCTGAAGTCCAAGCCAGAATTTAGCTGAATTACCAAAATAGCAACTGAGTCGGATTGCTGTGTCAGCAGTTATGCTTCTGTTTCCTCTTATTATCTCAGAAGTTCTGGTCTGAGGGATTCCTATATCTTTTGAAAGTCTGTAAGCAGTTATGTTCAAAGGTTTGAGAAATTCTTCAAGTAGGATCTCTCCCGGGTGTATATTTGAAAGCTTTTCCATTTTATACTATTTATGATAATCCATTATTGCAACATCACTTGAGTTCCCATCGTCCCATTTAAAAACAATTCTCCATTGGTCATTAATTCTGATGCTATAGAAGTCACTCATCTTACCTGCAAGTTTCTCAAGTTTATTCGATGGAGGAACTTTTAAGTCTATTAAATTCTGTGAGTTATTAAGCATCCTTAATTTTCTCCTTCCAATTTGTTGAATCTCCGGAGCTAAATTTTTTATTCTATACCCATTCCATATTTTTTCAGTCTCTTTCGACCCAAAAGAAGTAATCATGTTCCGTGTCGCGTTACTAACGTCAAAGATAAGTACTTTAAAGTAAAATTGCAAATATCAGGTTTCATAAACGAAATTGTCTTTTACCGTTAGGCGTCGTAGTTTTTAAATCCTGGTTAGGGGCAGGAATTATCATGTCAAAATAAAATTGTCCAGATGGAAAAGTCCCGATAAGTGGACGAGCAATTTTGTGTCATGATGAAATAGTCAACAAGCTCTTTTAAAAGCTTTGGTTTAAGCATCAGCCTGTGTGGCTTTTAAATGTGCTTGCAAAAGAATTGATTTATGAGCCTATATTGAGCCAATTATGAGCCAATCAAAATATAGTTGTACCAGCATCAATGTCACCGGCTTTTCTTAAAATTTCATATTTCTTGAATATTCCGAACTTTAGCTCATTTAATCCGAATAACGGTGGTAAGTTCATAGAATAGGGTCAGGTGACCGGATTTAGAGCAACGTGAGCCTTCATGCTTGGCACTACATGCCACAGTCCTCTTTATTATAAGCAGAGTTTTTAAAAAACTTGTCACTGATTATAAATTAATTTTGAAGCCTGGTCACTTGTCTTTGGTGTAAAATTTAGTCCAAATCCAATGTTAATAAAAGGGGCAGGTATAAAATTCTTGTGATTAGTTAATTTGAAAACCCGAGTGAGTCCAAACTTATAACTGAATTTCACATTTTTACTCCCGGTTCTGAAAAACCAAATCGGCTCTAACAAAATGCTGTTTTCTTTAAGAAAAGGGTAAGGACCTGTTTCGGAATAAATTTCATAATAGTTTTGATCTGTTAAATTTGAATGAAAGAGTCCTGTTTTAATTCCAAATCCCCAATCCATATCTCCAGATTGGTTACCTTTTTTACCCCAATTAAACTGCACAAAGTAAAGCTGATAATTGCCAAACAATTTCTCTTCATAGTGATAACCCCATATATCACTTGCTAAAAGATTTTTTTGTGTATTTGCATATCCATAACCAAATCCACTATATAATTCTATAACCTTTTGATTTTCTATCTTTTTATAAAGTCCGGGTGCTATTTGGAAATAATACCTATGCTCAGTACCAATTGATCCAAATGTCTGAATAGCAACTTTATTTGTGAGTCCATATGAAACAGCTGCATGAACTGATGGGATAACAGAGATGCCTGCCTCTACCCGTATATCATTTTTTTTATTTATCAAGGGGATATCTATTGTCTGAGGATGATATACCCCACAACCTGTAATCATCATGAGTAACAAAAATCCAAATAAATGCTTTTGATTCATTTCGCTTGATTTTCAACTATATGCAGAATATATATTTTTTAAGTGCTTATCAGCGGATAGTGGCTGTTATTTTAAGTTATAATTAATACCAATTTTTATTCCGTATTGAATCATAACATGTGACATAACATGTGAAGTATTTTCTGATTTAAATGGAATGAGGGAATGGAATCCGAGATTAGGTGACACATCAATAGTGAACCTGTCAATTGGAAATTCCTTTCCAAAATTTAGCAGGAACCCAAATCCGGATTGAGAGTAGGAATTATGGGGTAAAGAAAAATCTATAACAGTACCAAAACCAAAATGAAAGAGTTTTTTAGAGAAAATGTCGTATAAAATTGGTATCGATAAAGTATTAATAGATTCTATATGTGGTTCTGGCCTACCAGGCAAACTGATAGGTTCAACTCTTACCTTGTAAGTTGAATATGAGAATCCTATTTCAATATTTATATGTTTTGAAAAGGATTTCAAATAGTTAAACTCAAAGGAATATGATTCTTTCCCTGTATATCCAACATCACTTTTTTCGAAATGTATTGGTAGACATCTTCCGAGATTAAAATATAACCCCAGCCGACTGTCTCGTTGAAAAGGAGTATTTGAATTCTGATCCTGGGGGAACGAAATGCTGCAAACAGAAGAAAGAATAATAAAAGTTATAATTTTTTTCATTTTGTTGACGTTTGGATTATTGGATTAATAGCCACTAACGGTTGGATGCATGCGACGTTAGCGATGTGTTGCGCCTGCGGCAGAGCTACTGTTGTATACATCATGTTACCAGCAGGTTATTTTTGTCTAGGTTGAAGTCCCTAGCCAATCTCGGATACCTCTCCATTGATCCTTGTATACTTTAACTGGAGTCCTCGGAATGCTTTTCATTAATTTTCCCTATGAAGTATGGATTGGTATAAATGTTAGCTAGAAAATTGGGTAAGTTTTCATCTTTCCTTAACTCTCTTTCCGCAAGTTCGCAAAGATTTGCAAAAAAACCTTCTGTTTCTTTTGATTTTTTATCTATTAATATTTGGTGCTCTAATCCAATTCTGATATTGTCATTTGCAATTATAAAGTCAGGTTCCTCGAGGAATTTTTCAATTTGAAGTTTATTTTCAAAGAACATTAAGAATTTTCCTACATGACATATTTCAAGGATCTTTTGTCTATTCTTATTTGAGTCTTCTTCGAGCTCTTTAATAAAACAATCTATTAGTCTCCGATAATTCTCGACACTTGAATATTCCTTATTTAAAGTTAATTGTCTCATTTATAAATTGCTACTAACGGCCCGAGTGTAGGATTAGTTGCTGTCTGTGTCAGGGTTGGAATGCGTTTTTGCAAAGTCCCGGTAAGTGGGCAGGATTTATGTGTCACGATAAAGTTGTCCAGATGACTGAGTCCCGATAAATGAACAGGATTTGTCATGTCAAGATAAAATTGTCAAGATGGCGATGCAAAAACCATGACAACAGCGCGTCGGCCAGCAGCCCTATTGACTTTGTCATAGCAGCAGGATTACTCACGGTACCGAAATTATGATAAGTGGAAATGATTTTGATAACATAGACTTAAGGAGTTGATTACTAAGCTGTCCGGGCTGCTGAAGGCAATTACCCATAGCACTTATGATAAAAGCATAGTCTTAGGTCAGTTACCAAAAATATCAGTAACTTAAAGTGTCCAAACTAATACCAT
>JGI24135J36437_1000061_pt1 | contig 34849 bp, 33 predicted proteins | sample BarGraNGADG00211_3_FD_36437 | JGI IMG/M metagenome (IMG submission 36437)
CCCAGGGGGGAAAAGATGAAAAGCTGAATTACTTCTTCCCCCGTGAGGGAAGGCAGGGATGGGGGTTTCTAATAATAAAACAAAGTCCAAAATTGTTATAGTATAATATTGAGTAAAAGATATAAATATGGCAAAGATCAGAGGAAGTATTGTTGTAGATGTAGAACGGTGCAAGGGTTGCGAAGTATGCATGGTCACCTGTCCGACAGGTACCATTGCAATGGCAAAGGAGGTGAACCATAAGGGTTATTTCTATGCTTATCCCGCTAACCCTGAACTGTGCATCGGATGTGCAAATTGCGCCATGGTTTGTCCAGATGGCGTCATAACAGTTTATAAAACAAAAATATAGCGCGGAAATGGAAAAAGAACTCAGACTGATGAAAGGCAATGAAGCGGTTGCAGAAGCTGCAATCCGCGCCGGAGCCGATGGCTATTTCGGATATCCGATAACTCCGCAGAGCGAGATACTGGAATACCTTATGGAAGCAAAGCCATACGAAACTACCGGCATGGTAGTTCTCCAGGCCGAAAGTGAAGTGGCTGCTATTAACATGGTATATGGCGGTGCCGCTTGCGGCAAGAAGGTGATGACTTCATCATCCTCTCCGGGGATCAGCCTCAAGCAGGAGGGGATCACATATATTGCTGGCGCTGAGCTCCCGTGTCTCATTGTGAATGTCGTCAGGGGCGGACCCGGTCTCGGAACTATTCAGCCTGCACAGTCTGATTATTTTCAGGCAACCAAAGGGGGAGGGCATGGCGATTACCATCTGATTGTGCTTGCTCCTGCTTCAGTGCAGGAGATGGCTGACTTTGTTGAGCTTAGCTTTGATCTGGCATTTAAGTACCGTAACCCTGTCATGATGCTTTCGGATGGTGCGATCGGCCAGATGATGGAAAAGGTCTGGTTCAGTCCGCAGAAGGAAAGATCAAAAACTGTTCCTGAGTGGGCTACCACCGGGAAACCTCCCACCAGGGAAAGGAATATTATTACATCCCTCGATCTTGATCCGAATGCACAGGAGAGATTTAACCAGAAGCTCATTGACAAGTACAATGTGATAAGAGAAAAAGAGGTTCGCTATGAAGAGTTTCAATGCGACGATGCAGAATATCTTTTTGTTGCTTATGGGACAAGTGCCAGGGTCTGTCAGAAAGCTGTGCAGCTTTGCCGTGCTGCTGGGATCAAAGTGGGTCTCCTGAGGCCTATAACACTTTTCCCGTTCCCTTCGAAAAGGATAAATGAACTGGCTGATAAAGTGAAACTAATGCTTTCAATTGAAATGAGCGCGGGACAGATGGTGGAAGATGTTTTGCTTTCAGTGAATGGCAAAGTGCCTGTTTATCATTTCGGACGTATGGGCGGTATCGTTACTGCACCTGATGAAGTTGTTGAATTTCTTAAATCGAAAATCATAGGAGGTTAAAATATGGCTGAGGCTACAGGAATTAAAGAGATTATTAAGCCTGAAAATCTGGTTTATAAAAAGACAAAGATCATGACCGACAATGTGCTTTCATATTGTCCGGGTTGTGGTCATGGAACTGCTCATCGTATTCTTGCTGAGATAATTGAGGAGGAAGGACTTCAGTCACAAACTATTGGAATATCGCCAGTAGGTTGCTCGGTGCTTCTTTATAATTTTTTGGATATCGACTGGCAGGAAGCCGCACATGGGCGTGCTCCGGCTCTTGCCACAGCAATAAAGAGACTGCTGCCGGATAAGTTTGTATTCACCTATCAGGGTGACGGCGATCTTGCTGCTATCGGGACAGCAGAAACTATTCATGCCTGCAACAGAGGAGAAAATATCCTGATAATATTCATAAATAACGGGATTTACGGCATGACAGGAGGTCAGATGGCTCCTACAACATTACCAGGAATGAAATCATCAACTTCACCCTACGGAAGAGATGTTAAGATAATGGGTAATCCATTGAAGATGACTGATATCGTTGCAACTCTTCCGGGTACCTATTATGTCACCAGACAGAGTGTTCATACTGCTGCAAATGTTAAGAAGACAAAGAAAGCTATTAGAAAAGCAGTACAGTATCAGAAGCTTAATAAAGGTACCTGTTTCATAGAAATCGTTTCAAATTGTCCGTCAAATTGGAAGATGACACCTGTCGAGTCTAATAAATGGATGGAGGCGAATATGTTTCCCTTCTACCCGCTGGGTGATTTGAAAGTGCCTGCCGAAGAAACCGATAAGTAAAAACTCAATCTGAAAAAAATGACAGAAGAAATTATTATAGCAGGATTTGGTGGACAGGGAGTCCTGTCGATGGGGAAAATAATGGCTTATTCAGGAGTAATGCAGGACATGGAAGTGAGCTGGATGCCATCATACGGACCGGAGATGAGAGGAGGCACTGCCAATGTAATGGTAATAATCAGCAGCGAAAGAATAAGCTCCCCTATTTTGAGGAATTTCGATACCGCAATAATCCTTAATCAGCAGTCGCTCGATAAATTCGAGAACAGTGTGAAACCTGGAGGTGTTCTGATTTATGACGGCAACGGTATTACGCGTCATCCGGAAAGAAAGGATATTACTATTTACCGGGTTGATGCAGCCGAAGAAGCAGGAAAAATGAACAGCCCCAAGACATTCAACATGATAGTACTGGGAGGATTCCTGAAGGTGAAACCTATAATCAAGCTTGAAAACGTTATCAAAGGCTTGAAGAAATCGCTGCCGGAAAGGTATCACAATCTTATCCCGATGAACGAGAAAGCTCTGGAAAGAGGACGTGAGATAATAAAGAAAGTTTGATTCTACCCCCCTTACCACCTGACTGCCGCCTGAAGCCTACTTCTCGTAAAAATGCATCTCCTCTATATATTTCCAAACCTTTTCCGGGACATAGTAGGACATGTTCTTTCCATGTTTGATGCCGTTCCTGATAAATGTTCCTGATATTTCTATTATTGGGGCTTTCGACTGGTGAATCTCTGCGGCATTGAGGATCTGATCAAGAAGGGGAGAAGCTGGTCTATTCGTATCAGGTCGCGGGTAAACATATACAGGGTATTTCTTTACAAGGTCCATCCCGTTTTTCCATTTATGGAGCGTATACAGGTTATCTTCACCCATCACGAGGCAGAACTTATGATCTGGAAATTTTTCCCCGAGGTAAGCCAGCGTATCAATTGTATATGATGGTACGGGAAGCCTGAATTCAATATCAGAAGCTTTCAGCTTATCACTGACTCCGGCGGCAAGCTGAACCATATACAAGCGCTGATAATCGTCAAGCAGTGTTTCCTTTTTCTTAAGGGGATTCTGCGGACTAACGACAAACCATACCTGGTCAAGACCCTCAAATTCAGTCATGTATCCGGCAATAACGATATGCCCGATATGTACAGGGTTGAATGATCCGAAGTATAAACCAACCTTTATCATGCCAGGGTAATAGTCAATTGTCAATAAAACCAGTCACTAATCTGTACACCTCATTTTCGGCCTCTTCAAGGTTATTGTTTGCAACTATATTGTCGAAACTGTCTGCCAGCTTCAACTCCTCTTCAGCTTTTTCCACTCTCATCTTTATCTTCAAATCCGCATCTGTTCCCCTGGCTATCAGTCTTTTCTCAAGTTCATTTATGGAAGGGGGCATTATGAAGATTGATATAGCAATATGTTTAAATATGTTTTTCAGGTTGACACCTCCCTTTACGTCAACATCGAACAGAACATGACTCCCATGCGACCATATCCTGTCAATTTCGCTCTTCAGGGTACCATACAGCTGATCCTTATAAACCTCTTCCCATTCAACGAAATCGCCATTTTTTATTTTTTTTCTGAACTCATCAACAGAAAGGAAATAATAATCGATTCCGTCTTTTTCAGCACCTCGCGGGGCCCTTGTCGTTGCTGAGATAGAAAAATCAAGGTTAATTCCCCGGTCAAGCAGATATTTGACAATAGTCGATTTACCGGCACCGGAAGGTGCAGAAATTATAATGAGTTTCCTTTTCATAATGCATTAAGAGTCTGTTCTTTTATTTTCTCCAGCTCATCCTTCATTGAAACCACCAGCTTCTGAATTGCCGCATCGTTGGCTTTAGACCCGATGGTATTTATTTCACGGCCTATTTCCTGTGCTATGAAGTTCAATATCTTTCCATTAGGTGGAAGCGATGCTGCCTTTTCGAGGAAATATTCACAATGTTTTTTCAGGCGTACCTTTTCTTCATTAATATCCAGCTTTTCGAGGTAAAAAATTATCTCCTGCTCGAACCTGTTCATATCAACATTTTCCTTGCCTACATTTTCAATTAGCGATGAATTAAGTTTTTCCCGGATTTTATTTATCCTTTCTCCCTCAAAATGCTCCACCTCCTGAAGAAATCCCAGGATCTTTCCAATGCACCTGATAAGGTCAGCTTCCAGCGATTTCCCCTCATCTGAACGGTAGCCGTCAAGCTGGTCAATCGCTTCACTGATTTTTTCTCGTATGATTATCCATTCATCATCCGCAAGTTCCGGTTTCTCAGTCTTAAGAGCATCAGGAAGCCGCATGATAATTGAAAGGAGCTGTTCGTCAGAATTTATGCCCAGTTCAGAAGATATCTCCTTCATCTGGGTGAAATAATTCTTTATAACATTTTTATTTATTACAGGAACGATCTCGGCATCGAGAACGTCGAAATTAATGGCCAGGTCGATTTTCCCGCGGTCAAGTTTCTGGCTGACAAGATTCCTGATCTCTGATTCTTTCTCCTTATAAATCCATGGGAGTCTTGTATTCAGGTCCAGCGATTTCGAATTAAGTGACTTAATTTCGATTGAGATCTTTTTCTGTGGAATTTCAGCTATGGATTTACCAAAGCCTGTCATCGATTTTATCATCTCAGGATGGGTTGTAAATAAACTGAAAGTTACAAAATATTAGTTATAGCTTCTCAAGTTCGACAGTAAAATGTCTCAGGATGGGCGCCTCTTTTATAATGAGGAGTCCTCTTTTTATCGATTCTCTGCGGTCAAAAACATTTTTAGCAACTGCAGCAACATAATCCATGTGGTTATCTGAATAAACCCTGCGCGGTACAGCAAGCCTGACAAGCTCCCTTCCGGTAAACCTGTTTTCCCGTGTTACCGGGTCCCTGTCAGCCATCAATGTTCCTATCTCCGTGCCCCGGATACCTCCTTCAATATATAACTCAACCGCAAGCGTCTGGGCAGGGAACTCTTCCTTAGGAACACTGCGAATGAAATCAAGAGCATCAATAAAAATGGCATGCCCGCCGAACGGCTCAAGCACCGGGATTCCGTAATCTTTCATCCTGGCGCCAAGCAATCCCACCTGCCTTATTCTTGAGCTGAGGTACTCAAAGTCAGTGCCTTCATATAGTCCCCTGGCAAGTGCGTTCATATCGCGCCCCGACATTCCTCCATATGTTATGAATCCTTCAAAAATAATATTGAACATTGAAGCCTTTTGGAAGAGATCCTCATCTCTGAACCCGATGAAACCTCCCATATTGACAATAGCATCCTTCTTTGAACTCATAGTCATACCATCGGCATATGAGAACATCTCCAGGACAATTTCCCTGATCTCCCTGTTTGCATAACCTTCCTCCCTGGTCTTGATAAACCACGCATTTTCAGCAAACCTGGCAGAATCGAGGATGAACTTTACCCCATATCTGTCGGCAAGCTGCCTGACTCCTTTCAGGTTTGCCATACTTACTGGCTGTCCGCCGGCCGTATTATTGGTAATGGTGACGATTATGCATGATATTTTTTCACGAGGATTCTTTTTCAGAACCTCTTCCAGTTTGTTGAGATCGACATTTCCCTTGAAGGGGTGCTGGGTTTTGAAATCATATGCAATGTCAATGGTACAGTCCACGGCCTCTGCCTTCCTGAATTCAATATGACCCTTTGTTGTGTCAAAATGGGAGTTGCCGGGAACGAGATCTCCCTCCTTGACAAGTACCGAGAAAAGGACATTCTCTGCAGCTCTTCCCTGGTGAGTCGGAAGGAAATAATTAAACCCGGTTATCTCCTTTATCGCATCTTTAAGATTGTAATATGAAGATGCCCCGGCATAGCTTTCGTCGCCTTGCATGAGGGCTGCCCATTGCCTGTCGCTCATAGCGCCTGTCCCTGAATCTGTCAGAAGGTCAATTGTAACATAGTCTGATCTGAGGTTAAAAAGATTATATGAAGCATCTCTTATCCATTTCTCCCTTTCGACCCTTGTACTGCGGTAGACAGGTTCAACCATTTTTGTCTTAAATGGTTCAATGAATGGTAAATCCATAGTTATTTAAAATTTAAACAATTAGTAATAAAATGATTTCTTAAAATGGTCTTGAGAAAAGACACCAAGCTACAGGACTGAGAAAAAATCCCGGTTTTTGATATTCCTGTATATATCTGCAGGACGGTTTGACGTTATTAAGAATAAAATCATCATTTTACAAATGATTCAGACTGTAAAATTAAAAGTATTTTATCATATATTCAACCGGGGAAATTTTTATATAGAAGATTGAAGCATGCCGGCAAGATTAATACAGTTCAAAGAGCTCCTGGGGTTCTCATTTATCTTCAGGTTTTAACTGCTAAATCTCCTTCTGGTAGATCCTGAATTTCTTAACCACCTTGCAGCCTACTCTCTCATATTCGGCTCTCATTCTCACATTGTCCTCGAGAACAAGATGACTATCGACAAGTTCCATTTTACGTTCAATACTGGACTGAAGTATTTTAACTCCCATGAGTACGTCGATACCTTTTCCACGGTAGGCTTCTTTCACTCCGCCAAGCATCATCAGGAGTTTCTTTGATCTTTTTGATTCTTTAAGAACCTTGAATAAGCCGAACGGAAGCAGCCTTCCGTTACAGGCCTTTATCCCCGGACTTACGTCAGGCATACCGATGGCAAACCCGATAAGCTTGCCTTCTGCCTGAACTACCTTTATGAAATGCGGGTCAAGAATGGGAAGGTATCTTGCGGCAAATTCATTTTTTTCGTTATCATTGAGTGGAACGAAACCATATATTTCCATGAAAGTTTCATTCATCAGCTCGAGTACATCCAGTATGTATGGTTTGAGCTCTTTCTTATTTTTGAATTCGATTATTTTATACCCTTCAGTTTTTTCAACCCTTGCAAGCACCTTCACATAGATCTCAGGGAATACTTCAGGAAGCTTTCCAAGATAATTCACCAGATCGACCTTTTTGCCATACCCCTCATTTTCAATCAGGGTGTTCATGTAAGGAGAATTGTTTGCAGCAGTCATGAATAATGGGTACTCAAATCCCTCAGTCTGGAATCCCTGTGGGTCTTTATCTGAAAAGCCTAGAGGACCGACAATCCTGCTCATTCCATTTTCTTTTACCCAATCTTCAACCTTTTTTATCAGTGCATGAAATACCTCCTGGTCATTATAGCATTCCATGAAGCAGAATCGTCCATGGTATTCATGATTGATATCGTTATACCTCTTATTTATAATTCCCATAATCCTGCCAACTGGTTTATTATCCTTATACGCCAGGAGCAGGATAGCATCAGCATATTTGTAGGATTTGTTTTTCTTTTTGTTGAAGAGTAGCTTTTCATCCATGTAAATCGGAGGAAGCCAGTCAGGCTCATTTTTATGTATTTTTTCAGGAAGAAAAATGAACTCATGAAGATCTTTTCTGGTAACCACATCTTTTATAATAATTTCAGCCATATAAGATTTTTTAGGTGCCGGCAAGTAACAAAAAAATATATAAAGACAAGCAAATTCTGATTAATATTTCCTTCTCAATGATGCCGCAGGAAAAGATCCAGGATGACAAAAAAGGCGAAGAGCAGGCTGGCAATTCCATTCGTTGTTCCGAACGCCAGGTTTACCCTGCTAAGGTCATCATGTTTCACTATAGCGTGCTGGTAGATCAACAATGAAGTGAACAGCAGAGCTCCTGCCCAAAAAAGTATCCCTCCCTTACCCAGATATCCAGCTATCATAACAAGACAAAAGGTGGCAGCATGCACAATTACGGAAACCTTTATTGCACTTTTCAGTCCAATTGCCGAAGGCACTGATTTTAATTCCTGACTCCTGTCAAATTGATCGTCCTGCAATGCATAAATGATGTCAAACCCGCTTGACCAGGTAAGTACAATGAACGAATATATGACAGGAAGAAGGGCAAATGAACCGGTTACCGAAATATATGCTCCTGTTGGCGCAAGGCTAAGACCAAGACCGAGTATGAAGTGGCACAGTGATGTGTACCTTTTTGTTAAGCTGTAGCCAAGGATTATCAGAAGGGCGACAGGTGACAGGATAAGGGTAAGCCGATTGATGAAAGCGGTGGTGATAATGAAAAGGGCGGCATTGATTATTACAAATATTGTTGCTGCCCGGGTGCTTATTACACCTTTTGGAATCTCCCTGTTCTTTGTTCTCGGATTGAGTGCATCAAACCGGTTGTCTGCAATCCGGTTAAACCCCATTGCAGCATTGCGCGCAAAGATCATACAAAGGATTATAAGCAGGAGAAGCCTGAGGCTGAAGCTGTAATTGTTTTGTGATATGGCAAGTGAAAAACCTATCAGCGCAAACGGCATTGCAAAAACAGTATGGCTGAATTTTACAAGTGAAAAGTAGCTTTTGATCCTGGTAAAAAAGGTTCTCATTGATTCAGGAGCTTTTTGTAGATCTCGTAGCCTTCATCATCATAAGCCACGAAAATGACCTTTTCAGGATACGGATTTTTGTTTATGAATCTTTTTGTTTCGTTTATGGCAATTATTGCAGCCAGGTCCCTCGGAAATCCGAATACACCTGTCGAGATGCCCGGGAATGCAATTGTTTTGAATTTATTTTCCTTAGCAAGCCTGAGGCTTGACTGATAACTTGATGCAAGCAATTCAGTCTCATCTTTGTAGCCTCCGTACCAGACTGGACCAACAGTATGTATTATGTGACCGGCTTTAAGGTTATATCCACGGGTAATCTTCGACTGGCCAGTCTGACATCCGTTCAGTCCCTTGCATTCGTCCAGCAGTCCGGGTCCTGCTGCCTTGTGAACAGCCCCGTCAACTCCGCCTCCCCCAAGAAGGGAATTATTTGCAGCNTTAACTATGGCATCGACATTCAGCGTAGTAATGTCTCCTTTAAGCAGCTCAATCCTTTTCTTCTTCATCACCTGATTTTCGCCCCCAGCTCTTTCTCGAGAACGGCTGCAAGACTATTCATTGTTTTTTCTATGCTTTTATCAGTCAGCGTCTTCAGGTTGTCGAGCAATATAAAACTGACTGCGTATGATTTTTTGTTATTACCGAGGCTCTCATTTTCATAAACGTCAAACAGGTCAACCTCGCGAAGGATATGTTTTTCGGTTTTGAATGCCAGTTCCCTGATCTGCCCGAACTTCACACTCTTATCAAGCAGGAGAGCGAGATCCCTCCGAACCCAGGGATATTTGGGAAGTTCTGAATAGGTTACGGCATGTTCCTTAACCATTTGAAGAAGATGATCCCATTCAATATGACCGTAATAAACATCCTGTCCGATATCGAATTTTGCCAGGTACCCTTTTGATATCTTCCCGGCAGATGCAACAGGAATATTATTGAATGACCATGTAAAGGATTCCGAGAAATACTGTTTGTTGCTATCTCCCTTTGAAAGATCTCCGGGAATGATCCCGAGACGGGAAAGAACCATTTCCACAGCCGATTTTATATTGAAAAAATCCGACGGGTTGCTCTTGTAATTCCAGCTCTGCGGTCCGATACTCCCTGTAATAAAGATATCAAGCGATTTCTTCTCAATATAGTCTCCGGCACGAGGAAAAGAGTTCCCGGATTTTTTATGGAAATAAGTGTTTCCGAATTCATATAGTTTGAGATCGGGATTCTGCCTGTTTATATTCCATACCACCGAACTGAGACCACCGAACAGCAACGACTGTCTCATCGCATTGAGGTCTGAGCTGAGCGGGTTGGCAAGCATCACAAGATGGTCCCTCTCAAAATCATCATTTTCATAAAATGATGCCGGGGTCAGGGAGTTGCACATAATCTCAGCATATCCGTTTGCCGACAGCATGTTGGAAATGATGTTTACAATCTTCTCCTTATCCGGTTTTTCAGGATAGTAAAGAGTGGAATTTACATGGTTGCCGATCTCCACGTTATTGTAACCATAAATCCTCAGTAAATCTTCAATCACATCGGCTTCTCTCTGAACATCGACCCTGTANAATGGTATTTCAAGCATCAGATTATCANCTGATTCATGGAGGATAATCATATCAAGCGATCCGAGGATCTTTTTGATTATCTGATGATCGATTTTTTTACCGATAAGCCTGTCAATATTCCCATAACTAACGGATATCTTTTGTCTCTCAATTTTTTTCGGATAGACATCAACAATCTCCGACGATATTTTACCCCCTGCAATTTCCCTGATAAGCATTGAAGCCCTCATGAGAGCCCATACTGTTATTTCAGGATCAGCGCCCCTTTCAAACCTGAATGATGCATCTGTCTGGAGGCCATGCCGCTTGGAAGTTTTTCTGATAGCTACGGGGTTAAAGTATGCGCTTTCAAGGAAAATGTTCCTGGTTGCACTCGTTACACCGGATTTAATACCGCCAAATACACCTGCAATACACATTCCCCCTGTGGAGTTGCATATCATAAGGTCTTTTGAAGAAAGACTCCTTTCAACTGAATCGAGGGTAATGAACTTTGACTTATCCGGGAGGTTTTTAATAATTACCTTCTTGCCATCAATCATGTCAGCATCAAAAGAGTGAAGCGGCTGTCCAACCTCATACTGCACAAAGTTGGTTATATCGACTACATTGTTTATCGGGTTAAACCCTACTGCTTTAAGCTTATTCTTCAGCCAGTCAGGTGATTCGCATATCGTAACATTGCTTATTGTAATTCCCGTATACCTCGGGCAATCGGCAGGGTTTTCAATTATTACCTGGTAAGGGTTGTTGTTATTGTCAGGTCTGAAAGCATCAAGCGAAGGGAGGGAAGCCTTAATATTCTCTTTTCCGTTTGCATTAAGCCATGCTGCAAGATCGCGAGCCACTCCAAAGTGAGAGCCTCCGTCTATCCTGTTGGGAGTGAGGCCGATCTCAAATACATGATCTTTTACGATTTTAAAATATTCAGATGCCGGAGTTCCGGGACGGGCGTCCTTATCCAGAACCATAATTCCCTCATGCAGGGTTCCAAGTCCAAGTTCATCCTCGGCACAGATCATCCCTTCGGACAACTCTCCCCTGATCTTTGATTTCCTGATTTCAAGCGATTCATTTCCTTTATAAAGAATGGTACCGATGGTAGCCACTGCGACCTTTTGCCCGGCTGCAACATTAGGCGCGCCGCAGACAATATGCAGAGGTTCACCTGAACCTATACTGACGGTAGTGACTGATAATTTATCGGCGTCGGGATGCTTTACGCAGGCAAGAACTTCGCCAACCATAACACCTTTCAGTCCGCCTCTGACAGATTCCCACTCTTCCATTGCTTCAACCTCAAGTCCGATACCCGTAAGGATAACAGAAAGCTTAGCCGGTTCAATATCAATGTTCAGGTAATCCTTCAGCCAGTTATATGAAATTTTCATTTTATAAATATGTATATTAAATCATTAGGAAGACCGAAGTTCGAAGACCGAAGTCCGAAGACCAACTTCCGGCTTCTGACTTCCGACTTCCGTCTTCCAGTATTTACGAGAAGGATTAATAATTAAATAACTAACAGAAGGCAAAAGTAAGCATTTTAAGAAATGTAAATATCTATCTTTGTAAACAAACAATATTATTATGGTTCTTGAAAAGGATGACAAGCTGATCCTGCTGACAAATGATGATGGATTATATGCAGCGGGTTTACGGACGCTTCTTGAAGTTATGGAGGAATTCGGGAAAGTAGTTCTCGTTTCAACCCCTGAGAGCCAGTCTGGAATGTCGCAAGCACTTACAGTTAAAACGCCGCTTCGGGTGAAGCTTCTTGAAGAAAATGAAAAGCACAGGATATATACCTGCAACGGAACTCCGACCGACAGTATAAAGCTTGCCATAAATCAGCTTCTTGAGAAAGTTCCTGATTTTGTTGCTTCGGGAATAAACCATGGATCAAATTCTTCAGTAAGCGTTTTATATTCAGGAACAATGGCTGCCGCTCTTGAAGGCTGCCTTTATGGAATATGCTCAGTTGGCTTTTCTCTAAACAGTTTTTTACCGACAGCCGACTTTTCCGTATGCAGTGAATACATCAGAATAGTAATGAAAAACCTTGCTAAAGAACCTCTTCCAAAAGGCGTTTGCCTTAATGTCAATATTCCGGCTGTTAAGAAAGATGAGATCAGGGGAATAAGGATATGCAGGCAATCGAAAGGCAACTGGAAGGAGGAATTTGAGAAACGCAAGGATCCGATGGGCAAGACATATTACTGGCTTACAGGTACCTTCCAGAACCATGAGCCCGAGTCACTGGATACTGATGAGTGGGCTCTGGTTAATAATTATGTGTCGCTTGTCCCGGTAACTGTCGATATGACAGCCCACTGGTACCTCGATGATCTTAAAAAACGATTTGAAAAATGAAGCTGCCTGAAAAATACGATAAGGTTCCGACCGGACTGATTTCCGGATTTGTATTGCCGTTTCTGATTGCTCTCGTTTCTTTTCTTGTTGCAAGGGGGCATCCATCGCTGCACACATGGATTCACAAGATTTCGGAGGCAAATATTGTAACTCATGTTATTACGCTTTGTGTTTTTCCCAATATTCTTATCTTCCTGTTTTTTAATCATTTTGACATGCTGAAGGCATCAAGGGGTGTACTTGGTGCAACTATCTTCTGGGCCGTTATCGTATTTGCCATCTATTTCCTGTTATGAAATATTTCATTATCGCCGGAGAACAGTCTGGAGACCTTCATGGATCAAACCTGGTAAGAGAGCTTTTAATAGCCGACAGAGACGCAGAGATAGTTTGCTGGGGTGGCGATATGATGGAATCCGCTGGAGCGAAGCTTCTGATGCATTACAAGAAAACGGCCTTCATGGGATTTGTCGTCGTACTGAAAAACCTCCGGATAATTGCACAGAATCTATCATTGTGCAGGAACCAGATGAAAGAATTCAGTCCCGATGTTGTGATCCTTATTGATTTCCCGGGTTTCAATCTTCGGATAGCTGAATTTGCGAAGAATAACGGCTTCAGGGTATTCTATTATATATCTCCAAAATTCTGGGCCTGGAAAGAAAAACGGGTTGAGAAGATAAAGAGATATGTTGATAAGATGTACATCATATTCCCATTCGAAACATCGTTTTATAAAAAGCATGACATAGAGGTTGAATATAGAGGAAATCCGCTTGTCGATGAAATGGAAAGAAGAATATCTGCGATGCCTTCAGCTGAAGAATTGCGAAAATCCATGTTGCTAGACGAGAGACCTGTGATTGGAATTCTGGCGGGAAGCCGCAGGCATGAAGTTGAAGCTATTCTGCCTCAGATGGTCAGGGTTACCAGGGATTTCCCCGGCTATCAGTTCGTTCTTGCCGGGGTGAAGAACCTGCCTGATAATCTATATCTCAGTATTATCAGTAGTGAACAGATAAAACTTGTCAAGGAAAGAACTTACGAAATACTGCATATCTCCGAGGCGGCGCTTGTCGCCTCCGGAACCGCTACTCTCGAGACAGCACTTCTCAATGTACCCCAGGTGGTATGCTATAAGGGCGACTTTCTCTCGATGATTATTGCCTGGATGCTGATAAAGGTGAAGTTCATTTCCCTGGTAAATCTCATCATGGATTCTGAAGTGGTCAGGGAGCTTCTCGGGTATTCACTTAATAGAAAGAACCTGGTAAAAGAGCTTGCTTCTGTTTTGCCGGGCGGAGAGAAAAGGGAGAAAATGCTTTCAGATTATTCATTGCTAAGGCAGAAGCTGGGACCTGCAGGCGCTTCAGCGAGAGTTGCGGCAGATATGGTGAAAGTTCTTGGAAAATAAAAGAGAATCGGGAATAAATAATATAACTCTCTTATCCGTGAAACTCTGTAAAACTCTGTGTGACTCCGTGGTAAAAAAACTTATAATCGCGTTTGTTATTTTTATTGCTGAAACTCTTTTTCTAAATGCCCAGGTTCGGGTCCGTCTCTTTACTTCCAACGATCCATCATATGCAATTTTTTCGGTAACTGCAGGCCAGTATGAAATTGACTCATATACCGGGCAGCAGATCATTCTTAGGAATGGAGAGATGGCTATGATCATGGAATATGACGGGAAACTGGCAATTAAGATCAGAAATACTGTTGCATTTGGATGCGACTCTGTAATATTCAACGGTAAAACAGGAAACGATTCATTCACGCTCAGGGTTAACGGCAAGACTCCTTCGAGGCAATTCTATTCAGGTGATCTTCAGTGTATTCCCGACATGGAAACCATTCTGCTTATTAATATTTGTGATATTGAATCCTATATAGCAGGTGTTGTTAAAGCCGAAGGCGGCTCCGGTAAAAGCATTGAGTACTTCAAGACACAGGCGATCATTGCCCGGACCTATATGTACAAGTATTTTAATAAGCATATTCAAGACAGGTACAACCTTTGTGACAATACCCATTGCCAGGCTTTTAATGGTATCACTTCCGATTCGCTTATTAAAAGAGCTTCATATGAAACTAAAGGGCTTGTAATCCTTGGTCCCGACAGCACCCTTGTAATCGCAGCATTTCATTCTAACTGCGGGGGAGAGACGTCTCCTGCTGAATTCGTATGGCTTACCGGTCAGCCTTATCTGAAGAAGGTCATTGATCCATGGTGCCGCTCCTCAAGGAATGCAACATGGACTAAAACCATCAGTTTTGACAGATGGACAAACTATCTTTTAAGCTCAGGCTTTAAAGGAAATATCTCCGACAGGTCGCAGTTTAACTTTTCTCCTGAATCGAGACAAAACGAGTACCGGGCAGGAACATTTTCTTATCCGATGCGGCAGATGCGGACGGATCTTAATTTAAGATCGGCTTTCTTTACCTTATCTGTTGTGGGAGATTCGGTAATTTTTAACGGAAGAGGCTATGGACATGGCGTGGGTCTCTGCCAGGAAGGGGCAATGGTCATGGCTGCCAGGGGATATACCTTCAGCCAGATAATCGGGTTCTATTATAGTGGAGTCAGGATTGTGGATATTAAAGGTGTTGAGGTAATGAAATGACTAATTTGATTATTTTTGACAATTAAGTTTTTTTATGTTTGCGATATTCACCAAAGAGATACGCGGATTCTTCAGCAGCCTGACAGGCTATATCGTGATAATTGTCTTCCTGCTTTTCAACTCTCTTTTCATGTGGGTATTTCCAGGAGAATGGAATATATTCGACAGCGGTTACGCCAGCCTTGGAACCCTGTTCTATCTTGCCCCTTGGGTATTCCTTTTCCTTGTACCAGCAGTGACAATGAGAATGATAGCTGAAGAAAAAAGACTTGGAACTATTGAACTCATCTATTCAAAACCGATATCCGAAGGGGAGATCATCTGGGGAAAATACCTTGCCGCAGTTTCTCTTGTTCTCCTGTCGCTGCTACCCTGTCTGATCTGGTACGTTTCAGTATATCTTCTTGGAGAGACTCCCGGAAACCTCGACAAGGGAGGCACATGGGGCGCATTCATCGGTCTCTTTTTTCTTGCATCAGTGTATGCCTCTGCAGGCATCTTTGCTTCATCGCTGACAGATAACCAGGTAATAGCGTTTATCATTGCTGTTCTGCTCTGCTTTGTCCTTTTCATGGGATTCGATTCATTTGCCTACCTGCCCGGACTGAAGAAACTCGATGAGTTTGTAATCAGCCTTGGGATCAATGAACATTACAAATCGTTGAGCAGGGGAGTAATAGACATTAAGGATGTGGTTTATTTCCTGGCTCTCTCTGCCATATTCAACGAGGCTACCAGGCTTGTGCTTTTATCAAGGAAATGGAAGAAAAGGAGCTGAGTCATGGCTGAAACTAAACTTACTCAAAGCATAAGGACAAGATCATGGATCAGGTTTATCGTGACGTTAGCTGCAATAATTATCGCAGCTTCAGCCCTTGGCTTCTTAAGATTAAGACTTGACCTGACCGAAGATAAGCGGTTTACTCTTTCGTCACCTACACTTAAGGTTCTTGACGGAATAAAAAATGATATTTATATACAGGTCTATCTCGATGGTGAAATGCCTATCCCTCTTAAACGCCTTAAGAGATCGGTTCAGGATATGCTTGAGGAGTTCAGGATCGCCTCCGGGAAACGCATTGATTATGAATTCATCAACCCTGCCGAGACCAAAGATGTGAAGCAGAGAAATGAACAGTTCACCTCTCTTTATAATAAAGGGCTTAACCCTGTTAACATACAGGCAGGCGACGCTGAAGGAGGATCAAGCCAGAAAATGATATTTCCTGGTATGATAGTCAATTATAATGGCATAGAAGTACCCGTAAACTTTCTTGAGAATAACCAGGCAGCATCCTACGAACAGAATATCCTTCATTCGATGGAAGGGCTTGAATACGAGATGGTTCAAACAATAGCCACTATCACCTCTGACACCGTCTACAAGGTCGCTTTTCTTGAAGGTCAGGGTGAGCTGCCTGAAATTGATGTCGCTGATATTACAGTGAACCTGTCAAAGTATTTCACAGTTGACAGGGGAGCTATCGGCGGTAAACCCGGCGTATTGGATAATTATTCAGCATTGATTATTGCAGCACCGTCGGCGGAATTCAGCGAAACCGACAAACTGGTTATCGATCAGTATATAATGAACGGAGGCAAGGTCCTGTGGCTTTTCGAGGAGGTGGCAGTAAATGCCGACAGCCTTGCTTATGGCGAAACAGTCGGACTTTATCATCCTCTTAATATTGAGGATCAGTTGTTCCGGTATGGTGCCAGGGTTAACCCCGTTATAGTCCAGGATGTCGACTGCATCATGCAGAGGTTTACGGTATCGACGGGACCAGAACAAAAACAGGTTGTTCCTGCACCATGGATCTATTCCCCGTTGCTTACACCGAACCAGCATCACCCCGTGACCAGAAATCTCAACAAGGTACTTGGAAGGTTTGTAAATACCATCGATACTGTCGGTCTCGATTCCTCAATAAAAAAGAGCGTACTTTTATCCACTTCTGCCTATTCCCGTACTATATCCCCGCCAATGGTCATCAGGCTTAAGGAGGCTCAGATAACGCCGGATATCAGGGAGTTTACAAAGTCAAATATGCCAGTTGCTGTTTTGCTTGAGGGAGCTTTTACCTCAGCTTTTAAAAACAGGATGACCGTAAACCTTGTAGAGGATCACAGTTTTAAAGTTAAGACTGCCGGTGTAAAGACAAAAATGATTATTGTGGCTGATGGAGACATCATCAGGAATGAAGTGCACCGTTCAGGCAGCTCTGAAGCTCCTTATCGTCTTGGCCAGGATCAATATACAGGTCAGATGTTCGGCAACAGGGACTTCCTTGTTAATTGCATGAATTACCTTGTCGATAACAATGGCCTGATGGAACTAAGGTCGAGAGAGATGAAAATGAGGCTTCTCGATAAACAGGAGATAAAAACCAGTCGGACTGAATGGCAGCTGATTAATATCCTGCTCCCAATCCTGGTTGTCATTGCTGCCGGAATTCTCTATAGTTTTGTAAGGAGAAGAAAATATGCAAGATTCAGATAATGAATAAAATAGTCACCAGAAATATTTTTTTATCAGCTTTACTGATCCTGCTTCTTGTTCTGGTGATACTTGCAAAGGGAAGGTCTCCATTCGGAAAAAGAGAAAGTCAGTTTGCGGTTGGTTCTCAGAATGAAATTACCCGTATTGAGTTTTCTGGAGAAGGCAAGAAGCTGATGCTTGAGAATAAGGCAGGGGAGTGGACAGTAAACGGAAAACATGAAACAAGAAAAAGCGGGATAAGCTTTATCCTGAGGATTCTTACTGAAATAAAAATCAAATCACCTCTGGCTCCGGATCTCTTTAAGAGCGAAATCACCGAGGAAAATATCGAGCCTGTGAAGGTTAAAGTATTTGACAAGAACCGGCTTATCAGAACATTTCTTGTTTTCAAAACCGGGACAAACAAGTACGGGAATGTCATGAAAAGGAGCATAGGATCCAAACCATTTATTATTTATGTACCGGGTTTCGAGGGAGATATAGGGTCTGCATTCACTTTGAATGAGCTTTTCTGGCAGCCCTATACTGTTTTCAACCTGCTCCCCTCTGAAATATCAGAAATTACGCTTGAAAATGCTTCTGATCCTGCTTCTTCCTTCTTAATAACGAATAAGCGTAATATATACACTTTATCGGATACAAAGAGTCTGCTGGCAGGATGGGACACAGCTCAGGTAAGGCGTTATATATCATATTTCACATGGATACCTTTTGAAAGATGGGCTCTGGAACTGCCTCTGGCAGAGAGCAAAAAAATTGAATCAGGGGACCCGCTTTTCAGGCTGACTGTAAAAAGGACAGATGGCGGCGAAACTATCCTTACCCTGTGGAAAAGAACAATTGATAACTCCGGTACAACAGACAGCGACAGGCTCTGGGCTAAAACCGGTGAAAAGGATGAGTTGTTTGTAATCCGCTACTTTGATATTGACCCTCTGCTCAAGAAGAAGAGCTATTTCTTTGCTCAATAATTTTGTTTGAAGGATAATTTTTTTTTTGTAATATTGATAATTAAGAATTGAGCAGGTTAATTGTCTCAATTCATTCATTTATAGCAGAGTATATAAATTTTGTAAATCGTAAAATCAACTTAAACCGGGAATATTATGAAATTTGTTGTATCCAGTACTGAACTTCTTGGTCATCTTCAGGCAATCAGCAGGGTAATAAGCTCTAAGAATACACTTCCGATTCTTGATAATTTTCTTTTCAATTTAAGCGGGAATGATCTTGAAATTACTGCCTCCGACCTGGAGTCAACACTGATAACGAGAATGAAGCTTGAGAATACACAGGGAGACGGGATGATAGCTCTTCCCGCTAGGATATTGCTTGATACTTTAAAGGAATTCTCTGCCCAGCCGCTTACATTTGATATTAACAATGACACCCTGGCTGTGGTAATCATCTCTGAGAATGGCAAGTTTAGCGTTGTCGGGCAGAATGGAGTTGATTTTCCGACCCTTCCGGCTATTAAGAAGGACAAAAAGTTCGAATTCACGATCAATGCCGATATAATGCTTGCNGGTATCAACAAAACTCTTTTCGCAACTGCCGACGATGAGCTTCGCCCGGTTATGGGAGGTGTTTTTATTGAAGCATCGACTGATAAGATTACATTTGTTGCTTCCGATGCGCATAAGCTTGTCAGATACCAGAGAAGTGACGCTCATGCTGATGACAATTCATCATTTATCCTTCCAAAGAAACCGGCTTCCCTTCTTAAAAATATTCTTCCAAGGGAGTCGGGTCCATTTACTGTTGAATTTGACGACAAAAATGCATTCTTCAACCTGAATGATTATAAAGTGGTTTGTCGTCTTGTTGAAGGTAATTATCCTAATTATAATTCTGTAATTCCGAAAAATAACCCCAGGAAGATTACCATTGACAGGGTCGAGTTTTACAATACTCTTAAGCGTGTATCTGTCTTTTCAAACCAGGCGAGCAACCTTGTAAAGCTTCAGCTTAAGGGAAACCAGGTTACAGTATCAGCNCAGGATCTCGACTTCTCCATATCTGCCTACGAAAGAATCAAATGCCAGTANGATGGCGAAGAGATTGAAATAGGATTCAAGTCGGTTTTCCTTCTTGAAATACTTGCCAATATCGCTTCCCAGGATGTTATGATCGAGCTGGCTGACCCTACCCGGGCAGGACTTTTTCTTCCGGCTGAAACGGAGAACGAATCTGAAGACCTGCTGATGCTTCTCATGCCGATGATGATTAATGCATAAATCTTGGAACTTAAGCTTAAACGTCCGGTTGTATTTCTTGACCTCGAAACTACAGGGATAAATGTTTCGTCTGACCGTATCGTTGAGATCTCCCTTCTTAAGATAAGTACCAGCGGCAAGGAACAATGGATGACTGCCAGGGTCAATCCTGAAATGCCCATTCCGCCAAAAGTAACCGCAATCCATGGTATTTCCGACAGTGACGTTGCTGACGCCCCTACATTCAGGGAAATTGCAAAAAACGTTGCAGCATTCATAGAAGGATGCGACCTCGCAGGTTACAATGCTGTTAAATTTGATATCCCGGTGCTTGCTGAAGAGTTTCTGCGGGCAAATATCGATTTTAATTTCAGTAAAAGAAGGTACGTTGACCCTCAGGTGATCTTTTACAAGAAAGAACAGCGCACGCTTTCAGCTGCATACCAGTTCTACTGTAAGAAGGATCTTGAAAATGCACATAGCGCAAAAGCCGATGTTGCAGCGACCTACGAAGTGCTTAAAGCCCAGCTCGATATGTACAANGACCTGGAGAATGATATTGAGAAGCTTGCCCTNTACAGCGCTTTCAACAATAATGTTGATTTTGCCGGCAGGATCATTCTTGATGAAAATGGTGTTGAAGTATTTAATTTCGGCCGGTACAAAGGCAAACCTGTAGAAGAGGTATTCAGGGAGGATCCTGCATATTATTCATGGATGATGAATGGCGATTTTCCCCTTTATACCAAGAGAGTCCTTACCGAAATAAAGCTAAGAGCTTTTGGAAATAAACAGCCCTGAAATGAAGATCATCTGCATAGGACTGAATTACCGGAAGCATGCGATGGAAATGGGAAGGCCTCTGCCATCGGAACCAGTGGTATTCCTGAAACCAGATTCTTCCATCCTTAAAAATAATAAGCCATTTTTTCTCCCTGGTTTTTCTTCAATGATCCAGTATGAAACTGAAGTGGTAATCAGGATCAGCAAGCTTGGGAAGGGTATAGCTCCTGAATATGCCCACCGATACTATGATGAACTGACGCTGGGAATAGACATTACCGCCCGCGATATTCAAAACAAAAACTCTGCTTCCGGACTTCCGTGGGAGCTCTCCAAGTGCTTCGACGGTGCTGCCCCGCTTGGTAAATTTGTGCCGGTAAGCTCTGCCGGAGATATCAGGAATATTGACTTCAGGCTGGAGATCAATGATGATATCGTTCAATCAGGGAATACATCTGATATGATTTTCAGCATCGATGAAATAATAGCATTTGTATCTCAGTATTTTACCCTGAAGACAGGTGATCTCATCTTTACCGGTACACCGGCAGGGGTAGGACCATTGAAGAAAAATGACAACCTTGTTGCTTATCTTGGAGATGAGCCTCTCCTCGATTTTATGATTAAGTAGATTTGCTCTCCATTATCTTTTCTGATCTCAGTTTAAAGGATTCTTCTTCCAGGAGGAGCTTAGCTTTTTCCCGGTAATGGTCGCCGGCCAGATTATGTTTTACAAGCAGAACCTCGACGAAATCAAGCGCCTTTTGAACTGTATGAGACCTTTTCCTGTGCAGATGTCCTTTTATAGGGTTAGTATTCAGAAATGAGGGTCCGCTGAACTTTCGTGAGAGGAAGGGGACCATCAGGCCGAAAGCATTTGCCCATGCCTGGCGTCTCGAAGAGCCTCCGATGGCATTTGAACTGTCGCCTTCATCCTGGAGATCATCGTAGATAAGCTTCCCAATAATACCTTTCTTCTTATAGTCAAGAAGTCTTCGGTAAATCTCAGAATCTTTTGAAATCATAGTAGCGCCAAGGGCAAGATCAAACGGTTTCTGAAGTATCAGACAATCCCTGTTCCTTTCAGCAAGGTAACATGCTGCCTGGGCGGCAACAACACTCCCGGAGCTTGAAGAGACAATAACGAGCCTTGTGTCAGGGAAACAGCTGTCAGATATTAATTGCTGCATTGCAACTTCAGTGATCCTGTTTTTTCTCGGATTGGCAACAGGTGACTGTGAATTATTCAGAGCCCAGGCCACATTCAACATTGGCATACTGAAGTAAATGCCCTTTACCAGGTCAAAGTCATCGCCAAGAATCTGCTTCATAAACCTGATGAATGAGCCGGTGAAGACGTTGAATTTATCATCGCGCGATTCTCCCCCGGCAAAAAACCAGACCATATATCGTCCTGTAAACTGGTCGCGATTTTTATGAATCTTCCCGCGTTTCATTGTTTTTTTCGACACAAACAAATCCTTTTAAACAGATAATATATGGAATTAAATTGAGATTCTGAGCGGAACGAAGTGAAGCGAAGAATCTCACTATTTTAGCCAATCAGTATTGACGAACAAAGATAAAATAAAATGAAAGTATTCCGCTAATGCGCAACTCTTTACTAATCAATAGTTAAAAATTCTTAATAAAATTACAACCTGCCTTCATCAAAAAATAACCTGATGAATAATTCACTATCTTTTCATCCATATTCTCTGAGTTGAACTAAAATTAAGATAACCCATGAAAGAGGAAAAAAAGGAATCAAGAAGAAGTTTTATCAAAAAATCTGCAGGAGCTGCAGCTCTGCTCACTATTCCAACCATTATACCGGCAAGTGTATTTGGAGCGAATGACAAGGTGCGGGTTGCGGTTCTCGGTGTCAATGGCCGGGGAACTGCTCATATACAGGGATTCTCAAATCTGCCAGATGTGGAAGTTGCCTGTCTTTGTGATCCTGATCTTGTTATTCTCGGGAAACGAGCCCAGGAATTCGAGGCCAAATATGGGAAAAAAGTCATTCAGCAGCAGGACCTCAGGAAAGTTTTTGAAGACAAATCTATTGACGCTGTGAGTATTGCCACTCCGAATCACTGGCACTCTCTTGCTACGATCTGGGCATGCCAGGCCGGGAAGGATGTTTATGTTGAAAAACCAGGATCCCATAATATTCGTGAAGGGAGGAAAATGGTTGAAGCTGCCAAAAAATATGACAGGATTGTCCAGCACGGCGTCCAGCTACGCAGCTCTGTGGCTGTGCAGGAAGCAATCAAGCATCTGCGCGATGGCCTTATCGGAAATGTTTACATGGCGCGCGGACTTGTTTTCCGCTGGCGTGATGATGTCGGCAAAAAAGGAACAGAACCTGTTCCTGAAGGTCTCGATTATGACCTCTGGACGGGACCTGCAGCTATGCAGCCTTTCTCGCACGACTGGGTTCACTACAACTGGCACTGGCACTGGAACTATGGCAACGGTGATGTTGGCAACCAGGGAATTCATGAAACTGACCTTTGCATGTGGGGTCTGAATGTAGGCCTTCCTGAAGTGATCACTGCAGGCGGCGGTAAATTTCTCTTCGACGATGCAAAAGAGACTCCTGAAGTGCTGGCAACGACTTATTATTATCCGAAAGAGAAAAAGATCATCGAGTTTGAAGTGCGTCCATGGATCACCAATGGAGAAAACGGCGCTGAGGTTGGAAATATATTCTATGGCAGCGACGGATATCTTGTTGTTTATAATTATGACAGATACGAATCATTCCTTGGAAGGAACAAGAAACCAGGACCTTCACGCAGAGAGGGAGGCGATCATTTTCTCAATTTCATACAGGCTGTCCGCGCTCATGATAAGTCAATCCTTAATGCCCCGGTCGAAACAGCTCACCTGGCTTCAGGGCTTGCTCATCTTGGTAATATTGCCTACCGCACCGGACGTACTTTGTACTTTGACCCGGTGACTGAAAAGTTTGTAAAAGATAAGGCCGCAGACAAGTACCTTACCCGCCCGGAGAGGAAACCGTTTGTCGTGCCCGACGAGGTATAACCTGTTTAATACTTTGAAAAGAAGCGTCACAGACTTGATCAAGGGTGTTTGTGACGCTTATATTTATAGATTGAGCAGGTGATTGCTTTAATTCTTAAAAGCAATTTAACAATTCATATTTGTATTTGATATTCACTATTAATACCTTTGATGCGATTAAAAAAATAAAAAGATGGGAAATTTGGGTTTTACCGAGATTCTGCTGATTTTACTTGTTATTGTACTTCTGTTTGGCGGACGCAAGATACCTGAACTGATGAAAGGGATAGGACAGGGAATGAAGGAATTTAAAAAAGCCTCCAGTATGGATGATGAACCCAATAAATTCAGCGCTGAAGAAAAAAACGAAGTAAAAAAATAATACCGCCGGATTGATTTGAGGTTTGAAGTGCAAACTGAAATTAATCTGTTACAAGGTATCTTGGTGGTTTTCTGTGCATTGTAGCCTGCTCGTATGCGTAGGCTATTTCTATTAAGAGCGGTTCGCTCCAGGCTCTCCCGAAGAATGAGATCCCTACTGGCATTTTTCCAATGAATCCCATCGGAACGGTTATTGCCGGGTATCCGGATATCGCTGCAAGCGATGAGCTTCCGCCAACAAAATGATCTCCGTTCAGAAGGTCAGTCTTCCATGCCGGAGAACCGGTAGGGGCTATCAGAGCATCCAGTTTGTTTTCGTTCATGATTTTATCTATCCCGTTATCCCGGGTGGCAAGAAGCATCTGTTTAAGAGCCTCCCTGTAAGCAGGTGATACAAGATCCCCCTTCTTTTCTGCTTCAATAAATATCTTCTGATCAAAATATTTAAGTTCGACACTATCTTTCCTGTTGAATTCTATAAGCTCCTTCATATTTTTTACCGGCGCATTTTCCCCAAGTCCGGCAAAATACCTGTTCAGTCCATCCCTGAACTCATATAGCATTACTTCCATTGAGGCCTTTTCAAAACCTGCGCTCTCCGGAGCATTCACTTCAATTACAACAGCGCCCTTCGCTTTTATATCAGCAATTGCAAGTCTCATCAGTGTGTCAACCTTATCAGAAAAACCCATTAGGTTTTTTACGACGCCGATCCTTTTCCCGCTAAGTCCGTCGGCATTAAGATATTTTGAATAGTCTGTGAGGTATTTGCCTTCAGATTGTTTCGTCTTTTCATCCCGTGGATCAACTCCGGTCAGAACGCCCAGCAAGATAGCCGCATCGCTCACGGTACGGCACATTGGCCCCGGAGTATCCTGGGTATACGAAATTGGAATAATCCCGGAACGGCTAATGAGCCCTACGGTAGGTTTAATGCCGACAATGCCATTATTATTTGATGGACAAACAATTGAACCATTGGTTTCTGTTCCGATTGCTGCCATGCAGAGGTTCGCCGACACAGCTACCCCCGAACCGGAGCTTGAACCGCAGGGGTTGCGGTCCAGTACATAAGGGTTGAGAGTCTGACCCCCGACACCGCTCCATCCGCTCGAGGACATCATCGCCCTGAAGTTTGCCCATTCGCTCAGATTCGATTTTGCAATAATCACTGCACCTGCCTCCCTGAGCCTTGCGGCAACCCAGCTATCGGCAGGAGCAAATGAGTTCCTGAGCACAGTAGCTCCTGCGGTAGTTGCCATCTTATCATATGTATCTATATTATCCTTGAGTATCACAGGTACACCGAACAGGGGCCCTCCTTTCTTTCCTGCCGCCATCTCTTTGTCAAGCTCTTCTGCAATCTCCATTGCATCAGGATTGATGACCAGAACTGAATTAAGTGCCGGACCATTCATGTCAATTTCCATTATCCTGCCGATATAGGCTGAAACCACGTCAGCAATAGAAAATTTACCTTCACTGTATCCAAGCTGAAGCTTAGGAATTGTCATCTCTTCAAGCCAGCTGTTTTTATCTCCTGCCTGTTTTTTATTATTGTCACTGTTCTGGCAGGCAATCATCAGAATAATAAAGGATACCAATGCGAAAGGAAATCTTGCATGTATATGTCTCATGATAGTTAAATTTTATTAAAGTATGCCTTACCTTTATACGTAAAAGTATAATTAATCCGGCGATTTTAATAAATTTGTTAAGATGTCCGGGGATAATAAAGTGACCCTGTGGAACATCAGGTTTACCCAATACAAATTGAATGAAGCTGTTTACAGAAAAATGAAAAACATCTTCTTAATAATACCTGAGATATGCCATTCTCATTCTGGTCTGGTTCTTGCAACCGTTACAGGAACTAAAGGCTCAACCCCTCAAAAGCCCGGCAGTTCGGCTCTTTTTGATTCAAAAGGGCTCGTGGCCGGAACAATTGGAGGAGGTATAGTCGAAGGAAGAATAACTGAACAGGCAGTTGAATTTAGTAAAACAAAAAAATCAGACTGGATCACCTTTCATCTTGATAATGATATTTCAAATAAGGAGGAGGCAATCTGCGGAGGTGATATAACCATACTGATCGACGGAGACCCTTGCCGTCACCTGGCACTATATAAGGAGATCAAAGATTCAATTTCAGCGAAGGTTCCGGGAATCCTTATTTCACTGGTAAGGAGGGAAGAAGATGGGAATGTTGCTTTAGAAAGACAATGGATGACATCAGATAAATATCCTTTGTTTGCTTCAGAGATCATGGATAAGATTGGTCCTGAAGCTTCTGACATCCTTTCATCTTTTGTTCCTGAATTCAGTCAAACTGAGATTCCCATACAGGGGAAGAAGCCGTTGATTGTTCTGCTCGAACCTGTTTTTCCTCAAAAACAGCTGGTTATTGCCGGAGCCGGTCATATAGGTAAAGCGTTGTCTCACCTTGGCAAAATGCTTGATTTTGATGTTACCGTGATTGACGATCGTAAGGAATTTGCGAACAAGGAGAACCTTCCTGATGCAGATATCATAATAGTCAGTGAGATTGGTCCGGCAATGACAGAAATAAGAAAGGGAAGAGACACATATATAGTAATAGTTACAAGGGGCCATAATGATGATACGGAAGCATTAAAGCCCTGCATCGGTTCAGGAGCAGCTTATGTAGGCATGATAGGAAGCAAGGTGAAAGTCGCAAGGATGAAGGATGAATTCATCAGAAACATGTGGGCCGGGGAGGAGCAGTGGAAACAGATTTACACGCCGGTAGGACTGGATATAAAATCCAGAACTGTGGAAGAGATAGCTTTAAGCATAGCAGCTCAGCTGGTTCTGACGAGGAACAGTGCAAATTAAGTGTACATCGTACACTTAATAATGTTTTGTAAAATTTGACTGACGAATACAATATGTGAATGAATGATATCTGGGCAATAATACTTGCTGCCGGTGAGTCGACGCGAATGAAAACCCCAAAAATGGTACTGCCGTTTGGGAAGAGCACTATAATTGAAACAGTAATCTCAAATGTTGTTGCCTCGGATGCCGATAAAATGGTAGTTGTTCTTGGCTCATGGAGGGAAGAAATATTGCAGGTTATTGGAAAACATACTATAAATAGCTGTTTTAATGAGAATTACAGGCAAGGAATGCTATCATCAGTTCAGTGCGGTTTAAGATTCATTCCTGGTGCATTCAGAGGTATGCTTATTTGTCCCGGAGATCAGCCCATGGTTGATAAAGTAATTTTAAATATGGTTATCTCAGCTTTTAAAAGCTCTGAAAAGGGAATTGTGATTCCTTCCCACGAAAAAAAACGAGGGCATCCGGTAATGATTGACAGTAAGTATTATGTTGAAATATTAAATCTCAATCCTTCCGACACTTTAAGACGAATAATGGATAACCATCCTGATGATATTGAAGAGGTTGAAACAGGTGTCCCGTCAGTCCTGAAAGATATTGACACTCCTGATGATTATATAAATGAATTAAAACTAATAAGTTAAATATGGAAGAGACTATTCGTTTTTCATTAAATGGGAAAAGGACCGAGCTTCGCATTGATCCCTCGCAGACATTGCTGTGGGTTCTGCGGAACAACCTTGGACTTACCGGTACCAAATTTGGCTGCGGTACAGGCTTCTGTGGCGCTTGTACTGTTCTCATCAATAATGAACCGGTAAGGTCATGTTCAATGTCTGTTGGTGACGTTGCAGGGAAAAAAATCGTTACCATCGAAGGTCTTGAAAAGAAAGGGAAGCTGCACCCGGTTCAAAAGGCATTTATTGAACATGATGCTCTCCAGTGTGGTTATTGCACTCCCGGCATGATCATGACAGTCGCCGGACTGCTTATTAAAAATCCCTCACCAACCCGCCAGGAGATAATAGACGGGCTGGAGAATAATTACTGCCGCTGTTCAGCACATNTTCGTATCATTGAGGCTGTTCAGACAGCNGCCGGAGAAATGAAAGGAGGGAAGTAATCATGAAAGAAAAAGATAACAATACTGCTGTGAATTCAGGTAAAAAAGAGAGACCGGGAATAAAAAGAAGAAGTTTCATTCAGCTTTTGGGTGGGGGTATACTCATTTTCTTCAGGCCATGGAGCACACTGGAGCTTCTCTCGGCACCTGCCGAACAGGCAAGAAGCCTTCCGAAGGATTACAATGCTTTTCTTCATATTGCGGAAGATGGTACAGTGACCTGTTATACCGGGAAAATTGAAATGGGGCAGGGGATCATTACCTCTCTGGCACAGGAGATGGCTGAAGAGCTCAATGTACCCCTTGAAAAAGTCAGGATGGTCATGGGTGATACTGATCTTTGCCCTTATGATCAGGGAACATGGGGATCGATGTCGACCCGCATCTTTGGCCCGAGGATGAGAGCCGCAGCCGCCGAAGCCAGAGGCGTGCTTGTCGGAATGGCCTCGGCTCAGATGGGTGTTCCTGCTTCTCAACTTGAAGTTCGTGATGGAATTATAGTTGATACTAAAAACCCTGTTAACAAGGTTACTTATGGCCAGCTCGCAAAAGGCAAAAAGATTGAAAAATTTCTTGACGACAAACCGTCTCCCGAGGATTTCTCAAAGTTTACTTATGTTGGTAAATCACTTAAGAGAAGCGATGCTTACCTGAAAGTTACCGGCAAGGCAAAATACTGCGGCGACCTGAAGCTGCCCGGAATGGTTCATGCGCGCATACTGCGTCCACCGTCACATGGTGCTAAGCTGATATCTGCAGATGTTTCAGGAGCCGAAAAGCTGGAAGGAGTTTCAGTTGTACGCGATGGCGACTTTATTGCGGTGATAAGCGAAAACCACGACAAAGCCGATGAGGCGATCGTGAAAATCAAAGCTGACTATTCCTTCGATGAGATGAAGGTCAGCGACAAGACACTTCCTGAGTTTATGCTGAAAGCAGACAGCCGCGTAAATGTTGCAAGGACAACTGGCGACATTGATGCAGGCAGGCAGCTTTGCGATAAGGTTTTTGAGTCAGAGTACCATGACCCTTATTTGGCTCATGCGGCAATTGAGACACATACTGCCCTCGCTCAGCTTGAAAATGGCAAGATGATTGTCTATGCCGCTACCCAATCACCATTCGGATTGCAGGACGGGATTGTGCGTGAGCTCGGTTTTACAAGGGAGAATGTAAGAGTAATAACACCGTTTGTTGGCGGCGGGTTCGGAGGCAAAGGCGCATTCCAGCAGGGGATCGAAGCTGCCAGGCTTGCTAAGCTTACCGGCAAGCCGGTAATGCTTGCATGGACCCGTGATGAGGAGTTTTTTTATGATACTTTTCACCCTGCAGGAGTGGTTAAGATCAATTCCGGGATTGATAAATCGGGAAAGATCCAGATGTGGGATTATCATGTTTATTTTTCCGGGACACGGGGTTCGGATACAATTTATGATGTTCCGAACGCGAAGACTACCAGCTACAACGAAAAGGATACCTCTCCGGTTCACCCTTTTGGCACGGGTGCGTGGAGAGCTCCGAATAACAATACCAACACCTTTGCCCGCGAGTCGCAGATTGATATTATGGCATCAGCAGCAGGGATAGATCCGCTTGAATTCAGGCTGAAAAACCTGAAAGATGAAAAGATGATCGCCTGTCTTAAGGCTGTTGCAGAAAAATTCGGTTATGTTGCGGGAAAATCGCCCAGTGGCAGGGGTATTGGTGTAGCGTGCGGATCTGACGCAGGAACCTGGGTGGCTCATATGGCTGAGGTTCAGGTCGACAAGGCTACCGGTAAAGTTAAGGTGTTGCGTATAGCCTGTGCACAGGATATGGGTCTCTGCGTCAATCCGGAAGGAGCGCTGATGCAGATGGAGGGTTGCATGATGATGGGACTCGGATATACATTTACCGAGGAGATTCACTTTGAAGGAGGCAATATCTTTAACCGTGGTTTTGATTCCTATGATATTCCGAAATTCTCATGGCTGCCGAAGCTTGATTGTGTAATTCTTGACAGGAAGGACAAACCTCCTCAGGGTGGGGGCGAACCGGCCATAATTGGCATAGGAGCTGTTGTTTCCAATGCTATCTATGATGCTACCGGTGCAAGGCTCTATACAATGCCGTTTACTCCGGAGAGGGTGATGGAAGCGTTAAAGAAGGTATAAGAAGAGGTGCAACGGTGCAAAGGTGCAAAGGCACAAGGGCCATGATGAAGAAGTGGTCTAGATCGAGAGAAATAAAAAAAGGCCGGGGAAGTCCGGCCTTTTTTATTGGTTATGATAAGAATCTATTTTACAACTTCATGCTTATTATAGATCATCATAAGATCTGAAAGTGAGCTTTGTTTTGAAAGAGCTGCTTCAGTCTTGCACATTGCAGCTTTTTTGACAGTGTCTGCATTTTCCATACCCATTTTTGCTGAGTCACCACAGCAGGAAGCTTTCTCCATAGTAATGTTCCTGGCTTCCTCAGAAGGTGTCTCAGCACTATTAGCTCTTTCAAGACGGCCTTCGACTGATATTGTGCTGCCCATAAGCTCTGTCGGAAATTTAGGGCTGTTTTCGCCAGAAGCTATTTTAAGCATTATAGCCGGGTCCTTGCCAACTATAAACATCTCCTTGCCGGAATGAGGGCAAACCATAACTACCTTGCCTTCAACTTTAATGTTTTTATCAATATAGTTTGCAGGGTTTTCAATCAGTGATGCAAATTCCACTTTGACTGTCTTGTCACTTCCGGTCTTATTTCCGCATGATGAAACCAATAATACTGTAATTGCCAGGGAAAGGATTTTTTTGATCATAATAAGTTTAATTAATTAAGGGATTAGTTAATTTGTTTTCAGTTTGCAATTATAATGTTTTTCTTCTTAAAAATGAACTCTTAATATCATGAGTCATGGCTGAAGTGCGCTATTCCTTAAAAAAACTTAAATTATAACCGGGATGTTATGGAATATCTAACTTTGATCAATTGTCTATATACATATAGTTCAACCAAAAAATTGGAAAATGAAAAAAAATGTTAAAATCTTTCAGATTACATTATCAGCAATGATAATTAGCGCTTTCTTATTTATGCCTCTTACTGTTAACGGTCAGGCAGGTAAAACAAATTTCGCCGGAACATGGGCATTAAATGCTGAGAAGAGCAATTTTGGACAGGGCCAGCCAGGTCAGGGTCAGCCTCCGCAGGGACAGCCAGACCAGGGGCAGCCGGGACAAGGACAAGGCCAGGGCATGAGAGGTGGAGGTAACTTCGTCGCAACACAGGATGCAAACCTTCTTACTGTAGAACGTACAAGGCCCGACCAGAGCGGCACACCGCAGACCACTACCAGCAAATATACTCTAGACGCAAAAGAGTGTGTGAATACATCAGGAATGGGTGAAGCCAAATCAGTTGCTACATGGGCAGCCGATGGAAAATCTCTCACCATTGTTACGACCAGGACATTCGACCGTAACGGTCAGTCAATGACAATGACTACCACAGAAGTATGGACTCTTACCAGTCCAACAGCTCTTACTATTGTCTCAACCAGGACTTCTCCGAATGGTGATAGGACAAGCACAATGGTTTATGACAAGAAGTAATTATTAAACACTTCCGAAAATAAAAGAAGGACTCAATTGAGCCCTTCTTTTTTTAACCTTTTTACTACTTGTATTATCATTGACCTTGATTAGCAAGATCCTGCTTTATTCTTTTCCTTTCCTTTATCTCTTTGATAAGCTCTAGTCCTGACATTTTGAATTTCTGGCCGTCAACAGGTTCCGTAACATAGATTCTCATTCCCGGCTCAAGGCCTTTTTCAATGATTATATACTTATCGTTTGATTTTCCGGGGATCATAACCTGACGATATCCGCTTTTTGTGTAGACAAACGGAATTGTATCGGCTCCGGTATGGACACACTCATTAGGAACATAAGTGACATTCTCGAAGGTCTCGATCATTATCTTGTTATTCGTTGTCATCGAAGGTCTCAGGTTCATGTCGGTGCCATCAATTTTTATCATCACTTCAAATACCTTCGTATCGGTATTTGGAAGCTTTTCACCAATATTTGCAATGCTGAAGATTGTCCCGATATATGATTTTGAAGGAAAAGCATCAATGGTAATGATTACATTCTGTCCTTTTTTAACCTTGTTTATCTCGATTTCGCTAACATATGCTTTCGAAAGCATGGATGTAAGGTCGGGCAGGGTTGCAACAACCCGGTCGAACGCATCAATGTTTGAACCCGCTTTCCTTTTAGTGCCGAACCTGTTCTTCTTGTAAATTATCATCCCCGATGAGGGAGCATAAATGGTGAAATTGGAGAGGACCTCTTCAAAGTCTTTGACTCTGCGTGTAATCCTTGAAGTCCACCAGCGTTGAGTCTTTATATTTGCCTTTGTCTGTGCATCCCTCAGAAGGAGGGTTCTCTGCAGCTGTTCAAGCACCCTTTTTGCCTGGTCGTAACTGATCTCGGCTTGTCGCTGGATTTGCGGTGATTCGTACTTTGAGTTGTGGAACGTGAGTGCAGCTTCATCGACAGTATGCCTCTGGTTGCTTATCTGGTCCCTGATGCTGTTCATTGTCATTGCTGTATCAAGCAGGGCCATATCAAGATTGGTCTGCAGGGACGTAAGTCTCTCCCTGGCATCCTTGAGCGAATTATCAAGCTCGGTTTTGTCAAGAGATGCAACAAAATCACCCTTCTGAACAACAGTTCCTTCAGCTACCAGGTCTGTAATCTTAATATTTGTTGAATGTATATCATGTCCCTGCGAAAATTCCGGACCTTTTATGTCTACCGAATTTTCTGCCACAAGCTCACCGGTCGTTGTGATTGCTATTTCAAACTTGCCTGAACTGACTTCAGTAAATTGCGAGGTATTCTCTCTCTTTGATACAATCTTATTGAAAACCGTGAGAGCAATAAGCGTAGTCACGACAATTATTACCGTAATGACTATTGTCTTCTTCATTTATTGTTATGAGATAACTGAATAGTAATTTAATTTCAGGCTACGAAAGTATGAAATTAAAGTGATGGGAATATTTCAGCAGGGGCTTTTTAACTTAAATTAACATGAGGCTGCCCAGCCATTCAGCTTCATTCAGACGTTAGTAATAAGCAGCTGAAAAAAAATTTCCCACGGAGTCACATGGAGTTGCACTGAATTGGACAGGTTCAATCTGCCGTGTTACTCCGTGAAACTCTGTGAAACTCCGTGGTAAAGTTTTCTTATTTCTGAATGTTTATTGCAACTGAGGAATCTTTTAGTCCTTTAGATACTGCTTTAAGGGTTATAGAACCTGTTGCTCCTTTATCTGCTGCTACAATGACAAGGCATAATCCGTTATAGGCTTTTTTCGATTTGGCCTGGAATGACTCATGGCTGGTTGCATCTCCGTTATCGGTTGCAACAATTCTGCCCGGACCTGTTATGCTGAAATCGAGCTGATTATTGCTTCGGGGGACAAGCAATTTGTCCTTATCTTCAATGCTGACAGTGACAAAAATAAGATCTTTCCCGTCAGGAGTTACTGCAGGTCTGTCAGCCGACATTGAAAGCTGGTAAGCTTTTCCTGTTGTTTTAACAACATCTTCAGCCCATTTCTGGCCGTTTTTGTAAGCAACCACCTTCAATTCTCCAGGCTGATAAACGACATCATCCCACTTCAGGCGATATTCAAATTCACCTTTCTTCTTCATGCCAAGAGATTTGCCGTTAAGGAAAAGCTCAGCTGCATCACCCGAAGTATAAACGTGCACAGGAGTGATAAGACCTTTTCTCTCCGGCCAGTTCCAGTGAGGAAGTATATGAGCCATCGGCATTTCAGGCCTCCATCTTGACTGGTAGAGCCAGAACCTGTCCTTCTTGAAACCGGCCAGATCGAGGATACCGAAGTAACTGCTGCGGGAAGGTATCTCCTGCGTTCCAAGCTTCTCGAGCCTTTTAAGGACTTCATCCTTCCATTGCTGGTTCTTGATATTTTTGAGTTCAGTGATATCCCCGTCGTACGGCGTTGGTTCGCCAATGTAGTCAAATCCTGTCCATACGAATTCGCCGAAAGTTCCGGGGAATCTGTCCATCATCTCCCATTGCTGATCGACTGAGGTTGCCCAGTCCGGATATGCCACGTCATAAGAGGTGAGCTGGAATATGCCCTTGCCTGGAAGGCTGTTATTAAGGTCACCCAGTTTTATNGGGAAATAGTATTCTCCTCTTGAGCTTACAGTNGAAGCTGACTCGCTTGAGAAGAATGGAAGGNTTGCATTGTCNTTNAGCGCAAAAAACCTTTCATAGGCCTTGAGATTATAATTGACGCCGAAAACATCAAGGGATTTCTGGAACCCGTTTGTGCCCGACATTGGCCAGTTGCATGCTGCTGTCACAGGGCGGGTGACATCTTCTGATTTAACCATCATATTCAGAGCTTTCGACAGGGCTGGCTTATCCTGGTCGTTGATCTCATTGCCGATACTCCAGAGGAAAACTGAAGGATGGTTCCTGTCGCGGCGGACAAGTGCCTTAAGGTCCTCAACAACCCACGCGCTGAAAAACTTATTATAGTCAAGTGGTTTTTTGGGAGTTATCCAGGTATCAAATGCCTCATCCATTACGAGGAACCCCATTTTATCGCAAAGGTCAAGCAGTTCAGGCGCAGGTGGGTTATGGCTTGTCCTTATGGCGTTGCATCCCATTTCCTTGAGCAACTCCAG
>JGI24135J36437_1000066_pt1 | contig 34357 bp, 33 predicted proteins | sample BarGraNGADG00211_3_FD_36437 | JGI IMG/M metagenome (IMG submission 36437)
AAATGGAAGCGGATATAATTATCTGGGATGGTGGGAACAACGACATTCCTTTCTACAAGCCTGACCTTCACATCGTAATCGCAGATCCGCACAGGGCAGGGCATGAAGTGACATATTATCCGGGAGAGGTAAATGTGCGCCTTGCGGATGTTGTTATTGTGAATAAAGTGGATTCAGCAAAAAAAGAGGATGTTGAACTTGTTATCAGGAATGTGAGATCGATCAATGAGAAGGCAAAAATATTGAAAGCTAACTCTGTGATCACCGTTGAAAAACCAGAGTCGATTCAAGGAAAACGTGTGCTTGTCGTGGAAGACGGGCCAACGCTAACACACGGCGGAATGGCTTTTGGCGCAGGGGTTATTGCTGCTAAAAAATATGGAGCAACGGAACTGGTTGATCCGCGCCCGCATGCAGTAGGATCAATACTTGAAGTTTACAAAAAATTCCCTCACCTGGGTGCTGTCCTTCCAGCAATGGGATACAGCGAAGAGCAGACAGAAGAGCTTCAGATGACAATAAACTCGGCAGACTGTGATATTGTTGTTGTGGGGACACCTATTGATCTTGGGAAGCTTCTCAACCTCAATAAACCAACTGTAAGGGTGAGATACACGATAGAGGAACTGGATGAGAAGTTGGAAGATGTGATCGATGAGTGGCTCAAATCAAGATCACTCGGATAATTCAGGAAAATGTCAATTACCCCCGGTTAGAAACCGGGGGCATGTCCCGTGAGGGATATGGGCAACAAGTTGACAAGGAGGCATTAAAAATGCAGACGTTAGAAGAAAGAAATACATACACACCCACCGATATTCCGCACGTTAGTGGCAACTGTGATCGGATATTAAACAGAGAGGAAACTCTCAGTGTATCCAGTTTAAAAACTTTTTCTAACAACTCCGATGCGGCTCTAATTGCGACAGAACACGCAAAGCAGAACACGAGTGTATCTGCTGTTTATGTTCTAAACATGAGAGGGCAACCGCTCATGCCTACAACGCCAAAGAAAGCAAACCAGTTACTAAAGGAGGATAAAGCAAAAGTAGTCAAAAGAACACCATTTACAATCCAACTAAAATACGCAACAGGTGAAACAAAACTCAGAAACGATATGGTCAAGCTCAATTCAGAACGCAAACAATACCGAAGAGAAAGACGCAGCAGAAAAACATGGTACAGACAACCAAGATTCGATAACCGGAAGAAGCCCGAAGGCTGGTTAGCCCCATCAATCCAGCATAAACTTGATAGTCATATCAAGTTAATCGAAAAAGTAAAACAACTTCTCCCTATAACGAAAATCAATATAGAAGTAGCCGCCTTTGATATCCAGAAGATCAAGAATCCAGAAATATCCGGGAAAGAATACCAGAACGGAGTCCTGAAGGATAGTTGGAATACAAGAGAATATGTGCTTCATCGTGACAACCATACATGCCAGCATTGTAAAGGNAAATCAAAAGACCAGATCCTTGAAACCCATCATATTATTTCAAGACAAGTTGGCGGGAATGCACCGGATAACCTCGTGACGCTATGCGAAACATGTCACGATAAGGTTTCAACAGATAAACTAAAACTGGATGTAAAAATCCCTACGGGTTTCAAACCTGAAACATTCATGTCAATGGTAAGATGGAAGCTAGTTAATGTGTTAAAAGATGCTGGACATCTCGTAAATCATACCTATGGATATATCACAAAATTCAATAGAATTTCATTGGGACTTGAGAAATCTCATGGCACTGATGCTTTCGTAATCGCTGGAGGGTCTATGCAAGAAAGAAGTCCAATAACTTATTTAATAAAACAGGTCAGGAAATGCAACCGTAAATTATTCAAAGGCGATAGAAGCCATATAAAAAATACGGCTGCTCGTATCATTAATGGATTCCAGAGATACGATAAAGTTCTCTGGAATAAGACAGAGTGCTTTGTATTTGGAAGAAGAAAAACGGGTTATTTTGAATTAAGAACACTTGACGGAACAAAAATACACCCATCAGCAAAGGTTAAAGATCTGAAATTATTAGAAACTGCTAATACGTTTTTAATATCATATATGGGCGGGGTACGCTCCTCCCCCGACTATAAGTCGGGGGTTTCCGCTACCCTTGCACCACACGGAGTTTTATGAAAATCATCATTTTATCAGATACTCACATCAAGATAGGACAATCTCTCATTTCAAGCCTTCCTGAAGAACTTGTTTCCATGATCAAGAGTTGCGATCTTATTATCCATGCAGGAGATTTTGAAACGCTTGACAGCTATAATGAGCTTCTCAGTCTTTCCAGACTCGAAGCCGTTCATGGGGATAAAGATTGCGCGCAACTGTTGGAACTTCTTCCCGAACGCAAAGTGATAAATATCGAAGGAATAAAAATTGGTGTCATCCACAAAGGGCAGCTCACATCAGAAAACAATGACGGACTACGCTATCTTGCAAAAGAGATGGAAGTTGATGTATTGATATTCGGGCACTTCCATCACCCGATAGCAAATGTAACCGAAGTGCTTTTGCTCTCTCCGGGGAGCGCCACGGTTCCGGGGATTGCTGAACCAAGCGCGATCGAACTTGAAATTACAGAAAATCGCGTAAAAGGAAGGATAATAAGATGCAAAGATAATTCCTGTACTTATTTTGAATACGAAAAAAAAAAGGATTTATTTACGCATAGGAAAATATAAACGCATTTCGCTATCGATACAGGTAATTTTCTATTATTTACTCAATTCTTTTGAAGGATCTACAGAAAACAGGATATGCAATTGGCTCGTATCCTGACGATCCTGTTTATCCAATATTAAATTTCAATTTTCTTGATATGTTTTTTACATATCTCTCTTATTTCATCAGGATGCCCGAGCACAGTAATTCCTCTCATATCCCGAAGTTTATCAACCGCCTCGATGTCAACATCACGCATCGTGAGTGTCAGTTTCTTCCCGCCCGGCAGATCAGTGACTATATCTCCCTTTTTCTGATCAGCGGGGAAAATATATACAGGCACATTGGCTTTCATAGCTTGCGCTGCCGCATTTGATAGCAGTGTATCCGATATTCCTGCTGCGATTTTTCCTACAGTGTTGGATGTTGATGGCATGATGAGAATAAAATCATATTTGCCAAGCTGCAGATCACCCACCAGGAACGGGACATTTGGTGATCTCTCGGAATATGTTTTTGGAAAACTTGTTTTCAGGTCACTATAGAGCTTATACCATTTTATGACCATCTCGCCAGCCTGGGAAAGAAATACCCTGACGTCGAGATTATGTTCTTTAGTAACCACTTTCATAAGATCAAGGCTCTCTTTGAGATGATCTCCGCAGCCTGTAATCCCCCAGGCGATCCTGATAGTCATGATGATGGACTTTTCTCTATTCGAACAAAGGAATTCTGTTCACTGGATAGTAACTTTGAGCATCTTATCGCCCTGTTTGATCTTTTCCACTACGTCCTGTCCTTCAATGACCTGTCCGAACACAGAATGTTTTCCGTCCAGATGGGGTTGTGGTTCTTCAGTAATAAAGAACTGGCTCCCTCCGCTGTTGGGACCTGAATTGGCCATGGATAATGCCCCTTTTGTGTGTTTTAGTTTTGGATGAAATTCATCTTTTATTGCATAGCCAGGGCCGCCTGTTCCATTTCCCTTGGGGCATCCACCCTGTATCATGAAACCGCGTATGACCCTGTGAAAAGTAAGCCCGTCATAGAACCCCTTCTGCGCAAGTTTGATGAAGTTCTGGGTTGTGATCGGAGCTTCCGTTTCTTTAAGTTCGATTTTTATCGTTCCTTTAGGTGTTTCTATGACTGCTATTTTGTTAGGCATAATTATCGTTTTAACTTAGTGGTGGTCATGGTATAATTGCTTTTTGAATCCAATTTCGATACTCTTATGGGCAATAAAGAATAAAGAAATAATTAATACAAACCATCAAAAGGAGCAATAACGACTCAGCAGGTGAATAATATGGAAGATGTTGAAAGTAAGATCTATGAATGGGCAAAGGAATATGCGCAAAAGGAAGGTTTGAAAATAAATTCTAATCAGGGTATTATGGTACAGGCGATCAAAGGTCTTGCCCAGAACAAAAGAGAGTATGGGATTCAATATTGCGGCTGCCGGGAGGTAACCGGAAATCCCCAGACGGACAAAGACATAATCTGCCCCTGTATACACCGAAATCTTGATATACAGAAAAAAGGCACGTGCCGTTGCGGCCTTTTTATGAAATAAAGCACAGGGTGGCAGAGCTTTTACACACTTGCCCCAAGTTGAACCTTTTTTTTGTAACATCAATGGCAAAGTCAAAAAGGCTCTGTAACGACGGCTTGCGGCAAACCATAAAATGACCACAACTTATTTTTAGTATGAAAAAATAATATCTAATCATGGAAGTACGATATTGCAAAAAAGACTGCAAGGAATGCACGCCATGCGAAGATTGCGGCGCGCCGCAATTCAGTGTGAATGTGGTGTGCGGCAGCTGTCTATGCTGCGAGACCCCGCATATAGAAATGTATGAGTGGAAGTGAATTACCTCACGCTAAGCTGTGAAGCCTCCTGATTCATAGGCCGAACTTGCTTTGATGTACGGGATATTGTTGAAGTATATCAGGGGCATAAAAGTAATTGATACTTTAGGTTAATTTTTTTAAAAGAAGCAACACAGCAATGCGAATGAATCCACAAGATTAATTAACCCCGTAAAATATATAGCTGTTGCACTGCACAGGTGCGAAATGGTAGAAAAAAAGGAGATACTTGAAATTTTAGGTGGATATGATAAAGAAAATATAGCTATTGCTACGGTTTGTTCACACAGCAGCCTCCAGATATTTGATGGGGCAAGGAAAGAGGGATTCAAAACAATAGGGATAAGCGTTGGTGCGCCGCCAAAATTCTATGACGCTTTCCCGAAGGGGAAGCCGGACGAATTCTTTATCGTAAAAGATTATAAGGAAATTCTTACAAAAACAAAAGAGCTGGCATCAAAAAATGCCATCATAATCCCCCATGGTTCGTTCGTGGAATACCTCGGAGCTGAAAATTTCCAGAAATTGCGCCTTCCCACATATGGCAACCGCAGAGTTCTTAAATGGGAATCTGACCGGGACATGTCCCGGGAATGGCTGGAATCAGCAGGCATAAAAATGCCGCGCCAGATAAAGAATCCGGAAGATATTGATTCTCCCATGATGGTAAAATACTATGGCGCAAAAGGCGGTATGGGTTTTTTTGTTGTCAAGAATTATTCGGATTTCCAGAAACGGATAAAACCGTCTGAAAAATTCACGATCCAGGAATTCGTCCTGGGCACGCGTTATTACATGCATTATTTTTATTCACCCATAAAGCAGGATGGGTATAAACTAAGTACGGGTTCACTTGAACTCCTTGGTATTGACCGGCGCGTTGAATCAAATGCCGACGAGATATTCAGGATCGGTTCACCTACTGAACTTGCAGAAGCTGGAATATATCCCACTTTCGTTGTGACGGGAAATCTGCCTCTTATGATCCGGGAATCACTTCTCCCCAGGATTTTCGATATGGGAGAGAAGGTAGTGGAAAAGTCTCTTGAGTTGTTCGGGGGCATGATAGGGCCATTCTGCCTGGAAACCGTAGTAACAGACTCACTTGAATTGAAAGTCTTTGAGATATCAGCACGCATCGTTGCAGGAACGAACTTATTCATTTCTGGTTCGCCGTATTCTGATCTTGTGGATGAAAACCTTTCTATGGGGCGGCGTATCGCACGCGAGATAAAAGTTGCACGTGAGATGGATATTCTTTCGGAAGTGATTTCATAACTATAAAAAAGGAATATGATGTAATTATTATAGGCGCAGGACCTGCGGGAATGTTCGCCGCGCATGAACTCTGTGAAAAAATGAAGGTTCTCGTAGTGGATATGGGAAGGGATATTAACGAACGTGAATGTAAAATGAAACGTCGTGGCATCTGCACCCACTGCGATCCATGCGATATAATGTGCGGTGTAGGAGGCGCAGGAACTTATTCTGACGGAACGCTAAACCTTCGTCCTGACATCGGCGGGGATCTTGCGGAGCAGACAGGAGACCCTGAATATGCATGGCAGCTTATTGATCTTGTGGATAAGATATTCCTTAAATACGGGGCGCCTGAGCATCTTTATATCCCGAAGGGTGATGAAGTCGAGCAATTAAAGCGTCGTGCTGCATCGGTAGGCGCAAGGTTCATCGAAATCATCCAGAGGCATATCGGATCAGATAATGCGCCGGTAGTTATTGCAAATTTTGAGAAGGACATGAAGGAGAAGGGTGTTGAGTTTTTGCTTGATACCAAAGTTGAGGATCTGGTCATTGAGGAAAACACCTGTACTGGCGTTGTCCTGGGAGATGGCACAAAAATAAGCTCCAGATTTACGATAATTGCACCAGGAAGGGTGGGCGCGAAATGGATAGATGAGGTCCTGCATAAACACAATATTGACGCGAAATACGCCCCCATCGATGTAGGTGTGAGGATTGAAGTGCCAGCGATAATCATGGATCCGATAACTTTCATTAATCATGATCCCAAATTCCATATCCAGACAAAGACCTATGATGATTTCGTGAGGACTTTTTGTACGAACGAGAGAGGTTTTGTTGTAAAGGAAGAGTATGAAGATTTCATTGCTACCAATGGTCATTCTATGACTAACCAGCAGTCAGAGAACACGAATTTTGCTTTTATCGTACGGGTCGAACTCACAGAACCCATCGAAAATACCGTGCGTTACGGAAGGTCGATAGCAAAACTTGCAACGACCATAGGGGGAGGAAAACCGTTAGTCCAGAGGATGGGTGACCTGAGACGGGGAAGGCGGACCACTGCGGAGAGACTCAAGAAAAACCAGGTGATAAATACGCTAAAGGATGTCACGCCGGGTGATATTTCAATGGCGCTCCCACATCGCATCGTTACCGATATAAGAGAAGGGCTTGAGGTATTGAATGAGATAATACCGGGAGTTGCATCTGATTCGACACTTTTGTATGCTCCTGAGATCAAGTTCTATTCGATGCAGGTGCTTGTTGACACGAACATGGAATCAAGCGTTAAGAATCTTTTCGCAGCGGGTGACGGCGCGGGGCTTTCCAGGGATATTGTGAATGCTGCGGCGACAGGTATTATTGCAGGAAGAGGGATATTGAAGAAGGCGGAGATTAAGTAGGGTTTTTCAAGTGCACTCGAAGTGGATCAGGTACATGGGAAAGAAGAATAATCAGAATTTTGTTCAAATTCCCCATTATAAGTTAATACAAATGCTTCAATATAAAGCAGAAACAGAAGGAATAACAGTGAAACTTCAACAAGAATCACATACTTCAAAGTGTTCATTCCTGGATTCAGAACCAATCAGTCATCAAGAAACTTACAAAGGTGTGAGGTTCACAAGAGGTCTTTTCAGATCAGCAAATGGAACAATCTTAAATTCAGATGTAAACGGTGCTTACAATATAATAAGAAAAGCAAATCCTGATGCATTTGCAAAAGGAATAGAGGGTGTAGGGCTACACCCAATAAGGAGTAATGCCTTATGAAGGGGAACTTTAATACTATTAATAGTTTTCATAGCCTCGATGATTTGTAACTGACAATTCCCGTGATAAACATGTGCTGAGGTGATCTATGAAAGGGGAAACATGGAAATTGATGATATTATAATCCGGTTAAAGTCATTATCCAACCCGAAATCGGCGGAGGGGATGGCACGCTTTGGCATCAACCCGGAAAAGACCCTGGGCGTTTCGATCCCATCTTTGAGAAAAATGGCTACAGAAATAGGAAGATCTCATGTTCTTGCTCAACAGCTATGGGCTACAGGTATCCATGAAGCAAGGATACTGGCAGGGATGATCGACGAACCTGACAAAGTGGAAGATTCACAGATGGAGCAATGGGTCAGGGATTTTGATTCCTGGGATGTGTGCGACCAGTGCTGCATGAACCTTTTTGACAGGACTGGATTAGCATACCAGAAAGCGATCGAATGGAGCAGCAAAGAGGAGGAATTTGTCAAAAGAGCGGGATTTGCTTTGATGGCAGTTCTTGCATTTCATGACAAGAAAGCAAGAGATGAAGCATTCTTGAAGTTCTTTCCCGCAATAGAAAAAGAATCTGTTGATGAAAGGAACTATGTAAAAAAGGCAGTAAACTGGGCACTACGGCAGATAGGGAAAAGGAACATCAATTTGAACAAGCTGGCGATCGAAACTGCTAAAAAGATCCAGAAAATTGACTCCAAAGCTGCCAGATGGATAGCTGCAGATGCGTTGAGGGAGCTGGCGGGAGAGGCGGTTCAAAAAAGGTTGCAGAATAAGAAAACAAATTCAAAATAATTGTTTTATTTATCCTGAAAAACGTTTCAGGATCTATAAGATGCAAGTTTTATCTTTATGAAAACCCCATCTTTTTGATCTGCTGCACAATATCCGAAGGACTCCCTGCAACAATAATTCCCGCTTTCTCAAATGCCTGTATTTTTCCTGCTGCTGTCCCCACACCCATAGATATGATAGCACCTGCATGACCCATGGTTTTCCCGGGCGGGGCTGAAACACCAACGATATAAGTTATAACCGGTTTACTCATCCCTTTAATAAAATCAATCGATTCTTCTTCTTCAGTCCCCCCTATTTCACCCACCATTACGACAGCATGCGTTTGCGGGTCTTTTTCAAACAATTTCAGTACATCCACAAATGACGTCCCGTTCACGGGGTCGCCTCCGATACCTACGGATGCAGACTGCCCAATGCCATTTCTTGAAAGCATATCAACTATTTCGTAGGTCAGCGTCCCGCTTCTTGATACGACCCCGATATTCCCGGCCATGTGTATGGGATTTGGCATTATACCGATCTTTGAAACACCCGGCACGGTAATGCCAGGGCAATTTGGTCCCAGGAGCCTTATTGATGTAGTTTTAAGATAAGCGCATACCCGCATCATATCATGGACAGGGATGCCCTCAGTGATGCACACAATTAATGCGATCCCGCTGTCGGCAGCTTCAAAAATGGCATCTGCTGCAAATTGCGGCGGGACAAAAATTACAGAAGCATCAGGTTTAGTCATATCGACTGCTTCCCTGACAGAATCAAATACAGGCACCTTCAGGAATTCAATGCCGCCTTTTCCAGGAGTTACACCGCCCACGATTTTTGTTCCAAAGTCTATCATCCCTTTTGCCTGTAAGGCCCCTTCTTTTCCAGTGATTCCCTGAACAATGACCTTTGTATCTTCATTAATGAGGATTCCCAAGTTCTACAACTCCTTTCGCTGCTTCTTCTGTTGATGCTGCCATATGTATCCCATTTTTTCCAAGCATGGCTCTTCCTTCCTTTTCATTTGTTCCTGAAAGCCTGACAATAAGCGGTTTTTTTATCTCTGGAAATATTTCGATTATCCCGCGGGCTGCTTCATCGCATTTTGTCATTCCCCCGAAGATGTTGATGATGATTGCTTTTACACTCCTGTTAGATGAAACTATGCCCAGTGCGGTTTTTACCTGTTCCGCGTTAGCTCCCGCCCGGACGTCCATGAAATTCGCAGGTCTTCCTCCGTATTGTGTTACCATATCAAGTGTGGCCATAGCAAGTCCTGCGCCATTCACAATGCATCCGATATCGCCATCAAGCCCCACGTAACTCATCCCGTTCTTCTTTGCGACTTCCTCAAGAGAGTTTGAATCATCTTCTTTAAAATCATGCCTGAACAGGGCATTATCGTCAATGATCATTTTCCCATCAAGGGCGATGATCCCGCTTTCTGTTTCTGCCAATGGATTTATCTCAGCAAGCTGGCAATCATTATCGATGAAAACGCGATACAGTTTTTTTATTATATCGATGATTTCTGGACTTTTATTCCTGTCCAGCGAATTTGCAAGTGCCCTTGCCGGGTAATCCTGTAAACCTGTAAGAGGATGAACATGCATCTTGATTATCTTTTCCGGGGAATTCTTTGCTACCTCTTCTATATCGATGCCGCCGCTGGGACTTGCCATTATGACAGGACATTTTGCCTGCCTGTCAATAGTTATTCCAAGATACATCTCTTTTAAAGGTTGCCTGTATTCCTCTACAAGCAGTTTTTTCACGGGAAATCCTTTTATTTCCATTCCAAGGATACGCTGTGCATTGCTCTTTGCTTCAGTTGTGTTTTTTGCTCTTGCAATACCTCCGGCTTTCCCGCGTCCGCCTGTAAGTACCTGCGCTTTTAAGACAACATCTCCCAATTGTTTTGCGGCTTCCACGGCGCCATTGACATCTGAAACAAGGCTGCTTTTTGGGATGGGAATGTCATATTTTGAGAATATTTCTTTGGCTGCATATTCATAGAGTTTCATGACTCACCTTCCTTCATACTATATTTATTCCAAGCTCCCTTTATATATATTAACTGAGGATGAACACAGATTAAAACCGAGAGAGGGCAATAGAACACGGATTGCGCGGATGCGCGCGGATCCGTGAAGATCCGCGCGATTCGTGTCATCCGTGTTCTTCGTCGTAGTTTTTGCATATAATTCCTAAACCGATGCATTCTCACCATACTCAATGTATTATCTGCAATATTGTTATTTAAACCTGCTTGAATAAAAGTAGTTAATCCAATAGAGGAAACTTAAATATTACCTGATTCTTAATAAGGTAGGAATGCTCAAAGAGGAAATCTGGATCGAGAAATATCGCCCCAAAAAGCTTGAAGATGTAGTGGGGCAGGTTGAAGTAGTAAAGCGCCTTAAATCATATATTCAGGCCAGGAACCTTCCGCATCTTCTTTTCTCAGGACCTCCAGGGGTGGGGAAAACAGCCTGCGCGATATGCGTGGCGCGGGAGCTTTTTGGTGAAGACTGGATGAATAATTTCACAGAACTCAACGCCAGCGATGAGCGCGGAATTGATGTTGTCAGGACAAAGATAAAGAACTTTGCAAGGACTTCCCCGCTCGGGGAGGCAGAATTCAAGATCATATTCTTAGACGAGGCAGATGCGCTCACTTCAGACGCACAATCGGCGCTAAGAAGAACGATGGAAAAATACACAAGTTCCTGCCGTTTCATCATGTCATGCAATTATTCTTCTAAAATTATCGAGCCAATACAATCAAGATGCGCTGTCTACAGGTTCAAACCGATATCAAGTGCTGCTGTTGAGGAGAGGATAAAGCATATCGCCAAAATAGAAGGGGTAACTTTAACAGATGACGGGCTTGAGGCCATTCGATATGTGGCTGCGGGCGACATGCGCCGCGCCATCAATGCCCTGCAGGCGGCTGCAATGCTTGACAAGACCGTTAACATGGATGCAATTTATAAAACCACTGCTACCGCAAAACCCGAAGAGATCATCGATTTGATCAAACTTGCACTTGATGGGAATTTCATGAAAGCAAGGGCTCAACTCGATTACCTTTTGATCGAACAGGGGCTTTCAGGCGAGGACATCATAGGTCAGATATATCGAGCCATGTTCGATATGACTATTCCCGATAAGCTAAAAGTTGATCTGATCGACCGCATCGGTGAGATCGATTTCAGGATTGCAGAGGGTGCAAACGAACGAATCCAGCTTGAGGCGCTTATTGCTCACTTTATACTTTGCGGTGCGAATAAGAAATGACACTTGTTGCCTCCCTCCTTTCTTTTATAAAAATGTAACCTGATTTTAGGTGAGGAAATCCATGTTATGAAGGCTGGCTGCGGTGTTTCAGGTATTCGATCACTGCTGGCAATAATGAGATAATGATAATGGCGAAGATAAACAGGGTAAAGTTCTGTTTGACAAATGGAATATTACCAAAATAATACCCTCCCAAAATAAAGACAGAGATCCAGGCGATCCCACCTATGATGTTATAAGAAGCAAAACTCCAGTAGCTCATTCTTCCGACACCTGCTAAAAAAGGAGCGTATGTCCGGATTATTGGAACAAATCTAGCTATGATTATAGTTTTTCCTCCATATTTTTCATAGAACTTGTGCGTTCGTTCCAGGTATTCCCTTTTGACAAAAAAAACACTTTTATTTTCGAATCTTGTTCCAAGATACTTCCCGATCCAGTAATTCACTGAGTCTCCTGCCACCGCAGCGATACCCAGAAGTCCTAATAACCACCAGATATCAAGAGTACCGGCGGCAGCAAATGCGCCCACGACAAACAGAAGCGAATCACCAGGAAAAAATGGCATCACCACAAGACCTGTTTCACAAAAAATTATTAAGAAAAGGATAAGATAAGTCCAGGCTCCGTAATCCTGGATAACAAGTTTCAGATTATCGTCAAGATGAAGAAAAATTTGAATGAAATTAGTAAGCATTTCCATAATACCCGCCAGAGAAGCGAATCAGTACTATGCATGGAAAACATATTAATTTTGTGTATTCTTTCTTGCAAATGGTGCTGGCTGAAAAGAATGGATAATATTCAGCGTTCTGATGGCCGGGGTCATAATGACCGTTTTGAGTATGGGAATAAATATCTTCAATGGAATATAGTTTCTTCAAAACATTTATCCTTTTATAAAACAATTATAAGATGCTACAAAGAGAGATCATCCATGGGAAAAAGAATTCGTATTATTAATGAACCTTCTGATATTGTTCCGCTTTTGCGTGCTTTTGGCACCGAATCCCACAAGAAAGTATTTGATTGTCTGCAAACCGGCTGGAAAACCGATGAAGAGATCGAAAAAGAGGTTAACTTCAAGCCTGCTGAAAGCCTTATGGTCTTGAAAAAAAGTGGATTCGTTGAAAGTAAATGGAGAATGCCGCTTCCCGGGAAAACTCCTGAAAAAGAATATCATTCTTCTTATTCAAGGGTCCAGGTAAATTTTGAGTGCTCGGTCGAAGATCTATCTGACATGATAATGGTAACTTTCAAAAGCGATAATGAATTAAGATCTTATCTCGATCAAATTGAAAAGGAAGTAAAAGCAGGCAACCAGTCAATGAATGGTCTCCAGAGGGTTATTGACAAGAGTATTATGTTCATCCGCGCCGTTTCAAGACGTTCTTCGATCCTGACAGTAAAAGGACAGAGGATAGAGATATTCGGGGAAACCGAATGATACTTCGGAGTAAAAAAGAAATAACCAAATTCCAGATACTTGTTGAGATTGCGGGACACCAACCCGACGTAATGCAGAAAGAAATTGCTGAAAGGATAGGCATAACGCCGCAAGCTGTTTCAGAGTATATCAAAGACCTTGTTTCAGAGGGATATTTATATTCCGATGGGCGCATGCGCTATCGTATTACGAAGAACGGTGTTGAGTGGGTACTTGAAAGGGCCATAGAGCTTAAGAAATACGCGCGTTTTGTAATGGAAGATATAGTGAGCCATGTATCTGTGGCTACTGCTATCGCAAGGGGGCAGTTCAAAAAGGGGAATGCAGTATCGCTTATGATGGAGCATGGTCTTTTATATGCAGGTACGGACGGGGATGTTACTGGAATTACTATTTCGGATGCAGAAGGGGGAGAGGATGTGGGAGTTACCGACCTGAAAGGGATGATTAGTTTTCCCCAGGTCAATATAACTATCTGCAAAGTTCCGCGTGTTGAAAAAGGAGGCTCCAGAAGCGTTGATCTTGAGATGCTAAAGAGTAGATCCGTTGATAAACCGTATATCGCGGCAATAGGCGTCGAAGCTCTCATATCTCTACGCAAAATTAGCATCCAACCCAATATTCTTTTCGGCGCGAAAGAATCAGTCGTTGAAGCGGCTTTTCATGGCTTGTCCTCGCTTGTTGTTTCTGTGGATGAGGAAGTTCCAAGCTTACTTAACAGACTTGAGGCTGAGGGATTGAACTATGAGGTAGTGGATTTGAGCAAATAGATCATTTATTTCGTCTGTTTAATTCTTACATCATCAGTTTCTGGGTGAAATTTGTATCTCTTCAATCTTGAATTCCACAAATTTTTCTTTGGGCAAAGAAATACTCTTTGTCATACTCTCATCCTTTTGAAAAAGTACTATTCCTGTATCATATAAATCACCAGAATCTTTCTTGAGAATAAGTCTTATGCCACTAACGTAATAGTCTGTTCTGCTTCTATTTGCATAATCAATATCGGTTTTTGTATGCATTATCGTTCCCTTACCTGAATTGTACAAATATTCAAAACTAACCTTTGTTACTCCATATCCGGCATTTTTATAAAGATCAGTTCCCTTGTATAGGGGATATTCATTCGACAAAAATGTCCATTCTTCCTTGCCATCTATTACTAATAATTTCGAATGATTTTGAGAGTTCGTTTTTATAGGTGTCTCCAAACATCCTCCTGCGGCCATCACTACAATTATTCCCAGGACAATGACAAATTTGAACCAGTTAGTATTCATCTTTTATTCCTTATAGTATGTAAATGATTATAATCATAATAAGCTTTATGGTTTATAAAAATATCGCATGCTCTCAGAGCAGTAATAAAACAGCGCATAATCTTTTGAGCTTCAAAGCAGAGAAAAAATGATTGTTTTTTGTTCCGATGGGTTTTTATCTTTTATTATCCTATAACTCTTATTCCATCGGTCTGAAGGAGGCTTTATGGAGATTGAATATGCGCCTCATGTAGAAGAAATACAAAGGGCGCTTGATAACGAAATAGATGAAGTCAGCATAATAGCGGAATTAAAAAAACTGCTTCAATTCAGGGTGCCGTTGAGCGAAGCAAAGAGAAGCCTTATAAAAAAATATGGCGGAGCTGAAAAAAGCATTTTAAGGAAACTTAATGAGATCAAAATAGGAGATCATAATATAGAGATTACAGCCGAAGTCCTTGAGGTCACAAAAAAAACCATCAATATTAAGAATATAGAAAAAACTGTTTTCACCGGCAATTTGAGAGATGAGACCGCAGTAAGAAGTTTTTCAGCATGGTCTGATCACGACCTGAAGGCTCAAGATGTGATAAACATAACTCAAGCTTATGTCAGGAACTGGCAGGAGCGACCAGAGATAAATTTATCGCCGCGATCAAAGGTCACAAAGCTTTCTACAAGATTACAGGGGATGGAGGAAAGCGCACTGAAAAAGCTTTCGGAATTCAAAGACGGAGACATCAATGTTCATACTGAGTTCGTGATCCTGAGTATTGATTTCCATGACATTAATACAAAGGACGGAGCCAAAAAAATAATTGGCGGGATCATTGCGGATGAAGAGACAAAACTTCCCTTCACTTCATGGATCATTTATCCAGAACTCGCAGTGGGAAACACCATTGAGGTAAAGAACGGTTATGTGCGCTCCTTCAGGGGGGTTCCGACTTTGAATATCAATGAAGGCAGCAAAATAATAAAGCTGTCGCGAAATATAGAATTCAAGGAAAAAGTGGGGTCAAGGATAGAGGATGTAATTGAAAAAGATGGAGCATATGATATCGTTGTAGAAGGGAATATCCTTTCCATCAGGCCCGGTTCAGGTCTTATCAATCGATGCCCCAGATGTTCACGCGTCATCCAGAAAGGCATGTGCAGAGCCCACGGCAAAGTGGATGAAAAAGCAGATATGCGAATAAAAGCCATAATTGATGATGGCACAGGTGCGATGACGCTTGTTCTTGATTCCATGCTAACCCAGAAGATATGTGGAATTGGTATCGAAGAAGCTAAAANTTTGGCAAGAACAGCTTTGTCGCAAAAAGCAGTGGAAGAAGAGATAAAACGAAAACTCCAGGGTCGAAGATTCGCTGCAAGAGGNAATATGTCAAAAGGCGAGTTTGGAATTACGCTTGTAGCTAACGATGTCTGGGAACCTCTCGCTACGATACGGGAAAAAGCACAGGAGTTCCTGAAGAGGATAGCGGATTAATATGGAAAAGACAGACAAAATAATGGACCGGGAAATCGCATGGCGTATTTTCGCTCATGAATTCAACACATCGAACCTGCATATCAGTGAAGGAGATGAACGGGCGCCAAATTATATTATTACACCCACCGGTGTAAAATGCAACCGCCTCTTTATTATCGGAGTCGTTACCGAGGTTGAAAATATTGGAAAAGATAATAACCTCTGGAGAGCGCGCATAGCCGATCCGACTGGAGTATTTACATTATATGCAGGCCAGTATCAGCCGGAAGCTGCCATATTTTTGTCTGAATTAGAGGTTCCTGCATATGTTGCGCTTGTTGGCAAAGCCAGGAAATACGAACCCGAAGACGGCAACGTATATCTATCGGTAAGACCGGAGGAGATCAATACTGCTGATGAAAAGCAAAGGGACATGTGGGTAATAGAAACAGCAGAAAGAACGCTTGAGCGCATCAAAATAATGGAAGCTGCATTGGATTCGGGGCTATCGGGAATACAATTGCAGGAATTCCTGGTAAATTTGGTGAAAAACGCTGCGCTTATAAATGGAGTGATGCATGCCATAGGTCATTATAAGAATCTGGATCGAACCATTCCTGAACTCAAGAATTCACTGGTCAATGCTGTTAAGGCGGTTGCATCAGATAGCGTTATTATCTATGATCACCCGCCTGAAAAGCCGGCCTCGAAGCCCGTGGATCCAGCCCAGCCTGTGCAGACATTGCAACCTGCGCAGTCTATGAAGATCAAAGAAAATGTTGATTCTATGAAAAGAATGGATAAACCAGGAATTCAAGAACGTTCTTCTATTGAGTTAACAAAATCGATAGCTTACGAACAAAAACCAGGGGAAATAAATAAGTTTGAAGAGAGAATAGACATTAAAGAGCTAAAAGAAATTGAAGAAATAATAGATGGTGAAGAGCCTCAAATCCCTGTGGAGACAAACGCAGAACCGCCTAAACCTGAGCCAAAAGAAATAATCGCATGTATCATCGATCAGCTTGATATTGGCAAGGGTACATCTTTTTCAGGGGTGATAGAGACTGCGCAAAAAGCTGGTATAGAAGCAGAAATCGCGGAGTCAGCCATCAAAGAACTTATGGATGAAGGGCGGTGCTATGAACCCAAAATTGGCACGCTCAGGAAGGTTTGAACTATTTTCGCGACTTAACCAGAAAATGATACCATAAATGACAGCTACACCCATTTTGAATGAACCTGCTCTTGTTGTTGAGAACGCTATCAAGGTTCTTGTGATAGCAGATGTTCACCTCGGTATAGAATGGGAGCTTTATCACCGGGGTTTCTCGATCCCGAGCCAGGTGGAAAAAAGAAAGAAGCGTATACTGGATTATATCGCATCTGTTAAACCAGATCGCATTGTGCTTCTGGGCGACATAAAGCATAATGTGCCCCGGACATCATGGCAGGAAAAAAAGGAAGTCCCGGATTTTCTTAAAGCCCTGGCGGCTTATGCGCCGGTTGATATCGTGCCAGGGAATCATGATGGGGATATCGAGGAGCTTATTTCGGAAAATGTTTCAATTCATGGGGCACGAGGTCTTGTGCTGGACGACGTTGGGTATTTTCACGGTCATACCTGGCCTGATATGGAGTTATTGTCAACCAGTCAGGTAGTCATGTCCCATAACCACCCTACGGTCAGGCTTAAGGATACTCTTGGGCATGCCGTTTCTGAGCAGGTATGGATCAAGACCCGGTTTATTGGGAAAGCCATTATGGAATATTTCGGTGATATCACCTGGTCAGATCCGGAGGTAATCATAATGCCGGCATTTAACGAATTGTGCGGTGGGGTACCATTTAATGAGTCCATTCATGAGGATTTGCTTGGACCGGTTTTCGCAAACCATGCAATAGAGCTTGAAAAGGCATCTGTTTTCCTGCTTGACGGGACAAACCTGGGCATGATAGGGAACATCAAGAAGCTGGGGATAACGGGAGGTAGAGAGAAGAATTATTCCAAATGCCCCTCAAAAAGGACTTTAGCATCGAAAGATTAAAATAATACTAAGTACTTAATATATAATAGAGTCAATATGAAAAATCTTAAAATCAAACAGCTTGACGAAAAAGGTGAAAAGATAGCAGATGCACTTATTTCCCTGGGTCTGAGCAGGAATATTTCCATGTCGCTGGCATTTCTTCAAAATATGAATACAGCTACATCCCTTGACCTTGAAAGGTCAGCCAGGTTACGCCAGCCCGAAGTAAGTATTGCTATGAGGGAATTAAAAGAACGTGATTGGGTGGATGAGCGAGAGGAGAAAAAGCCAGGGAAAGGTAGACCATTCAAGATATATACGCTTAAAGTCGGGTTTAATGACATTGTAGCCCAGCTTGAGAAGGAGCAGAAAAAAGCAGTTGATGAGACGCAAAAGAAGATCAAACGTTTAAAGGAACTGGGGAAATAACTTTTTTAGAGAAAAAGACGGTTTCAATTTAATATATAAAGTGCATGTTAACTCTTGGGATCGTCAACACGTATGATAAAATAAAGATCCATGAAGCTCATTACCGAAGCATTGCAAGGGCAGCTCCGATCGCATATGCGTTCGGTTTTAACCTTGCGCTTTTTGATTATCCGTTTAAACTGAATGCAGAAGAACTTGTGGATTTCGTCAAAGACAAAACTACTATTGGCGGCTCTGGAAAATATCTCGTTGAGCTTTTCAGTTCGGGCAGGTTCCATGTGTTTGATCTCCCTGAAAAAGGATTCCAGCCGCAGTTTGGCTCGCCTGTGGTCACTACTTCAAAACCTGACCGCAAAAAGGAGCTTGACATCGTTACCCTAACGGAAAATATTATTAAGAAGAAATCATTTCTATTCCTCATAGGGTTAGGGCATAAAGGTCTCCCAAAAGAACTTTTTGAGATCGCCCAATATCACCTCGATATTACCTCAAAAGGGATTTCACTTGAAACTTGCACGGCAATAGGGGCTGTTCCTGCACTTATATCAGGTTACCATGAAAGCAATTTGATCAAAAATAGGATGAACAAAAAAGAAATTGACATTAAATCTGTGTAAATCGGAGTTATTCTGTGTCTGTATTGAAATCCCACAATCAGCAATATTTATGATTACACACTACAACCTAAGCAAGAGTTAGAGGTCTAAATGAAAAGTAAAATAATAGTTACCGGAGGAGCAGGTTTCATTGGAAGCCACCTGGTCGATGCATTGATTGCAGATGGAAATGATGTAACCGTTATCGATAACCTGAGTTCTGGAAAAATTGAGTTCATAGAACATCATGAAGATGATCCAAATTTCAAATTAGAAAAACTCGATATGCTGGAATTTGAAAAACTAAAACACGCGATCAAAGGTGCTGACATGGTATATCATCTAGCTGCAAATCCTGATGTTCGTCTGGGCGAGCAGAATACAAGGATACATCTTGAACAGAACATACTCGTTACTTATAACCTGCTTGAAGCAATGCGGATGAATAAGTTGCAAAATATCATGTTCACATCAACATCCACAGTATATGGCGAAGCATCCATAATTCCAACACCTGAAAATTATGGGCCGCTTATCCCGATATCATTATACGGGGCATCGAAACTTGCCTGTGAAGCGCTCATAACTTCATATTGTCATACATTTGAGATGAGATCATGGATATTCCGTTTTGCAAATATCGTGGGCGAGCGGGGAACTCATGGGATAATCTTCGATTTTATCAACAAATTGAGGGTAAATCCGAAGGCTCTTGAGATCCTTGGAGATGGGCAGCAGCGAAAATCATATATCCATGTTTCCGATTGTATAGATGGTATCTTGTTCGCAGTAAAAAATAGCAATGAAATGGCAAATATATTCAATATCGGTTCTAAAGACACCATCAATTCAACGCAGATCGGCGAGTTGATCGTGAATGAAATGGAATTGCAGGATGTTAAATTCACTTATACAGGCGGAACTCGCGGCTGGAAAGGCGATGTACCAAAAATGCTTCTTTCAATTGACAAATTGCACAAGCTTGGCTGGAATCCCTCACACAATTCAAAAAGCAGCGTAATTGCTGCGACAAGAAGTACCCTGGAAAAACGATAATGGCAACTTTATTCTGTCCAAAATGCGGTAAAGATACCGATGTTTTTTTTGATAACGTATGCAAGGAGTGCTTTTCACAAAACAGGACATTGATCAAATGCGCACAAGTCCTGTATACACGCATATGTGCGACCTGCGGCTCAGTATTCAAGAGAGGAAAATGGTCTTCAGGGGAAGATGAAGAAAAAACGATCATGGAATGTGTGAACGGTTCGCTTGAACATGATCCGCAAGCTCATGACCTGAAATTGGATTTTATACTAAAACAGCTTGATTATTCAAGATACAGGGTGCACATAGAAGGAAGCGGGAAGATCAAAGGCGCCCCAATTGAAACCGCACTTGATACTGAAGTGAGAATAAGCCGTGAGACCTGCGATACATGCAGCAGGATAGCGGGCGGTTATTTTGAAGGCATTGTCCAGATACGCGCAGACAAGCGTATCCCTACGAGCGAAGAGTTAGGGAAATGCACACAGATAGCCGAGGACGTCGCATCGCGTTCTCGAGTGAAGGGTGACAGGCTTGCGTTCATTGCGAACACGCTTGAGCTTGATGAGGGCGTTGATTATTATGTCGGTGCGATGAAACTTGGAAAACAGATATGCAGGGCAATAATTGATGTTTATGGGGGGAAATTCTTAGAATCCCCGAAGCTTGTTGGCCAGAAGAACGGCGTAGATCTTTATCGAATAACATTTGCTCTTCGCCTTCCGGAATTCGTCCGGGGTGATATAATAAACGTGGGTGATAAAGTCGTTGAAGTCCAGAACTGTGGAAAACATGTGACAGGGATTGATCTTGAAACAGGAAAAAGGTTCATGGAGAATTTCAATGACCTGATGGACGTGAAAAAATTGGGCCGGAAACAGGATGCGGTTCCAGCAGTGCTCGTTGCGGACGAAGATAGAACAATACAGGTACTTGATCCTGAAACCTATGAAACTATCACGATCAAACGACCTGAATTCCTGAGTGCAGAGCCGGGGAATGAAGTTAAGATCGTAAAAACTGCCAGGGGAATATTTGTGGTACCATGACCTGATGAGTAATTTTATATATGCTTAAAGTATATGAACTCTCATGGATACCTCGCTGCTTCATAAGGAAAATGCGCCGGTAAATTATAAGTGCGCAATATTGACCATAAGCACCTCCCGTTATGAAAAATACGGGAAAATAGACCGCCCCGAGCGTGCTGAGGATGTATCCGGGAAACTCATATGGGGGATGGTACAGGTCAAAGGCGGCAAGATATCAGGTTATGAATTGATCCCCGACAATATGGAAATGATACGGGACGCCTTTAAAAGTTCATTATATTCGGACGCTGATGTAATAATTTCAAGCGGTGGAACGGGTCTTTCGCCAGCGGATTTAACCATAGAAGCTGTTACGCCATTTATCGAGAAAGAAATGACAGGATTTGGCGAGCTCTTCAGGTTAAAAAGCATCGAGCAGGTCGGGAATTCCATAATGCTCACAAGAGCGCTTGCAGGGATCGCCCGTGGAAAAGTAATTTTTTGCCTTCCAGGATCGCCCAATGCTGTAAAACTTGCACTTGAACTTATCCTTCCTGAGATGGGGCATACCCTCAAACATGTGAAGGGAAATTGAATGGAATATAAGTGGAAAGCGATGGCGGTTGTCTGGATAGGCATCTTCATGGCTACCCTTGACGGGAGCATCGTGAATGTCGCTCTTCCCACACTTACTGATTTTTTTAAAACGGATATAACCACTATCGAATGGGTCGTCATGGCATATCTTGTGACCATAACAAGCCTGCTACTCAGCCTTGGAAGGATATCGGACATGATCGGCAGGAAAATAATGTTTGCAGGAGGACTTGCTGTTTTCACGGTCGGTTCGGGATTGTGCGCGTTTTCAACGACTGAGGGGCAGCTAATTCTTTTCCGGATTTTCCAGGGAATAGGTGCAGCTATGTTGATGGCGACAGGAGTTGCGATAATAACACATACATTTCCCCCACGTGAAAGAGGAAAAGCTATGGGATTGATCGGAACGGTCGTAGCAATAGGTTCCATGACCGGACCTGTGCTGGGCGGCTTCCTGATCCAGAGAGTTGGATGGCAATCTATTTTCTATATAAATATCCCCGTGGGGATAGTGGGTACGATTATGGCACTCAAAGTGCTTCATAATGATGAAAAAAGTAAAGGTCAGGAATTTGACATTCCTGGTGCCCTCACACTGTTCGCCAGCCTGATAGCATTACTGGTTGTATTAAGCGATGGCCAGGAAAAAGGCTGGGGCTCAAGCTTCATTATATTGTTGTTTGTATCATCACTTGTATTTTTTATTATATTCGTTCAAATTGAGATAAGGGCAAAGCAGCCAGTTCTTAATCTTCGCCATTTCAGGAACAGGCCTTTTGCGGCAGCAAACATCAGCGCTCTTATAAGTTTCATGGCAATGTATAGCGTCATACTTTTGATGCCTTTCTTGCTTCAGGATGAGCTTAAGTATTCGCCTCAGGAAGTAGGTATTGTTTTCATGGCAGTGCCTCTTGTAATGTCAGTAGTATCGCCATTAAGCGGCTGGTTATCCGATCGGACGAATTCGCATGTACTAAGTTCAATAGGGATCGGTATCGCAGCATTATCCATCCTCTCCCTTGGGAATCTAAATGATAATTCAAGTTTCGCCGAAGTGGCCTTTCGCCTATCTCTTCTTGGTCTTGGGATGGGGCTTTTCCAGCCCCCCAACAACAGTATAATCATGGGTTCACTCCCAAAGGAACAACTGGGAATAGCAGCGGGGATCATGGGAACGATGAGGAATATGGGTATGGTCATTGGCGTTGCGGTTTCAGGAGCAGTTTTTTCAAACAGGTATGTTTTCTATGGAAATAACGTGAGCTCATTTTTGCCAGCATTCCATGATACATTCGTTGTTTCTGCGATCATTTGCGGAATTGCCGTAGTTGTTTCGCTTGTGCGAACCGGATCGAAAATCGAATGAATTCGGGGGATGCATGATGAAATTCATTGCTGACAGGATGCTGGGAAGGCTGTCGCGCTGGCTTCGCCTTTTCGGGTATGACACTCTTGAGATCAAAAAGCAGGAAAATGAGGATGATCTACTTCTTGAACTTGCAGGAAAAGATAACAGGATACTAATTTCAAGAGATGCTCTCCTTATCAGAAAAGCTATAAAAAAAGGCCTGGGCGCATATGATGTCCAGTCCCCTGAGATAATGGAGCAGCTTCGTGAGATGCAGTCGCAATTCAAATTATCTTTTGAGCCCAGAATGGATAGATGCACTCTCTGCAACTCATTAATTCAAAAAATCGACCCTTCTGGAATGGGAATATTAAAGACGAAGGAGTATGTCTATCCGGAAAGACTTGAAAAAGGGACAGAGTTCTGGATATGCGATAATTGCGGGCAGGTTTACTGGCAGGGGAGTCACTGGAAAAATATCATGGAAAGGGTAAATGAGCTTTGACAAAGAGCATGACAACAAAGTCAAGCTCAAAAAAAACAATAAATTTTTAAGTCTGGAACAAGTTAAAGACAACAAGATATTATAAAAAATGAGGGAATTATTATGGCTTTCGTTCAAACATTAATGGATTCTAAGAAGCATATTGATGAAGTTGATCTTAAGATCGATATCACAAAAAATGTGGCTGTGCGCCCATCGCTTGAAAAACTGCGATTCCTGGAAAGTGGGGTTGAAGCAAACCTCTACCGCATGCTTTACACGAGCGGACCCGGGAATGGGACAGCGCTTTTCATGCCTTTTGACCAGAAAAGCTCAGAACATGGGCCGGGACATGAATTCCTCTGGGAAAATGATGCAAATGCACATGACATAAACCTGCATGGAAAGGGCTGCGCAGATATGCGAGCAATTGCGGAACTTGTGAACAGCGGCAATTTTTCAGGATATGTTCTTCATCCCGGCAACGTAAGGCAGTTCAAGCACCTGTTCAGGCCGGATATTCCTCTGATATATAAAATAGACGGACATATATCGCAGCCCCAGAGCGCAGGGATAATGTCAACCGTTGGCACTATTGAAGAAGCGCTAAAATACGGGGCATCTGCTATTGGATTGACCATGTATCCGGGTGGAGAGCATGTAAAATCTGACTTTGAGAGAGCTGGTCAGATCATTAGAGAAGCCCATGCTGTTGGTCTTGCAGCGGTTGTATGGGCCTATGCAAGAGGTCAGGGGCTTGATGAAAAATCTACATTCAAGGACAAAGAAGGAGAGTTCCAGGGCGTGACCCAGGCTGACAGCCTGTACTGGGCGCATTATGCAGTTTCAATAGCATCAGGTTTACTGGGAGCAGATATTGTAAAGACAAAATACCCGGCAAAGGTAAAGCCGGATAACCGAAGAGCATATGATGCTCATATCGAAAGTCTTGCAAAAAAGAATGCAAGTATGATCGCATACAAATACCTCGAACCCAAAAATGCGGAAACAACTTTGTCGCCCGACCAGGAAATATTCAGGGCAAGTCTTGTGGTACAGGCTGCACCTCATTCTATTGTCATCTTTTCAGGAGGTCCGAAATTGCCAGGTAATCCGACAGAAAGCCTGAAAAAGCAAACTGAGATCGTGATGAAAGCAGGGGCTGAGGGCGGAATTTATGGCAGGAACATCTGGGGTCTCCCTGTAAAGGAAGGACTTGTTGCTGCAAATGCCCTTAATGAGGTCCTCAGAAGAGCCGAATTCCACAGGAAATTGACCGAGCCAAGGTTTGCGGGGTATTAAAAAGCAAAATCTTATTAGTAATACCTTCTTATCAGGCACCATAAGGGCTCGTGGTCTAGCCGGTTATGACGTCGCTCTCACACAGCGGAGGTCCGGAGTTCGAATCTCCGCGGGCCCATTTCTTATTTTCAATAATATAGTATTGAAAATGTGCGTCTATTTTTTGCAATATATTATGAAAAAGCTATATCATTTTATTTGCCCGTACAAAGTATCGCGCTGCCTTGGAACCCTGTTGATCTGGCGTATCATTTTTCCAAAATCATCCGGCGCCATATATTCACCGTTCATTGCACCAGCACTTTTTGATATTTTCTCTTCCATCAGCGTTCCGCCAAGGTCGTTCGCCCCGCACATAAGAGCCGATTGGGCAAGCTCAGGCCCCATTTTTACCCAGCTTGCCTGGATGTTCTTGATATATGGATACAGGAGCACTCTTGCCAGAGCATGGAATTTCAGGTCTTCAAATCCCCGTGAAATGTGATTTCCTTCCCCAAGCATGTTATTTGATGGCATAAAAGGCAGCGGTACAAATTCCGTGAAACCGCCAGTCTTTTTCTGGATATCGCGGATAATGAACAGGTGCTCGATCCTTTCCGCAAGTGTCTCGATATGCCCATACATTATGGTTGCAGTTGTTGGAATGCCTGAATAATGCGCTGTTTTGATGATTTCCATCCATTCATGTGCTGTAAGCTTATCAGGACAGATCTCTTCCCTTACGCGGTCAACAAGTATTTCAGCAGCTGTACCGGGCATAGAACCAAGCCCTGATTCCTGCAGGCGCAAAAGTGTCTCTTTATAACTTAAATTGCTGTTTCGTGCCGCATGGAATACTTCCATGGGTGAGAACGCATGGATATGAATTTGCGGGTACACTTTTTTAATACTCTCAAGGATCTCACAATAATTAGTTACATCCCAGTCCGCAAGTAGACCTCCCTGGATACAAACCTCTGTGGCATTCACATCGACAGCTTCTTTTGTTTTTTCAAGAATTTCAGGAATAGACAGGATATACCCGTCCTCCTTCTTAAAAGCGCAGAATTTGCAGGTGCCTATGCACCTGTTCGTAAAATTGATGTTCCTGTTCACTACGTATGTAACAGTGTCCCCGACAACTTTCTTCCTGAACCGGTCAGCAAGGGGAAATAGCATATTGGGATCATCATAGAGGGCGAACGCATCCTCCCTCGAGCATTTTCCCGCCTCTGCTCGTCCTATGCGATCGTCGTGAATGCCTCGTTGGATGCTCTGCAATTTCTGAAAACTTTGTAATTTCTGAATATTAACACCAGAATTTGAAGTGTTTATGAGATACCTGTTAATAAGTTTTCCTAAATCCTTCTGTGTCAGAAAGAGTTCCTATGAGAGTTTTCAACTCGGCGCTATACCATCCTGTTTTCACATATTCCGGATATATAGGCAGTCTCTCTCGAAGGGGAACATCCACCATGGATCGAAGTTCCAATAAATTCGGCCATGGGGATTCAGGATTGATATAGTCTATGGTCTCTGGCGAGATGCCCCCAAGATCAGATGCGCCGAACTTTATCAATTCACGAGGGGAGATCAGGTTAGGTGATACCTGTATCGCGATATCAGTGGGAAGTATTTTTCTTGCCATTGAAACTGTTTGCTTCATGTCCTCAATTCCGGGAGCACTATATGAAGCCATCCTGGTTCCAGGTTTTGGGATGAAATTCTGGATTATGACTTCCTGGATATGACCGAATTTCTCATGGATCTCTTTTATTTTATGTAACGAGTGAATCCTGTCTTCCCCTGTTTCTCCTATTCCCACAAGGATCCCTGTCGTAAACGGGATATTGAGTTCTCCTGCATATTCGATCGTCCTTATGCGAGATTCGGGGATTTTTCCCGTACAGCCAGCGTGTCCTTTAACTGATGCTGTAGTCTCAAGCATCAGTCCCATGCTGGCATTATACGGCTTTAATTTTTCAAATTCGGATCTTTCAAGTATACCCGGGTTGCTGTGTGGCAAAAGCCCAAGACTTATCGAAAGCTTGCATAATTCCACGAGATAATCAATGATATTATCAAACCCTAGTTCAGAAAGCCATTTGTTAAAGCCCGGAACTTCCTCCGGACGTTCCCCGAATGTGAAAAGCGCTTCAGAGCACCCTGTGCGAGCGCCTCGTAGAATCATATCCCTGACCTCATCAGGTGTGAGAAGTTTTGCCTCGTGCCCCATGTCCCGTCTGAACCCGCAATATCCGCACCTGTTCCTGCATATGTTCGTAAGAGGAATGAATACGTTTCGTGAGAACGTGACAAAGGACATAGACCATAAATGAAACGGATAATACATAATTATGCCGAATAAGGCGTTAGTTTAAATTGAACCCTCTCCACGCCTGAAGGCGGGAGATTCCAGAGTTCATATAACCTCTCTGTGGCTCTCATCTTCACAGATTACATCATCCACCGCCTCAGTTATAGTTGCTTCTGATTGAACGGACGATCCGCTCTGTCTCTGGTATTCCAGACCAAAGCTAGCAGGGATTTTCCCACTATTCGCAGATTGGATATTCCGGAAAAAAACAATAAAACACAAAAATATTCTGACATAAAAAGGGACAGAAGTATTTGAAAAGCTCAAGGAAAACTATCTACTTATATAAATAAAAATATTATCCCCATCAAACAGCAAAAGGTAAATACATTGTGTTCTAATTTAAGCCAATCTTAAATCGTCGATAGGAGATCCCCATGAATTTAATCAATGAAAAAGCCATTGACTCATATGTCAAAAACTTTAATTTCAAGCAAATGCTCGTTTTTCCTGCAATACTGCTTCTGGTATCGCTTTTGATCCTGGCATATACAACAATTACATCACAGACAAACACTCCCGTCGAACTGGGAATGGAATTCCAGGGTGGAACGTCTATAACTTTTGACAGCTCAAAGACTCCCGATCAATTAAAAGAAGAATTTGCGGTATATCCTGTTGTCCAGGCCAGAGAATACGGCGGAGGTAACCAAAAATTATTACAGTTCGGTCCTATGACAGACTCACAACAGAAAGAGATTGAAAATAAAATAAAATCAGAATACTCTAATGTTGGGCAAATAACGGTAATGGGAGAAGTTGTAAGCAAGGGTTTGCAGGGACAGGCTCTTCGCGCCCTATTATTCTCGTTCCTGGGAATGGCTATCGTTGTCTTCTTAATATTCAAGACATTTGTGCCTTCTGTGGCTGTGGTTATTTCGGCTTTTGCGGATATCGCTTTTGCAGCAGCGATGATGGATGTGTTCGGCATAGCATTATCTATGGGTACTGTTGCTGCCCTTCTGATGCTTATTGGTTATTCTGTTGATACTGATATCCTTTTAACAACGCGTCTACTCAAGCGAAAAGGAGAATTGAACGACAAGATAAAAGACGCCATGAAAACCGGTATGACAATGACATTGACAACTCTTGCAGCGCTCATTGCATTATTCGTTGTTTCATCGGGTTCTTATCTTGTTTCGTCGTTCACCCGAATAGATATAATAAGAGATGTTTCCGTGGTTCTCATTTTTGGCTTGATCGCTGATATAATAAATACCTGGATGACCAATGTCGGGATCCTGAAATGGTATCTGGAGAAAGGGGCAAAGACAGAAAAGAGGATCGAAACACCCAAAAAGAGGAGGCAAACATCATGAATGGAGAAGAACCTTTCTATAAGAAAGCTCGTGTCCTTTTCTTAATGATAGTTATCCTTGGTTCAATTCTTGTAATGACCGTTTCTTATAAGAATGGCCAACTGAACGTTGGTAGTAACCTGAACTATGGCATTGACATTCAGGGTGGCTCCTGGCTCCAGCTGCAGCTCCAGGGAGCTATTGCCCAGATAACAGCGGATGAAGGAAAGATCATTCAGAGTGAATTTGGAAGATTGCTCGATGACCCAACGATCAAGATCGAAGAGACTACTCTAAATTCAATTACTTTTACAACATCAAAACAGACCACTCAGAAAACCATAGATAACTTTGGATTTGGAAAATCCACTATCTCACAGGCTCCTGGCGGCGGAACAAGAATATCACTGGCAACGAGCAGGGAACTAACGATACAGAAATATCTTGAGAATAATCTTAATGCAGAAATTGTAAGGATCCCTGGTAACCAGCTCACCTTTGAAATAAGAACAAATGTAACCGAAAATGAATTAAATGCAATCCTGAAACCAGTGGACGGAAAAGTTATTCCACCATTCACGGTCGGTGTATCAGCAGAAACAAGGGACGAAACAAAAAAGATCCTTGAAACAAAGCTTAACAGCCTTGGGCTGAAGGAAATACCCATCAGGACGATAGGAAATGACTATATTTTAATAGATCTTGCCGGAGTAGATATGAACACCGCACGGGATCTCGCATCAAAGCCAGGTAAATTCGAAATACGCATACAGGTGAAAGGAAATGAAACCGAACATGTTCTTTATGGCACGGATATAACCCCGGGATTACCTGAAAAAGAGAAAGGAGATGTGTGGGGTGTATCATTTACACTCAATGAAGCAGGAGCAGCGGCTCTTCGGGATGCTGCAATACAATATGGGGCGGTTACCGCCCCTTCTTCGCATAATTTGATTATGACCCTTGATGAAAATGTTGTATTCGATGCTCCGCTGTCACCTGACCTTGCAAAGAACATCCAGAGCGTTCCTGTGAAAAACCTTGTGGCTACGACAGGCACCGGAGATGCAGGACAGCAAAAGGCAAATGAGCTACAGATCCATCTAAGAGCAGGAGCGCTGCCAGTAAAGGTGGATGTGCTTGGAGCAGGAGAGGTTTCAGCAGAACTTGGTTCGAAGTTCAAATCGCAGGTATTGATCGCAGGAATTATTGCCCTGATACTGGTGGCAATTGTTGTTTCATTGAGATACAAACAACCAAATATCGTTATTCCGATGGTTGCTACGTCTTTTAGCGAAGTGATAATACTCCTTGGCGTTACGGTAATTATAGGTTTCCAGCTTGACCTGCCTACAATCACGGGTATAATCGCGGTTATCGGTACAGGTATTGACCATTTGATAATCATTACCGACGAAGTTCTGGCGGGAGGAGCCATGCCCCCGGACAAAGTATATAAATCACGTCTTGGGAAGGCTTTCACTATAATATTCTCAGCCGCGGCTACAGTGCTTGTTGCGATGTCACCACTACTTATAATGGGTTTTGGGGCTCTTCGGGGCTTTGCCGTAATAACCATAGTGGGCGTACTCATAGGGGTATTCATAGCAAGACCTGCATATGCTGAAATAATCCAGGGAATGCTTGTTGAAGATACAAGCAATAAGTTCGCAGATGAGGAATAAATAAGCAAGAGAAAAATCGAGAGATTGAACCCGGATTTCACGGATGATGCAAATACGCATATATCCGTGAAAATCCGTGTTTTACTATTGCGTTTTACATTATCTTAATAACTTTATTTTAACTCTCGGAGCTACATCTTGGCCAGGACTTGAACAAGAGGATGTATTGACTCTTTATTTATTAGATTTATATCAATCTTATTTTTGATAGTAATTTTTGATCCAGTTCTTACCTGACTTGACTCTTTTATCCTCGTAAGAATGTTTTTTGCTTTCGCGGAATAGAATTCTTCTTCGCATTCACAACATTTTACATATGGCTGGGAGCCATTATCCACTAAAACATGGAAATAAAAATTCTTAAAATCATTATTCCCGCATATTTCACATGGAACGAATTCTTGTATTAGTTCACGAACTTTCATGATAATCCTCAATATTCGATGGTTTGTCCTTGTATATAAAATTATCACTGTGTTAATATAAATAATTATTATAATTATTACACTAATGATTATGATTTATGATATAAAAAATTGAGATTTAAAAGAATTGGTAGAGTCTTGTTCTGCGCAAGACTATAAATTATGATAAAAATAATCATGTAAGTGAAGGTTAGTCCATGAAAACAAAAATCATCATAATGGGCGCCGCAGGACGCGATTTCCATAATTTCAATGTCTTTTTCAGGAATAATGAGGATTACGAGGTAGTGGCATTCACTGCAGCGCAAATTCCCGGGATCGCAGGGCGCGCTTATCCGAAGCAACTGGCAGGGTCGCTTTACGAGAAGGACATTCCAATATATCCGGAAGAAACATTACCCGCACTCATCAGGGAACATGGCATAAACCAGGTGATACTGGCGTATTCTGATCTTTCGCATGAGACCGTAATGCAGAAAGCTTCACTTGTTCTTGCAGCAGGAGCGGATTTTCGCCTGATGGGTACACAAAGTACTATGCTTAAGTCCAAAAATCCTGTAATATCGGTATGCGCAGTTCGAACAGGCGCAGGAAAAAGCCCCACATCGCAAAAGCTCGTTGATATATTAATGGAAAAAGGGTTCAGGGTCGTTGTTGTGCGCCACCCCATGCCTTATGGGGATCTGCTCAAACAGGAATGCCAGAGGTTCGCCACGATGGAAGATTGTGTGAAAAACGAGTGCACGATCGAAGAACGGGAGGAATATGAACCCTATATTTGCTGCGGAACAGTTGTTTATAGCGGTGTGGATTATGAAAAAATACTCAAAGCAGCAGAAATGGAAGCGGATATCATTATCTGGGATGGTGGGAACAACGACATTCCTTTCTACAAGCCTGACCTTCACATCGTAATCGCAGATCCGCACAGGGCAGGGCATGAAGTGACATATTATCCGGGAGAGGTAAATGTGCGCCTTGCGGATGTTGTTATTGTGAATAAAGTGGATTCAGCAAAAAAAGAGGATGTTGAACTTGTTATCAGGAATGTGAGATCGATCAATGAGAAGGCAAAAATATTGAAAGCTAACTCTGTGATCACCGTTGAAAAACCAGAGTCGATTCAAGGAAAACGTGTGCTTGTCGTGGAAGACGGGCCAACGCTAACACACGGCGGAATGGCTTTTGGCGCAGGGGTTATTGCTGCTAAAAAATATGGAGCAACGGAACTGGTTGATCCGCGCCCGCATGCAGTAGGATCAATACTTGAAGTTTACAAAAAATTCCCTCACCTGGGTGCTGTCCTTCCAGCAATGGGATACAGCGAAGAGCAGACAGAAGAGCTTCAGATGACAATAAACTCGGCAGACTGTGATATTGTTGTTGTGGGGACACCTATTGATCTTGGGAAGCTTCTCAACCTCAATAAACCAACTGTAAGGGTGAGATACACGATAGAGGAACTGGATGAGAAGTTGGAAGATGTGATCGATGAGTGGCTCAAATCAAGATCACTCGGATAATTCAGGAAAATGTCAATTACCCCCGGTTAGAAACCGGGGGCATGTCCCGTGAGGGATATGGGCAACAAGTTGACAAGGAGGCATTAAAAATGCAGACGTTAGAAGAAAGAAATACATACACACCCACCGATATTCCGCACGTTAGTGGCAACTGTGATCGGATATTAAACAGAGAGGAAACTCTCAGTGTATCCAGTTTAAAAACTTTTTCTAACAACTCCGATGCGGCTCTAATTGCGACAGAACACGCAAAGCAGAACACGAGTGTATCTGCTGTTTATGTTCTAAACATGAGAGGGCAACCGCTCATGCCTACAACGCCAAAGAAAGCAAACCAGTTACTAAAGGAGGATAAAGCAAAAGTAGTCAAAAGAACACCATTTACAATCCAACTAAAATACGCAACAGGTGAAACAAAACTCAGAAACGATATGGTCAAGCTCAATTCAGAACGCAAACAATACCGAAGAGAAAGACGCAGCAGAAAAACATGGTACAGACAACCAAGATTCGATAACCGGAAGAAGCCCGAAGGCTGGTTAGCCCCATCAATCCAGCATAANCTTGATAGTCATATCAAGTTAATCGAAAAAGTAAAACAACTTCTCCCTATAACGAAAATCAATATAGAAGTAGCCGCCTTTGATATCCAGAAGATCAAGAATCCAGAAATATCCGGGAAAGAATACCAGAACGGAGTCCTGAAGGATAGTTGGAATACAAGAGAATATGTGCTTCATCGTGACAACCATACATGCCAGCATTGTAAAGGAAAATCAAAAGACCAGATCCTTGAAACCCATCATATTATTTCAAGACAAGTTGGCGGGAATGCACCGGATAACCTCGTGACGCTATGCGAAACATGTCACGATAAGGTTTCAACAGATAAACTAAAACTGGATGTAAAAATCCCTACGGGTTTCAAACCTGAAACATTCATGTCAATGGTAAGATGGAAGCTAGTTAATGTGTTAAAAGATGCTGGACATCTCGTAAATCATACCTATGGATATATCACAAAATTCAATAGAATTTCATTGGGACTTGAGAAATCTCATGGCACTGATGCTTTCGTAATCGCTGGAGGGTCTATGCAAGAAAGAAGTCCAATAACTTATTTAATAAAACAGGTCAGGAAATGCAACCGTAAATTATTCAAAGGCGATAGAAGCCATATAAAAAATACGGCTGCTCGTATCATTAATGGATTCCAGAGATACGATAAAGTTCTCTGGAATAAGACAGAGTGCTTTGTATTTGGAAGAAGAAAAACGGGTTATTTTGAATTAAGAACACTTGACGGAACAAAAATACACCCATCAGCAAAGGTTAAAGATCTGAAATTATTAGAAACTGCTAATACGTTTTTAATATCATATATGGGCGGGGTACGCTCCTCCCCCGACTATAAGTCGGGGGTTTCCGCTACCCTTGCACCACACGGAGTTTTATGAAAATCATCATTTTATCAGATACTCACATCAAGATAGGACAATCTCTCATTTCAAGCCTTCCTGAAGAACTTGTTTCCATGATCAAGAGTTGCGATCTTATTATCCATGCAGGAGATTTTGAAACGCTTGACAGCTATAATGAGCTTCTCAGTCTTTCCAGACTCGAAGCCGTTCATGGGGATAAAGATTGCGCGCAACTGTTGGAACTTCTTCCCGAACGCAAAGTGATAAATATCGAAGGAATAAAAATTGGTGTCATCCACAAAGGGCAGCTCACATCAGAAAACAATGACGGACTACGCTATCTTGCAAAAGAGATGGAAGTTGATGTATTGATATTCGGGCACTTCCATCACCCGATAGCAAATGTAACCGAAGTGCTTTTGCTCTCTCCGGGGAGCGCCACGGTTCCGGGGATTGCTGAACCAAGCGCGATCGAACTTGAAATTACAGAAAATCGCGTAAAAGGAAGGATAATAAGATGCAAAGATAATTCCTGTACTTATTTTGAATACGAAAAAAAAAAGGATTTATTTACGCATAGGAAAATATAAACGCATTTCGCTATCGATACAGGTAATTTTCTATTATTTACTCAATTCTTTTGAAGGATCTACAGAAAACAGGATATGCAATTGGCTCGTATCCTGACGATCCTGTTTATCCAATATTAAATTTCAATTTTCTTGATATGTTTTTTACATATCTCTCTTATTTCATCAGGATGCCCGAGCACAGTAATTCCTCTCATATCCCGAAGTTTATCAACCGCCTCGATGTCAACATCACGCATCGTGAGTGTCAGTTTCTTCCCGCCCGGCAGATCAGTGACTATATCTCCCTTTTTCTGATCAGCGGGGAAAATATATACAGGCACATTGGCTTTCATAGC
>JGI24135J36437_1000083_pt1 | contig 32203 bp, 34 predicted proteins | sample BarGraNGADG00211_3_FD_36437 | JGI IMG/M metagenome (IMG submission 36437)
GGCAATGTTCAATTTTATTTCTTTTATGTTCATTTCCGAGGCAGCCTGGCCGTTGGCCTTGGTCATGGTCTTGAATGAAAAAAGGATGCCGTCCACGGCGTGGAAATCGGAATAGGTGTCTTCCATGGCGGCCGGACCGCTCTGCGTCACTCCCTGGTACTGGCAGCCGACAACCTGGAACGATTTTTTATCAATAAAAAGGTGGAAGGTGCCGGGACCGTTGATGAGCAGGTCAACAGTGTCGAGATCTCCGAATTTTTTGTCACCCAGATACTGGACCTGGTATTTGTCAAGGTTCTGCCAAACATAGATCGGGTCGCGGAGAATGTTATCCAGCATGGGTTTCACCTGAGCCTCGGGCAGGGGGAAATTTCCCTGCGCGGTCTGGGCGATCCCTTTAGCGCCGTTGATTTTCATGACGACCTGGCCGCCGGGAGTATTGATGGTGAATTTGATGCGGTCCGGATAAACTATGATTCCTTCCGCGGCCATGGACATTCCCTGCGCGACCATATCACCCTTGAATGCGGTGGACTTGACAGCCTTGATTTTATCACTGCCGCCCATGGCCTGGATCGCTTTTCCCAGGATCGTTTTCCCTTGGGCCAGGCTTTCAGCGCTGGCCACCGGCCCCTGGTCGGTTTTTGGCACTGGGATAGTGATATCGATGGTATTAACGGTACCGAAGGTAGAAAGAGGCTTGTCAAAACCCTCTTGTTTTCCGACTACCAGGATATGCAATTGCTCAGGCTTGAGATTTTTCTGCGCCGCTTTCANAATATCGGCTTTTGAGACGGATTCTATTTTTTTAAAGAGTTGCTGGGCAAAGTCGAGAGGATAGCCGTAGTAGGCATAGGTCAGCATGCGGTTGATCACTTTGGCTTTGCTTTCAAACAAAAAGGCGTAGGAATTGAGGAACTGGTCCTTGGCCCGGTTCAGCTCTTCATCGCTGACTTCCTCAGCGCAAATACGCTTGATTTCTTTCAACATCAGGGTGATGGCTTTGACCGTCGACTCGGACTTGGTCTGGGCGCCGGCGGAAAAGACGCCCGGAGTGCGGTAGCCGGCCCCGTAATCACCCCAGACAGAATAGGCCAGCCCCTCGCTGGTGCGCACGATTTTAAACATACGGTCAAAGGAGAGGATGCGGTTCATAATGGTCAAGGCCGGGAAATCGGGGCTGTCCATCAAACCGCCGATATGGCCCAGCATGATATTGGACTGGTTGACATCGGTTTTCTGGATATGGCTGACTGTGTTGGCGAACTGGTAGTCAACAACGGGCAACTCCGGCTTTTTACTGCTGTCGGCCGGCCAGTCGCCGAGGAGGGCCTCAATCTTTTTAACCATCTGTTTGGCGTCGAAATCGCCCCATATGGCCAGGAGCATGCGGTTGGGATGAAAATAGGACTTGTAGAAGCTGACGATATCCTCACGGCTGATGGCGTCGATGGTGGCGTATTCGCTCTGGCGGGAAAAAGGGCTCTGGCTGCCGTAGATCAGCTTGTTGAATTCGCGCTTGGTGATGGCAGAAATATCGTCATTGCGCCGGGAAATGATCGTCCGCTGCGTGATTTTTGCCAGGTCGATCTTTTCCTGGGCGAAGACGGGACGGCGCAGGATATCGGCCGTGAGAGACAATACCTTGTCCAGGTTTTCCTTAAGCAGTGACACCTCGATGTATCCGGATTCGTCACCGATGCCGGTTTCAATGGCAGCGGCCATGGTTTCCAACTCGCGATCGAGCTGGTCGCCATTCAGCTTCTGCGTGCCCCCGCTGCGCAGCACCTCGCCGGTGAGGGCTGCCAGGCCGGCTTTTTTCGCCGGTTCATAGACCGAGCCGGAATAGATCATGCCGCGCATGTCGATGGTGGGCAGGCTCTTGTCTTCGACCAGGAATAATTTCAAGCCGTTTTTCAGAGTTACCTGTTTGACTTCCGGCATCTTGATCTGGTTCAATTTACCGAATTGGAACTGGTCCTTGGGCCCTTTCTGCGCCCAGAGGCCGGCGGACATGGCCACTGCCAGAATGAAAATAAAAATACGATTTTTCTTCATGTTGCTCTCCCCTTATTTACTTTCCGGGATGATCTCGCCGACGGTGCGATTGTTTTTTCCCAGATAGGTGTTTGCGGCGCGCTTGACATCAGCCGCAGTCAGTCCATCGACCCGCTTGATCTCATCGAAGAGGAGCCGCCAGTCTCCCTGGACCACATCATAGTAGGTGAGCAGGGAGGCGAGAGAGGTGTTGGCTTTCAATTGGTCGAGGGTGCTCTTTTTCTTGGTCTGTTTGAATTTGGTCAATTCCTGGACCGTGACCGCTTCGCTTTTCAGACGCTCAATCTCTTTATCCATCAGCTGCAGGCACTCCGCGGAGGTGCGGTCTTTATTGGGAACAGCGAAAAAAGCGATCAGGTTCGGGTATTTGCTGCCGGGAAAACCGTTGATGGCGCCGACAGCGGCGGCCGCTTTCTCTTTTTTCACCAGCGTTTCCCAAAGACGCGAGGAGCGGCCTTGACCGATGATATCGGATAGGGCTTCCAGGGCCAAATCATCGCCGTGATTCACCGCGGGGCGGTGATAACCGAACAGCAGAATGGGCTGGGACTGGGCGACGACCGTGGCCCGCCGTTCCCCCCATTGTTCCGGTTCGACGGTGCGCAGCGGTTCGGGCTTGGGCTCGCTGGGGATCCGGGCAAAGTAAAGTTCGGCCAAACGAAAAACCTCTTCCGGATTGACATCACCGACAATGGCCGCAGTCAGGTTGGCGGGAGAATAGTATTTTTTAAAATAGTCTTTGACATCCTGATGGGTGATGTGTTTAAGATCAGACATGTGGCCTACCACCATATGGTGATAGGGATGCGCCTTGAAGGCGGTGGCGAGGAAATCCTCGAACAGTTTGCTGTTGGGCCGAGTCTCCACTCCCAGGCGCCGCTCTTCCATGACCACGTCGCGCTCCTTGTAGAATTCACGGAAGACCGGATTCAGGAAACGATCGGAGGTGACGGCCATCCAGAATTCCAGCCGGTTGGCCGGCAGATAATTGATATACTGAGTGGCGTCGCTACTGGTGTAGGCGTTGACGCCATTATCGCCGTTTTGCATCATGATATCGAAGTATTCATTGTTGACAACAAATTCCTTGGCTTTTTTTTGCAGTTCCTCGAATTTTTTTTTCAGCTCAGTAACTAGGGCGGCATCTGGTTTCAGCTTCTGCTCTTCCTGTGACAATTGCCCATATACCCGGTCAAGCTCGGCCAGGACTTTGGCTTCGGCAACATAGTCCTTGGTTCCCAGGGTTTTGCTGCCCTTGAAGGCCATGTGTTCAAGAATGTGGGAAATACCGGTGATCCCCTGGACCTCCTGGGCGCTGCCCACGTCGGCATAGACATGGAAAGCAACCAACGGCACCTGGTGCTGCTCCATGACGATGAATTTCATACCGTTTTTGAGCGTTTTCTCCGTTACCTGGCGTTTCAGCCCCTCCAGCGTCTGGGCCTGGATCTGGCCCAGCAGGAGCAGCGACCCGATGGCACAGGTGAAAATGCTCATCATTTGGCTTTTTCTCATGCTTTTTCTCCTTTTAAAACAATGGGAAAATGAATTTTGTTAAAGTTGGATTTTAAAGGATATGTATTGAAATTGCAATAGATGGATATACAAATTAACTGGAATCTCGGCGATCACCCGTTGCTGGCCCTTACCGAACGACAGGTCTCTGGGGGGACAGATGTAATGGATAAATAAAGACGACCGCAGCTATCCCTACTTCAAAAAAATATCGCGGTCGGCGGTGCGTATGGGGATGATCTTTATGTTCAGAGGTAACGAATGGCGACAGCGATAATGATGTGGTCGCGCACCACGGCACGCTGGACACGGCGGCCGCGGTTGGCGCGGTAGGGCCCGGCCCAGACCCGATCGCGATAAACATTGTCCACTTCGACGATCAGGGCGTCGGCACCGATGGATGCCCCCTTCTCGCGCAGCTTCCAATCGACTTCGCTGCGGCTCATGCCGGCAGGAGGATCGTAACGGATCTCGGCAAACGCCTCATGCGGCCGACGCGGCTCTTCGCGCAGCAAATCCACCGACGACGGCGATATGGACGGGAAGTGCCTGGCACCCCGGAAATAAGAAACGCGCAGGGGCGGCGCGCAAGAGGCAAGCAAAAATACCAGAACAAACAAAACGACTGTTTTTTTCATCATGTTTCCTCCTTGCAGAGCATTTTACTATTTGCTGAAAAAAAAATAAATAGTCACACTAGATGTTTTTGGCGACTTACCGATATTGCCAAAAACATAGTGTTGATAGCCCGATGTGGATCCGGGCGGAATCCAGCTTTTCACTTGACGGGATCATTGTTTTCACCGACAATGGCAGCAAGATGGCTCCTACTAACCTGATGGTGAACTCCGGCGTCGTCCGCCAACAGCCATATTAAAAATCTGCTATAATTAAATTATGAAATCGAAACCCGCATTCAATGTCCGCGAATATGAGGAAAAAGATTTCTTAGCGGTGGCCGAACTGTGGAAGCAAACCGGCATCAACACGCCGGGGCGGGGCGACACGGCCGCAACCATCGCCAACACCCTGCGCCACGGCGGCCGGCTGCTGGTTTTGGAAGAAAAAACGAGCGGCAGCGTCGTCGGCACCTCCTGGCTGACCAGCGACGGCCGGCGCCTGTATTTGCACCATTTCGCCGTAGTGCCGGATTTCCAGGGGCGCGGCTTGTCCAAGCCGCTGTTGCATGAGTCATTGAAGATTGCCAGGGAGACCGGCCTGCAGTTAAAACTGGAAGTGCACCGTAACAACAAGCGCGCCGTCAACCTATATAAAAATGTCGGCTTCCAACGCCTGGGCGACTACGACGTTTACATCATCCGCGACCTGCAAGAGATCAAGTTCGAAGAATAATCTTGCTGCACGGCAAACGGGAATTGAGCGAGATTGATTCCTTATACTCCCGATCATTTTTTCAATAAAAAAGAAAATCAGGTATAATGCAACACAATGGAAGCCAGCATCTTTAAAGAAATCTTCAACTTGCCCGCGGCCGCAGGGGAAGATTCCCAACTTGGGCGGCTGCTGGCTTTGCTCGACGCCATGCAGGAGACGGCCGGCCGTCACGCCGAGAAACTGGGCGTGGGCGTGCGTACCTTGCACGCCAAGGGGCTGACCTGGGTGCTGGTACGGCTGCATGTCAAGGTCAAGCAAATACCAGGAGCCGGGCAATCCGTGCATATCGCCACCTGGCCTTCGGGCCGGCACCGGCTCTTCGCGGTGCGTGATTTCCGCCTGAGCGACGAAGCCGGCGATGAGATCTTGCGCGCCACCAGCGCCTGGGCGCTGATGAACATGGAAACGCGGCGGCTCGCGCGCCTCGACCCGCACCTGCCCGTGTTCAGCCGCCACCCGGAGCGCATGATCAATGACGATTTCTCTCAACTACCACCGGTGCAACAGGCCGGCAGCCGGACCTCGTACCTGGCCGCGGCCGCCGACATCGACATCAACGACCACGTCAACAATACGGTATACCTCGACTGGTCCCTGCGCGCTATTCCGGCTACCCTGAGCTGCCAGCAACTGATTTCCCTGGAAGCTGCCTTCCTGGGTGAAGCCCGCCTGGGCGACAATATTTCCTGCCGGAGCGAAAGCATGACTACGAATGGCAAAACCATCGTTGTTCAAAGCCTCCAAGATGCTGCCTCCGGCCGCGAGCTGACCAGGCTGCGCTGGGCTTTTCAGAAATCCGTCATATGATTTTTATAAAATAAACAAGGAGGGACACATGGGATTGGTCAAAGAGTTCAAGACTTTCGCCATGCGCGGCAACGTCATGGACATGGCCATCGGTATCATCATCGGCGTCGCTTTTGGCAAAATTATGACTTCACTGGTTAACGACGTCATTATGCCCCCCATCGGTCTGCTGATAGGCGGCATGGACTTTTCGCAGTTGGGCGTCACCCTAAAGGCCTCCGGCGTAGGCTCACCGGCCGTGATCCTGAAATACGGCATGTTCATCAACACCATCATTGATTTCCTGATCGTGGGTTTTGCCATCTTCATGGTGATCAAGGGGATGAACGCCATGAAGCGCAAGCAGGAAGAGCCCCCGGCTACCCCGCCGCCGCCCTCGGTAGAGGAAAGACTCCTGCGCGACATCCGTGATATATTGCGCAGCAAGGCAGAGAAGATATTATAAAAAGAATACGTAATTCGTAACAGCACCAATCATCCGCCTATCCTGGTTACTCTCACTATAGTCACACTATGGTTTCAGCAAATTCCGTTGAAACCATCTAGTGTGACTATCCCCCTTGGGGATATACAAATCAATCCTTCACCTGACGGTTCGGGATGATTTGAAGTATACCAACACTAGATGTTTTTGATGGCTTACCGATATTTCCAAAAACATAGTGTTGGTATGATTTCATATAGTCATGTTATTAATCAAGTTATTAATCAAGACTATCTAGTGAGTCAACCTCCGTAGGTAGCGGATCTGATTGGTCTGTCCCCGCAGGGAATTCGTGATTCGTAAGAAAAAGCGTATTTTAAATACTACTGCTGGCGCTTAAGGAGAATTTCTTTTAATTGCAGCAGGTTCTTGACAGCCGAACCCTTGTAGTGATTGTTGCCCGAGACAAAAACTTTCTTGGCCTGCTCTTTTAAGCGGGCCACGACTTCGGCCAAGCGGCCAAGTTCGGAGTCGGTATAGCAATAATCGTAGCGGGCGTCACGGCCCTGACCGGAAAACCAATCCTTGTAATTGCGACCGTGCAACCGTAAATAAGCCGTTCCCTGGCCGGTAACCAGCGCGGTCAAGGGCAGAGATGCCGATATCTGCGGCTGGTCGATGTTGGCCCAGATCAGGCCGCTTTTATTGAAAAACGCCAGCACCTCGTCATTGAGCCAGCTTTGGTGGCGGAACTCCACGGCCAGGGGATAGGCGTTGAAATGGCCGGCCAGATCCTGCAAGTAAGCCAGGTTAGCCAGTTCTAATTTAAATGAATAGGGAAACTGGGCCAGCAGTCCCGCCAGTTTCCCGGCCTCGGCCAGGGGCTGCAGGCAGGCGTGGAAGCCCTCGATCATTGGTTTCTCCAGTTTGCGCTCGTGGGTGAACGACTGGTGCAGCTTGATCCAGAAAATGAAATCCTGGTAAGCCGCTGTTTTACTGACCCAACCGCTGGTCAGGGCCGGGGCCGGAACGCGGTAGAAACTGGTGTTGACTTCGACAAAATCAAATTCTGCGGCCAGAAATGCCAGGTGGTTGAAGCGTACCGGCAGCGGCTCAGGATAGACCGGACCACGCCAGTCGGCGTAGCTCCAGCCGGCCGGGCCGAAAAAAACACCCTCAGGATCTGGCATCAAGGATTTCCCGCACCTTGACCAACAGGTCCCTGACCTGGTAAGGTTTCTGGATGAAACCCCTGACCTCCAGGGCCAGGATCTCGTTCACTTTCTCGTTCTGGCTGTAGCCGGTCGAGAAAAGCACTTTGATCGCGGGATTAATTTTTTTCAATTTCAAAAAAGTTTCACGGCTGCCCTGCTTGGGCATGATCATGTCCAGGATCACCAAGTCGCTGCGCGGTTCCTGTTTTTCATATATTTTGACGCCATCCTCACCGTCGGCGGCCAGTTGGACACGATAGCCATAGCTGCTCAGAATATTGTTGAAATCATGGGCAATGCCTCCGGCCAGCTGGCCGATGGATTCCATTTTCTGGGCCTGCAAGTACCGCTGTTCCAGAAGTTTTCGTTCCGTGCTATCACGCATGATGCCGCGGTAACCGATGACGCGGTCGCTTTCATTGTGCTCGACCCCGGCCGTGATCAGCACCACTACCGCTTTGCCGCTTTTTGTTTTCAAATTGACTTCATAATCCTTGACATGTCCGGATATCAGGATGGCGGCCAGGAATTTCTCCCAATCCTGGGAATTTTCGTAGAGATCGCGGGAAATATTTACCTGCAGAAGCTCCTGGCGGGAAGCATAGCCGAACAATTCCACTCCGGCCTGGTTGATGTCGATCAAATTACCATCAATGTCAGCCATGTAAATCACATCCTGAGATTCCTCGAACAGGGTGCGGTATCTCCGCTCCGACACCGCCAACTCGCGGGCGGTTTGTTTGTACCACAAAGCGTCGGCGATATTCTGGGAAACGAAGATCAGCAATTCGCGGTCCATTTCGGAATAGTGAAAATCCTCATGGTAACTCTGGATCACCAAGACGCCGAAAGCGCGCTCCCCCCTTTTCAACGGGACTCCCAGCCATTCGCTGGACGGTGCGCTGATCAGTTCGATCAATCCGTCCTGGGCCATCTGCTCGACCTGCTGGTCTGAGGCCAGCAGCGGCTGGCCTGTTTTCAGGACATATTCGGTCAAGCCCCGGCGCAATTTCCGGGATTGCGGCCGCGGGTCGAATTCATCGAGGAAATAGGGAAAGCTGAGCATTTCACCGGAAGTGTCGGTCAGAGCGATGTAAAAATTGCGGGCGTAGAGCAGGCTGGAAATGATGCCGTGAATGGCTTTGTACAGAGCGTCCATGTCCTTGGCTTGGCTGGCTTTTTCAGAGATCTGGTAGAGCGCCGACTGCAGGATCTCCGAATGGCGATGCCGGTTGATCTCTTCCTCCAGTCGGCGGTTGGTGAGTTCCAATTCCAGGGTGCGTTCGCTGACCAGCGCTTCCAGCTGGTCGCGGTACATTTTCAATTCTTCCTCGACCTGGCGGTGGACGCCTGGCTTTGCCCTGCGGATCTTTTCCGCGACGCTCGAGTCGGCTGATCGCGGTTTGCAGACCGCGCCGCCGCTTTTTGCCGTCTTTTTTTTCATAACACCTCTATGGGTACATGTATTGTAATAAAAAAACATTGCAAATGCAAAAGCCGCGGCACGGGCTTTACCTGGAAGCGTTTTTGTGTTAAAAAACAGCTGCCGCCATCAAGGAGGGATCATGATCGTTAAAAATTATCAAGAAGTGCCGGCCGAGAAGGTCACCATGGCCGGAGCCGAAAACGTGACCATCCGCTGGCTCCTGGGCAAAGAGTCGCCGGCCCCGAATTTCTACCTGCGTTTGTTCGAAGTGCAGCCCGGCGGGCACTCCCCCTATCACATCCACGCCATGGAGCATGAAATTTTCATCCTGGAAGGCCTGGGCCGGATCAACACCAAGGGCAAAACTTTTCCCGTCAGCGCCGGCAGTTTCGCCCTGGTCGAACCCAACGAAGAGCACCAGTTTGAAAATACAGGAAAAACAGTTTTTAAATTTCTCTGTATTATCCCGATCCAGGATTAGCGCCGGGCATTTTTTTATAGGCGGCGGGCCTACTCCTTTTTCTCCACCACGATGGTCATATTGGCGGCCAGGGCGGCAGCTCAAACCATCCGCCAACTTTGATGGCGGATAGGTTTGTCTGTCGCTATACCATCACTATGTTTTTAGTCATAAATACACCAAAAACATCTAGTGTTGGTATAGTCACACTAGTTGGTTTCAGCGCCTGGATGAAATAGCTGAAACCAAAGTGTGACTACTCTACCTTCTCGACAACGATAGTCATCGAAGCCGCTAAAGCGGCGATAGCGCCAACCGCGGCTATTACCGGCAGCAGCGCCGCTCCCACCAGTCCTAGGGTCAGGGGAATCTCGATCAGGGTTTTCCCTTCCTCGTTTTTCAAAATGATGCGCCGGATATCGCCCTCGTGGATCAGTTCTTTTATTTTTTCCACAACCTGGCTTCCTTCCAGCTTGAACTCCTCGCGCGGCCCTTTGTTTTTTTCTTCGCTCATGCTCACCTCCGTGATCGTCTTATAAATAGTCAAACTATAGGTTTCGTTGCCCTTCGGGCACCACGAAACCTATCTAGTGATGGTACGGCATTCGGCCTCTCATTGTTCTCATTCTGACAAAATTATCATTAATAATTATGCTCGAACGTAAGCTCAAACTAAGTTTGTATCTTCTATACCTTTTTAAAAAATTCTGAAGGAGAAATACACTGAACATTTAATATTGATTTCAGATCAAGTAGATGAGAATCACCACTAACTATATATTTTGCATTTCCGGACAGTGCACAATCTATAAACTTATCGTCATCCGCATCAACGGAAAGTTTGAAATGTTTTTTGATTTTAACGAAATGAGCATTTTCTGCAATCAAGAGCAGCCAACGGTTCACCAAATCATCTCGCTTGCCTTTTGAAATCCTGAGCAAAACTTTCGAATACTCAAAGAAAATTTCTTCTGAAAGGATTAATTCGAAACGATCGGAAATCCATAACTCTAGAATTTGAGATGGCGTTCCAGCCCAAAATATACCAGACACAAGGACATTTGTATCAAGAACAGCTCTCACGGCGTACATCCTTGATGGCTTTTTCTAAATCTTGTTTTTTAAATTTAAACTTTTTAGCAAACTTTCGACTTTCTGCAATAAGAACCTTAAATGTTTCAATTTTGGGCTCTTCTAAGGGCTTCAAAAGAAGATTCAAACCATCCGTAATTACAATAAATTTCGAACCTGTGGTCAGGTTAAGAATTTTTCGAATCCGTTCAGGAATTACAACCTGTCCCTTTGAAGAAAGGCTTGTAACTTCAGTATTAATCATATTCACCTCCACGGTAAGTTTATCTTACTTGATATTCTACCACTTTTTTCTTTTCTTGCCCAGTCTCTTGTAAGATAAATTTTAAAATATCAACAGGCGAAAATTCGCATTGACTTGGCGGCCAAAATGAGCGACAATGGCACCTTAAAAACACCGGAGCCCATACCATGTCGGAAAAAAAAATGGATTGGAAGGATACTTTAAACCTGCCGCGCACGGACTTCCCCATGAAGGCCCAGCTCAGCCAGAAGGAACCCGAAACCCTGAAAAAATGGGAAACGGCCGATATTTATGAAAAAATCCTGCTCAACCACAAGCAGCAGCAACCGTACATTCTGCACGACGGTCCGCCCTACGCCAACGGCAACATCCACCTGGGCACGGCCCTGAACAAAATCCTCAAGGATTTCATCATCAAGAGCAAGTCCATGGCCGGGTTTTACAGCCCCTACGTTCCGGGCTGGGACTGCCACGGTTTGCCCATCGAACACAAGGTGGACCAGCAATTGGGCTCCCGGAAAAAGAGCATGAGCCAGATAGAGGTCCGTGACGAGTGCCGGAAATACGCCGAAAAATATCTCGCTTTGCAGCGGGACGATTTCAAGCGGCTGGGAATTTTCGGCGCCTGGGACAAGCCCTACACCACCCTGGATCCGCTCTACGAAGCCACGGTGATCCGCTTTTTCAATTCCTTCGTCAAAAAAGGCAGCGTCTACCGCAAAAAGCGCCCGGTATATTGGTGCGTCTCCTGCCAGACAGCCCTGGCCGAAGCCGAAGTTGAATACGCCGACCACAGCTCGCCTTCCATCACTGTAAAATTCGCCCTGAAAGGCATTCCGCCTTTTCTGGAAGAATATTCCGGCAAAGATATTTTTGTTTTAATCTGGACCACCACCCCCTGGACCATCCCGGCCAACCTGGCCATCGCCCTGCACCCCGATTTCGATTACGCCCTTTTCCAAATGAATGGCGAACTTTACATCGCCGCCTCTTCTTTGCTGCCGGCTATTGCCGCCCTGAACGGCAACACTTTCACCAAGCTAAAGGAATTCAAGGGCCGGGAACTGGCCGGGTTCAAAGCCCGCCATCCCTTGTATGACCGCGATTCACTGCTGATCAACACCAATTACGTGCTGCTGGACCAGGGAACCGGCTGCGTGCACACTGCCCCGGGTCACGGCCAGGACGACTACAACGCCGGCATCGCCCATAAACTCGATATTTATTCCCCGGTCGGGCCAGCGGGCATGCTTGACGAAAGCACCGGCCCATACCAGGGGCTGCAGGTTTTCAAGGCCAACGAACGCATCGTCGAAGATTTGCGCCAATGCGGCAGCCTNCTGCACAGCAGCTCCATCACCCATTCCTACCCCCACTGCTGGCGCTGCAAAAAACCTGTGATTTTTCGGGCCACTGAACAGTGGTTCATCGCCATGGATACGTCCGAATTGCGCAGCAAGGCGCTCGCAGCCATCAAAGGGGTGAATTGGATACCCCAATGGGGCGAAGAACGGATTTCCAGCATGATCGAAAACCGCCCCGACTGGTGCATTTCCCGCCAGCGCGACTGGGGCGTGCCTTTGCCGGCGTTCTTTTGCAAATCGTGCGCCGAACCGCTGCTCGATCCCGCGGCGATCGAGAAAGTGGAAAAAATTTTCGCTGCCCAGGGATCCAATTCCTGGTACCAGAAGGAGGCAGTCGAATTTTTGCCTGCCGGGACCGCCTGCCCCAAGTGCGGCGGCAAAGATTTTGAAAAAGGCAAAGACATTCTTGACGTCTGGTTCGAGTCAGGTTCGTCACAAGGTATCCTGCAGAGTTACACCGGGCATCGCTGGCCGGCCGACATGTACCTGGAAGGCGGCGACCAGTACCGCGGCTGGTTTCACTCCTCATTGCTGGTGGGCATCAGCGCCATGGACGCTGCCCCGTACCGGACGGTCATTACCCACGGCTGGGTGCTCGATTCCGACGGCCGGGCCATGCACAAGTCGCTGGGCAACGTCATCGAACCGCAAAGCATCATCAAGGACAAGGGGGCGGAAATCCTGCGCCTGTGGGCGGCCATGGTCAACTACCAGGAAGATGTCCGCTTCGGGAATGAAGTACTTCTACGCCTGGGCGAAAGCTACCGCAAGATCCGCAACACTTGGCGCTTTATGCTCGGCGTGCTCAGCGATTTCGATCCCGAACGTGATAAAGTTTCAACAGAAGCTCTTGGGGAAACAGACCGCTATATCCTGCAGAAACTCCAGGAAACCAAAGCCCGCGTGTTGCAGGCTTACCGTGATTTTGAATTCCATGCCATTTTCCATGCCATGTTCAATTTCTTTACTGTGGACTTGAGCGCTTTTTACCTGAACATTCAAAAAGACAACCTTTACTGCAACCGCACTGACGCAACCGAACGCCGGGCCGTCCAGCAGACCATTTTCACCCTCCTCAAGGAAACCCTGCTGCTCATGGCGCCAATCCTATCCTTTACCTGCGAGGAAGCCTGGGCCTTTGTCCCCGATTATTCCGGTAAAGAGCCATTGATCCACCTGGCCCGTTTTCCGGAGATCAGCGGCAATTTCCATAAGCCAGTCGATGAAACAAAATGGCAAAAAATAATGGCTGTCAGGGACAGAATTTTAAAAGAAATCGAGACCGCCCGCGCCGGCAAACGCATCGGTGATTCCCTGGAAGCCGACATTGTCATCGAAACCAGCGGCGCCGACGAAGAACTGCTGCGCAGCCACAACGATCTTTTCAAGACCATCCTGGTCATTGCAGCCCTTACCGTGCAAACAGGGAAGGAAGAAAAAATCACGGTCCGCAAAGCTCAGGGGCGCAAATGCCCACGCTGCTGGAATTGGGTCGCGGCCGCGCCAGCCACCGGCCATTATGCCGAGCTCTGTCCGCGCTGCGCCGAAACTATCAAGGAGAGCACCATTGATGACAACAGGTAAAAAATTCTATTTTTTCATCATGCTGGTCATTGTCGCCGTCGATCAGATAAGCAAATGGCTGGTTACNAAATACATTCCCCTGGAAACCACCGTGGACATCATCAAAGGCTGTTTCCGGCTCTGGCACGTGCGCAATTCGGGAGCAATCTGGGGCTTTTTTTCCGGTCACAACAACAAACTGATTCCCGTTATCATCACCGCTTTGGCCATTGTGGCCCTGCTGATCGTCGCTTACTTCTTCCTGCGCACGCCCGGCCGCTGCCGCCTGGAGTTGACCGCTTATACATTGATCCTGAGCGGAGCGCTGGGCAACATCATCGATCGCCTGCGCCTGGGTTTCGTGGTCGATTTTCTCGACGCCTATATCAAATCCCAGCACTGGCCGACATTTAACTGCGCTGACAGTTGCATCTCCATCGGCGTCGGCGTCATGCTACTGGCCTGGTCCATCTGGAGGGGCAAATGCATCCAATATTAATCAAGCTCGGCCCGCTAACCATTGCCAGCTACGGTTTTCTGTTCGCTTTGGGCGTACTGCTGGCCATATTGCTGGCTTTCAGCAAAGCCAAAAAAGAAAATATTGACTTGAAAATTTTTGCTGATTTTATCTTTTATATCATGATCCTCAGCCTGCTGGGGGCCAAGCTGTGGCTGCTGGTCACCAACCTCGGCTATTACCTGAAATATCCGGCCGAAATCAAATTCTTATTGACTTCGGGCGGCGCCTTTTACGGCGGCCTGATCTTCGGCGCGGTATTTGCCGTCTGGTTCATCCGCCGCCACGCTCTCAGCTATCGTCAGCTGGGCGACATTGCCGGCCCGTCGCTGGCCCTTGGCCATTTTTTCGGCCGCCTGGGCTGCTTCGCCGCCGGCTGTTGCTTCGGGCGCGAAGCCGGGCATTTTCCCCTGGCCGTCACTTTCAGCAACCTGAAGGCCAACTCACTAACCGGCGTGCCGCTCTATATCCCCCTTTATCCCACCCAGCTTTTTGAAGCCCTGCTCAATTTATGCAATTTCCTGATCCTGATGGTTTTGTATAAAAAAAGAAAATTCAAGGGCCAGGTCATCGCCATGTACATACTAAATTATTCCGTGATCCGTTTCACGGTTGAATATTTCCGCGGCGACCCCGATCGGGGCTATATTTTCGGCGGCATGGATAAGCCCCTGGCCAGCCTATCGGTGCCCCAACTGGTCTCGGTCATCGGCGTCCTCACCGCCTTGATCCTGCTGAAAAGCTTTAAAAAAAAAGGTGAAAAAGAACATCACATTCAAGGTTAGGGACCACTGCGCAAGGATCGATCACTTCCTGACCGCCGTCCTTGATACCATGTCCCGCAGCCAGATTGAAAAGCTGATTAAAAACCGGAAAGTCAGCCTCAACGGCACCATCCTGCTCAGGAAAAACCGCGAAGTTTTCCCGGACGACCGGGTAACCGTTGAGATCGAAACCCCGGAACAAGCCGCTTACCTTCCTTCTCGGTCATTGGCAAAACTGTTCGAAGACGAATGGCTGCTGGTCATCGACAAACCGGCCGGACTTGTCGTCCACCCCNGGGCCGGTGAAAAGCAGGAAACCGTGCTCGACATTTTTCGCTACAATTATCCGCAAATAAACGCAATGAGCGACCAGGAGCGTCCGGGCATCGTGCACCGGCTGGACAAGGACACCTCGGGCATTCTGATCCTGGCCAAAACCGAAGAGGCGCAGCAAAAAATGCAGGAACTGTTCCAGGAACGGGAGATGCAAAAAACCTACCTGGCGCTGGTCAAGGGCCAGATGCGCTTCCGCAATGGCACCATCGATCTACCGATAGCCCGCAGCCTGAAGAACCGCGCCCGCTTTGAAGTGCCCAAAGAGGATCGCCACGACCAGCGCGAAGCAATCACCGACTTTTCAGTCATCCGCGCCTTCGATAAATTCACCTACGTGCGCCTGATGCCGCACACCGGCCGCACTCACCAGCTGCGCGTGCACCTGGCCCATTTCGGCAACCCGGTTTTGGGAGATCCATTGTACGGCAGCCGCACCCAGCCGGGGTTTCCCCGCCTGGCCCTGCATGCCTATCAGATCGAATTCATCCATCCCTTCACCATGAACCACATAACCATATGCTGCCCCCTGCCCGTTGACCTGCGCCGCTTTATTGCCGAGCAATTCGTTCAAGCTCAAAAACAAAAATAAGCTCAGTATTAGTGGTAGTGTTAGTAAAAAGACTATTAAACTAATTTTTTTGAATGATCAGTGATTTCTATACTAACACTATCACTAACACTAACACCTTTTTTACTTTCGCCTTTTGCATTTTGACTTGGGTGCTGTATAATGACCGCCTTGGTAACAAATGGAAACCCGATACGCACCCCTGGACATCAGCCTGGCCGACATAAAAAAAAACGGCCGCCTGCGCCTGCGTTTTTCCGGCATCGTCNAAGGAGTGGGATTCCGTCCTTTTCTCTATCGCTCGGCCGAGCGGTTCAAACTTAAGGGGTTTGTCAAAAACACCTCGGCCGGCGTGACTCTGGAAGTGGAGGGCAACCGTTTGCCCGAGTTCGTCCGCTACATCACGCGCAACGCTCCGCCTCTGAGTCGCATCGAGGACCTGCGCGTCGAGGAGATCCCGGCCCGTAACTCCAAGGAATTCGTGATACTGAAGAGCAACAGTCAGGGGCAAAAAAATGTCATGATATCGCCTGATATAGCTCTTTGCCCAAACTGTCAAAAAGAAATGGCCGATGCCGGCGACCGCCGCCACGCCTACCCCTTCACCAACTGCACCGACTGCGGCCCGCGCTTCAGCATCATCGAGGATCTTCCTTACGACCGGCCTCTGACAACTATGAAGGGATTCAAAATGTGCCCGGATTGTAAACGTGAATACGAGTCGCCGGCCGACCGCCGCTATCACGCCCAGCCGATCTCCTGCCCGCGCTGCGGGCCGAAATTGAAATTGATCATCAAGGGAAAAGCCGGCAAGGCCGAGCCCCCTCAACGGGGACCTTTAGTGCCCCCTCGTCGGGGACCTTCAGGGCCGCTGGCCGGGGCACTAAGGATATTGAAAGCCGACCGCGTACTGGCTGTAAAAGGCGTCGGCGGCTTCCACCTGGCCTGCCGGGCCACGAGTCGAAAAGCAGTGGACCGTTTACGCGTCTTAAAAAAAAGGGAGCGCAAGCCTTTCGCCCTCATGGCCGACCTGGAAATGATCCGCGGCGTATGCCGGGTGACCCCGAAAGAAAAGGAACTGCTGCAGAGCCCGGCCGCGCCGATCGTACTGCTCTCAGCCCGGCCTGGAAACAAACTCATGGCAAGGATTGCCCCCGGGCAGAACCGTCTTGGCTTCATGCTGCCCTATTCTCCCCTGCACCGCCTGCTTATCGAAAAAATGGGTGAGCCCCTGGTCATGACCAGCGCCAACCGTTCTGACGAGCCGATCATTTTTAAGGACAATTCCCGGGAGTTGCCCCGACTTTCCGACGCCGTCCTGACCCACAACCGGCCAATTCACGCCTTCTGCGACGACTCGGTACTAGAGGTTTTTGAAAAAAATATCTACTTTATCCGCCGCAGCCGCGGCTTCGTACCGCTGCCCATCCGCCTGACTTTCTCCTGCCCCGTACCCATCCTGGCCATGGGCGGCATGCTGAAATCCACCTTTACCATGCTGCATGGGAACCGGGCTTTGCTCAGCCAGCACATCGGCGACACCGGAACGACCACAGCCCTGGCCGCGGAAAAGCAGGCCATTGCCCAGTTTCTCAAGCTGTTCGCCCTGCGCCCCCGCGTCATTGTCATCGACAAGCATCCCGGCTATCCCAACCGCCTGCTGGCCGCCACTTTTCCCGGAAGCGAAATCATCGAAGTGCAGCACCACCGGGCCCACATCGCCTCGCTGCTGGCCGAAAGCGGCGAAACAGGCAAAGTCCTTGGCATAGCGCTTGACGGAACCGGTTATGGCGATGACGGTACGATCTGGGGCGGCGAATTTTTCAGCGGCGATTTCGGCGGCCTGGAGCGGCTCGGTCATTTGCTGCCCATTTTTCTCCCGGGCGGCGACGCGGCGGCCCGTGAACCGTGGCGTACGGCCCTGTCGCTGCTGCTGGCTATTCCCGGCGCGGAAAAAGCGGCCAGGCGTTTCGCCAAAAAATTCGGCCGCAAAGGCGATCAGGTTCTTGAAGCCATCGTCCAACGCCGTGGAGGCGTCATGACTTCGAGTTGCGGCCGGCTGTTCGACGGCGTGACCGCGCTGCTCGGCCTCGGTGACTGTAATTCATATGAAGGGGAACTTCCCGCGCGGCTGCAAGCGGAAGCCGAGAGGACCAGGCCACAAAAAAAACCCTACCCTTTTGTCGTAGAAAATAAAGACGGGATGAATATTTTAAATATGTTGCCGACTATTGAGGCAATGCTGGGCGATAAAAAAACCCGGGCTGAAAAAGCCTATTGCTTCCATTTGACCCTGGCCCATGGGCTGCTGGCCATGGCGGTCCGCTGCGCAGGCGCTTCGGGAATTAATAAGGTAGTTCTGAGCGGCGGCGTTTTTCAAAATCTGCTATTATTGAAAATGAGCCGCGAATTACTGCAAAAAAATGGTTTCCAAGTGCTGCACCATCTCCAGGTCCCGGCCAATGACGGCGGCATATCGCTGGGACAAGCGACGCTGGCGGCCATGAAATACCGCAAGGAGTTTTGAACATGTGTTTGGCAGTCCCCATGAAAGTGATCGAAATAAACGGCGATATGGCCGTAGTTGAAAGCTCAGGCCTGAGCCGCAAAGTCGGCATCATGCTGTTGGACAAGGTGAAACTCAATGACTGGGTGCTCATCCACGCCGGCTTCGCCATCTCCAAGCTGACCAAAAAGCAGGCCCGCGAAACCCTGGCTATTTTCGAGGAAGGGAGGTTCTTTGGCTGAAGCAACCACGCTTTCCCGCCTGGCCGAACGCTTGAAAAACTTTCCGGTCTCCGGAAATGTCAAGATCATGGAGGTCTGCGGCACACATACTGTGGCCATCCGCCGTTTCGGTTTGCAGCACCTGCTGCCCGCCGGGGTAAGGCTCGTTTCCGGACCGGGCTGCCCGGTCTGCGTCACCCCCGACAGCTACATCGACGAAGCCGTGGCTTTGGCCAGGCAGGGGGTGGTGATCACCAGCTTCGGCGACATGCTGCGCGTCCCCGGCAGCAGCTCTTCATTGGAAAAGGAACGCGCCGCCGGAGCCGACATCCGCGCCGTCTATTCGCCGCTAGACGCCTTGAAGATCGCCGTTGACTGCGGCAGGGAGACGGTTTTCCTGGCCGTTGGCTTTGAAACCACAGCGCCGGTTATCGCCGCTGTGGCCATGAAGACGCTGGAAAAAAAGATCGCCAATTTCTCGCTGCTGACTGCCCTGCGCCTGGTACCACCGGCATTGAAGGCCCTGACTGCCCTCGGCTCTGCCGCGGCGTCCTCTCGGGGGATCGCTTCGGATATCCGCTTGTCGGGGTTCTTGCTCCCCGGACATGTGTCGGCCATCATCGGCAAGCAGGCCTACGATTTTTTGCCTGAGCAGCGACTGCCCGGAGTGATCAGCGGTTTTAGCGCCGCAGACATCATCACTTCCCTGCTCTTGTTGCTGGAAATGCATAATAAAGGTATTTATAGGATCATGAACAACTATCCGCGCGTGGTACGCGACAGCGGCAACGAAAAATCGCGGGCCATACTAGCCGAAGTATTTGAACCAGTCGACGCCGAGTGGCGCGGTCTGGGATTTATAGCCAACAGCGGTCTTGACTTGAAGCCTGCATATGCCGCCCTGGACAGCCGGCACCGCTTTGTCATAAAAACCGCAAGCGCCTCCCCNCGCACGGACTGCCGCTGCGGTGACGTGCTGCGCGGCCTGATCGATCCCCCCGCCTGTCCCCTGTTCAACAAGGTCTGCCGTCCCGATCAGCCGCTGGGACCATGCATGGTCTCGGCGGAAGGCAGCTGCAGCGCCTGGGTGACCTATGGATAAGATCCTGCTGGCCCACGGCGGCGGTGGCAGCAAGAGTTCCGAACTGACCCGGAATGTGTTCCAGCGTTTTTTGCGCGATCCGCTGCTCATGGAGATGGATGACGCCGCCCGTTTGCCCGGCCAGGTATTCACTACCGACAGTTTCGTGGTGAAGCCGCTGTTTTTCCCGGGCGGCGACATCGGCCGTTTGGCCGTCTGCGGCACGATCAACGATCTGGCGGTGATGGGCGCCGAACCGCTCTACCTCTCCATNGCCTTCATCATTGAGGAGGGTTTCCCGGTGGCGCAATTGGAAAAGATTCTAGTCTCGATCGCTAAAGCCTGCCGTGAGAGCGGCGTGCGCATCGTCTGCGCCGACACCAAGGTGGTAGAAAGGGGCAAGGCCGACGGCATCTTCATCACCACAGCCGGCATCGGCCGCCCGCTTTTCAAAAAACCGGTGCTGCCCGCGCGCGTCCGCCCCGGCGATGCCATCCTGCTCAACGGCCCGCTCGGCCTACACGGCGTTTCGGTCCTAACCGCCCGCGGCGAATTCGGTTTGACCGGAAAGATCAAAAGCGATGTCGCCCCGCTCTGGGGGTTGATCAAAAAATGCCGCCACTTGGATATCCCCTTCATGCGCGACCCGACCCGCGGCGGCTTGGCCCAGACCCTGAACGAACTGGTCTATAAAAAAAAGTTTGGCGCGCGCATCTTGGAAGACAAATTACCTATCCCCAAAAAAGTGGCCGCGGTCTGCGATATCCTTGGTTTTGATCCGCTGCACATCGCCAACGAGGGCAAGGTGGTCATGGTGGCGGCGCGCCGCGACGCGGACAAGGCGTTGAAAATTCTGCGCGGCCAGCCGCTGGGAAAAGGAACGCGCCTGATCGGCGAAATAACGGCCGAAAATCCCGGCCGCGTGACAATGGCCACCCGCGCCGGCAGCGAGCGCATCATCATGCCTCCGGTCGGAGAGATCCTGCNCCGCATCTGCTGATGCACGAAGGAGCGATCGCCGTTGCAATTATCCAGAACGCCCTGGAGGTGCGGGAACAGGAAAAAATTGGCTCGATTAAAATCGTGACCGTCCTCATCGGGCGCATGCATCATGTCGTCCCCGAGGTGCTGCAGAACCATTTCCGGCTGCTGAAAAAGGAGCATCCCCCGTTGGTCCGCTGTAAACTGGTCATCGAGATCGCCCCGGTAGCCATCACCTGTCGCGTATGCGGAAAAAAGACCCTCATTGAACAACCGAGCTTCGCTTGTTCTTCCTGCAATTCCACCGACATCGAGATCACCGGAGGCAGGGAGATGCATCTGAAAGAGATTGAGGGAACGAAAATTAAAGAAAAAAAACAAAAGGTACTGTAGGGGCGGACCCCCGTGTCCGCCCTTTCTGTTCAATTCTTATCTACATATACAGAAAATGGGCAGGCACAGGGGCTTGCCCCTACGGACAAATAATATTTTTTTCTGCCAATTCTTGTACGGGCGATTCATGAATCGCCCCTACAGAAAATTTCTTAAAACCCCGGCCTGTTCTTTAGAATCTCCAGCCAGCTCTCCAGTCCGGTACCAGCGTGGGCTGAAACCTCGATGACGGCGCAAGCCGGATTGATCTTTTTAATATTTTCACGCAATTTTTTCAGGGAAAAATGTTTCAGCGGCAGCAGGTCGGTCTTGGTGATGACGCATAGTTTGGAAACCTGGAAGGCCAGCGGGTATTTCAGGGGCTTGTCCTCGCCCTCGGTGACGCTGATCAGCAGGACATTGAGATGGGCGCCGACATCGAACTCGGCCGGGCAGACCAGGTTGCCGATATTTTCCACGAACAAAAGGTCCATGCCGTCCGTGCCCAACTCGGTGATGGCGGTTTTTATCCAGGCCGCTTCCAGATGGCAGTCGCCGCCGAAGGGACCGGTGTTGATCTGGTAGGCTTGCACGCCCAACTTCTGCAGGCGCTCGGCGTCCAGGGTGGTCTGGATGTCACCTTCAATTACTTTTATTTTTTTGCCCAGTTTCTTGACCGTCTCCTCGATCAGGGTGGTTTTGCCCGAACCCGGCGAACTCATCAGGTTGACAAAAAATATTCCCTTGCTTTTGAGGCTTTTCCTGATTTCGTCGGCGATGGCGTCGTTGGCCTTGAGCAGCTTCTGCATGACGTTGATTTTGATGCTTTCCATGGCTTTTTTATACTGCATCCCGCAAAAAATAGCAAGGAACGTTTTTTTGCGAATTCAATAAAGACAGTGGTTTCAGATGTTGTCCTTAAAATAAATTTGGCTACTTGACAAACAACTTCAATTTTATATAATAAACCTTAAAAATCATGACAAACAACATACAAACAATCATTCTTTTAACGATTTTTGTGCCCATTGTCGGTTCCCTGACCATCCCCCTGGCCGGCCTGATCTCCAAGAGGGCCCGATCGTTCTGGTCGGTGCTGCTCGCCCTGGCCACCACCTCCTTCTCCATGCTGCTGATCCCGTTCGCCCTGAAAGGCGGCGAGCTCACTTTCCGCAAAACCATGGCCCTGGGCCTCGACTTTATCGTGGTCGCGGACGGGTTGTCGGTGTTCATGGCCATCGTCTCGTCTTTCATCGGCGCACTGATCGTCATCTATTCCCTGGGGTACATCGGTCACGAAGAGAACCAGAATGAGTACTACCTCATCGTTCTGCTTTTCATCGGCGCCATGATGGGCCTGGTTTTTTCGGCCAACCTGATCTTCATGTACCTTTTCTGGGAGATCGCCGCCATCGCCTGCTGGCGTTTGATCGGGTTCTACCGGGTTAAGGAGCACGTGCTAAAAGCCGACAAGGCTTTCCTGATGACATTCTTCGGCGCGGTGTTCATGCTGCTGGGCTTCATCATGATCTACAACCAGACCGGCACCTTTGACATCACCGCCATGCGCGGCACTCTGATCCCGGGAACAGCCGTGCTGTTGATCCTGCTGGGCATGTTCTCCAAGTCGGCGACCGTGCCGCTGCACACCTGGTTGCCCGATGCCGGCGTCGCGCCCACCACGGTCACCGCCCTGCTGCACGCGGCGGTCCTGGTTAAAATTGGCGTTTACGCCTATGCCCGGCTTTTCTGCTATACCTTCAAGCTCCCAGACGGCTGGTACCAGGCCATTCCGATCATCGTCGTTATTTCGATCCTGATTTCGGCCGCGGCAGCCGCGGTGGAAACCGATTTGAAAAGAATACTCGCCTACTCCACGGTCAGCCAGATCGGCTATATTTTCCTGGGCTTTGCCGTGCTCAATCCCGTAGGCATCACCGGCTCGCTGCTGTTCATCCTGATGCACGGCCTGGCCAAGGCCGGCCTCTTTCTCTGCGCCGGCATCGTCATTCATGCCACCCACGAGCGCGACATCCGCCAGATGGGCGGCTTGTTCAAAACCATGCCCTGGACGGCCGTGGCCTTTATATTCTGCGCTTTATCGGTCATCGGCATTCCGCCCTTCGGCGGCTTTTTTTCCAAGTTCATGGTCATCGCCGGCGCCGTGCAGTCGGGCCGGATCTGGGTGGCTGCGTTGGCCCTGTTCGGCGCCGTACTGACCATGTACTACCTTTTCAGGGCATTCAGCCTGGTTTTCATGGGCGAGCAAAAATCAGACCACAAGGAAGGGACATCCTCCATGGTTTTCGTAGTCGTGCTGCTGGCGATTCTGTCGCTGCTGGCCGGCTTCTTCGTGGCCTATCCCACAAAACTGGCTAATATAGCAACCGGCGAAATCTTAAGGTGGCTACCATGAACCCGCAAAACCTTTTAATACCTGTTTTACTGCCATTGCTGCTGGCCTTGTTTTCATTTCTCCTGCCGCAGCGCGTCAAGTGGCTGCGCGAGATCGTTTCGGTGCTGGGCGCCGGGCTGTTCGGCTATGTCACCTTTGCCTTTTTTACCCAAAAAGAGCTTTTTTACACCCTGCCCTGGCTGGGCCACGGCATCGATTTTGAATTGCGCCTTTACCAGTTCAGCCAGTTCATCCTGTTGGCCCTGGGCGCCGCCGTCTTCCTGATCACCCTCTATTCAACCGTCAAGATGGCCGGTAATCCCCGCAACCGCGAATACTACGGCTACCTTTTCCTGACCGCCGCCCTGGCCAGCGGCGCCATCCTGGCCAACAACTTCGTACCACTGTTGTTTTTCTGGGAAGGCCTGCTGATCACCCTGTACGCACTGATCAACCTCGGAAGCAGCAAGAACGCCCACCGCACCGCGGTCAAGAGTTTCATCATCGGCGGCTTCTGCGATTTCTGCATGATTTTGGGCATTGCCATCCTCTGGTCTCAAACCGGCACCCTTAGAATGTCAGACATAGCGGTAGTCCCCCACGGTCTGACCGCCGTCAGCTTTTACCTGATGCTGATCGGCGCCATGGGCAAGGCCGGGGCCATGCCGTTTCATACCTGGATCCCCGACGCCGCCATCGACGCCCCGGTCACGGTCATGGCCTTCATACCGGGCGGATTGGAAAAACTGCTGGGTATTTACCTGCTGGTGCGCATCGCCCTGGATTTCTTCAAGTTGGAAATAAACAGCCCCTTCTGCATCACCATGATGATCATCGGTGCCATCACCATTGTGCTGGCCGTGTTCATGGCCCTGATTCAGAAGGACCTGAAGCGGCTCCTTGCCTACCACGCCGTTTCCCAGGTCGGCTACATGATCCTGGGCATCGGCACCGCCGTGCCCATCGGCATCGTCGGCGGTGTTTTCCATATGATCAACAATGTCATATATAAAAGCGGTCTTTTCATGGCGGCCGGTTCGGTGGAACACCAGACCGGGACCACCGAGTTAAAAAAACTCGGCGGCCTGTACCGGGTCATGCCCTTCACCGCCCTCGGCTTTCTCATCTGCGCGGCGGCCATCTCCGGCATCTGGCCCCTCAACGGCTTCGTTTCCAAAGAAATGGTTTTTCACGGCTCACTTGAAACCGGCTACACCATCTTCACCATCGCCGCCTGGGTCGGAGCCATCCTCACTTTCGCTTCTTTTTTAAAGGCGGGCCACGCGGTCTTTTTCGGCCCGCGCAACCCGGAGACTCCCCAGGTCAAGGAGAACAAAAGCCCGATATATATTCCAATCTTGATATTGGCCGCATTGTGCGTCCTGTTCGGCGTTTACAACTGGATACCATTGAAATTCTTCCTCGAACCCATCCTGAACGGCCATCTGCCGGCGGGCGAAACCCTGAATTTCACCGGCCACGCCCTGGCCCTATTCAACCCCATCGCCATGATCTCCATGGGCTGCCTGCTTATCGGCCTGGGTTTACATATCTACGGTTTCAAGCTCGGCGGCAACAAGGCCTACATGGTTTCCGAACCGATCCACCATCTGCCGGTTCTGAACACCATCTACGACTGGGCCGAGGCCCGCGTCTTCGACCTTTATGAACAGGGCATCAAGTTCCTGCAAGCCCTGTCAGGTTTCCTGTTCAAATTTGTGGACCGCCCCATCGACTTTTTCTATGAAAAAATAGTAGTCGCGGTCGGCCGGACCTGCACCGGCGTCTTAAAAGCCGCCCATAACGGATTCTACGCCAATTACCTGGCCTGGACCATCGGCGGACTGGTGCTCATCGTCTGGGCCATCAGCGTCTTAATAAGGTAAGGGAGGAGCAATGATCTTTCTTTTCATCATCATACCCCTGTTGCTGGCCAGCCTGATGCCCCTGGTGGGCAAGATTTCCAAGCGCTTCCTGCCCGATTTGCTGGCAAACGCGACCATGCTCTTTCTCCTGGTTTTTTCGGTCATTTATGCCAAGCCGCTGATTGCCAAAGGCGGCGTCCTACAACAGGTGTTCTGGTTCGGCGCCCCGCTCAATATCCGCCTGCTGGTGGACGGTTTCAGCCTGTTCATGCTGTTTACCATCTCCCTGGTCAGCCTGGCCGTCACCCTGTATTCCATCGATTACATGGAACACTATGGAGCCAAGGCTAATTATTACGCCCTGCTGCTGCTGATGATCGCCGGCATGAACGGCCTGGTGCTGGCCACCGACCTGTTCAATATTTATTTGTTCCTGGAAGTCGCCGCCGTGGCATCTTACGCCCTGGTGGCTTTCGGCCTGGGCCAGGATGAACTCGAAGCCTCGTTCAAGTACCTGATGCTTTCGGCCGTGGCTTCGGCGTTCATCCTGCTTTCCATCGCCATCATCTTCGGCCTGACCGGCGGCGTGGGCTTCGGCGCCGTGGCTGCCGGGCTGAAGATGCTGAACGTCAAATACGTGGTCGGTTTTTGCAGCGCCCTGTTTGTGATGGGTTTCGGCCTGAAAGCAGCCATCGTTCCCTTTCATTCCTGGCTGCCCGATGCCCACCCTTCGGCCCCGGCCCCGATCTCGGCCATGCTGTCGGGCGTGCTGATCAAAGTTTCCGGTGTTTACGCCATGATGCGGATATTCCTGAACGTGTTCGGACTGACGCCGCCATTGACCACAGTACTGTCCGTGCTGGGCATTGTCTCCATATTCGTCGGCGCCCTCGCCGCCATTGGCCAGAACGACATCAAGCGCATGCTGGCCTACTCATCGATCAGCCAGATCGGTTATGTCGTTTTAGGCTTCGCCATCGGCACGCCGCTGGGCATCTTAGGAGGCTTGTTCCACCTGTTCAATCACGCTATTTTCAAATCCCTGCTCTTTTTGAACGCCGGCGCCGTCGAGCAATCGACCGGAACCCGTTCCCTTGATAAAATGGGCGGCCTGGCCAAGCGCATGCCCCTGACCGCAGCCACCAGCGTCGTGGCCTCACTGTCCATCGCCGGCGTGCCGCCTTTGAACGGCTTCTGGAGCAAACTGCTGATCATCATGGCCCTGGTTCAAGCCAAAATGTACGTATTGGCTTTCCTGGCTGTCCTGGGCAGCGTGATCACCCTCTGGTATTACCTGGTTTTGCAGCGCAACGCCTTTTTCGGCAAGTTGAATGAAACCTGGAAAGCGGTCAGGGAAGCCCCCTTCTGGATGTCGGCATCAACGGTGATGCTGGCCCTGCTGTGCATTGTTACCGGCCTGCTTTTTCCCCTGATCATCAAATCCTGGCTGCAACCAGCGGCCGATATATTGAGCGGTGGAGTCGGCGTGGCCCTTAACTTTCTCGGATTTTAGGAGAATCGCATGCATCTTTTGCTCATGATTGGCTTGGTCGTTTTTTCCATCCTGTCCGTCCTGATCCGCGACCTGCTCAAGGCCGCCATCAGCCTGGCAGTGGCCAGCATTTTTCTAGCCATTATTTTTTTCAGGATGAACGCCGCTTACGCCGGTGTTTTTGAAGTCTCGGTGGTCGCCGGGCTGATCACGGTCCTTTTCATCACCGCCATCGCCCTTACCCGCAGCGACGAACAGGTACGTGAAAGCAAATACCATCTGTTCATTTTCCCGCTGTTCTTTGTGGCGCTGATCATCATCGACATCCTGGTCATGAAAAATTTGCTGGGCCGGATCCCGGCTATCACCAGCCCCGAAACAGGGACTTTCGGTGAAGTATTGTGGAAGGAGCGCAGCTTCGACCTGATCGGTCAGATCGGGGTGATTTTCGCCGGCGTACTGGCCGTGCTGGCGCTGTTCCGCCCGAGGAGCAAATCGCCACAAGGGGACAAGCATGAATAATTTCTGGATATTAAATATGGGTGCCGTGGCCCTGCTGATAGGAATCGGCATCTACTGCCTGCTGACCATGAAAAACATGGTCAAACTCCTTATCGGCATCGAAATCATAGCCAAGGGCATCACCCTGGCATTGGTGGCCACCGGCTTGGCCAAAAACAACCTGCTGCTCGCCCAGAGCCTGGTCATTTCGGTCATTGTCGTCGATGTCGCCGTCATCGCCACGGCCCTGGCCATCATCATCAACATTAACCGGCACACCAAAAGCCTTGATGTCAGGAAACTGACCAAACTTAAGGGATAAATCATGATCAAAAAAATGATGGAAATGCTCCTGGCGCCGCCGCTGGCCTTCTTGTTCTTTCTGGCCGTTTTTTACTTCATTTATTTTCTGGCCGGACGCCTGGCCCCCAAGGTCAACGCTGTCGGCGGCAAACTGAAAAGCTACGCCTGCGGCGAAGACATCCCCGGCGGCAAGCCCCAGTTCGGATACAAACTTTTCTTTTTCATCGCCCTGTTTTTTACCATGATGCACGTGTCAGCCCTGGTAGTGGCGACGCTGCCATCTGGTCCGATCGCCTATTTCGGCCTGTTTTATTTGGGCATGATCTTCCTGGCCGTCCTGGCTTTAATCACAAGGAATCAAAATGATTGAAAGATTAGTCCACTGGTCACGGGTCAAATCCCCGTGGGTTCTGCATCTGAATACCGGTGCCTGCAACGCCTGCGACATTGAAATTTTGGCCGCGCTGATGCCGCGCTTCGATCTCGAACGCTTCGGCATCCTGCTCAAAGGCACGCCGCGCCATGCCGATGTCATCATCTGCACGGGCCCCGTCACTCGGCAAAACCGGGACCGGGTAGTACGCATTTATGAACAGGTTCCCGATCCCAAGTTCGTCGTAGCCGTCGGCGCCTGCGCCATGTCGGGCTGCGTCTACCGCGGCGCTTACAATTCCATGGGCGGTGTTGACCAGGTCCTGCCGGTCAACGCCTATATCCCCGGTTGCCCGATCCGTCCCGACGCCCTGATTGATGGAGTGGTCAAGCTCCTCAATTCCCTGAAATGAGGTCGACATGAATGCTGAAACGATCGTCGAAAAAATAACCAGCGAGATAAAGGATAAAATACAGGAAACAGCCCTTACCGCGCCGCGGCGTATCAACGTCAAAGTGGACCGCGAGCAGTTGCTGGCCGTGCTCCAGTACCTGAAGGACCAGTTTGGTTTTACCCACTTGGCCACCATCAGCGGCGTGGACCTGGGAGAATACTTCGAAGTGGTCTACCACATGTCCAATGCCATCGCCACGGTCAACGTCCGCATTCTGACCCCGCGCAGCGACCCCAAAATCCCCTCCACCTGTTCGGTTATTCCCGGCGCCATTTTGTATGAACGGGAACTACAGGACATGTTCGGCCTGGTCTACAGGACATGTTCGGCCTGGTCGTCCAAAACATTCCCGATCCTCGACCGCTGCTTCTGGCTGACGATTGGCCAGCCGGCGAGTACCCGCTGCGCAAGGATTGGCATTTCAACCGGCCGGACGAAATCATCCCCGGAGGTAAATAATGGAATTCAAGGTCGCCTTAGGCCCTCAGCACCCCGCCCTGCACGAACCGATCAGCCTGCGCATGACCCTGGACGGCGAGATCATCCGCGATGCCGACCTGAAACTGGGCTATAACCACCGCGGCATTGAAAAACTGGCTGAAAGCAGGACCTATATCCAGAACCTGTACCTGACCGAGCGCATCTGCGGCATTTGTTCACACTCTCATACCACCTGCTTCACCCAGGGGGTGGAAAAACTGATGGAACTGGTACCGGCCAAGCGCGGGCTCTATATCCGCACCCTGGTCTGCGAACTGGAGCGGGTGCACAGCCATTTGCTCTGGCTGGGCGTGGCCGGACAGGAAGCCGGTTTCGAATCATTTTTCATGTACACCTGGCGCGACCGCGAGGTGGTCATGGATATTCTGGATACCATTTCCGGCAATCGCGTCCATTATGCGATGAACACTTTCGGCGGCGTGCGCCGCGACATCGATGAACTGCAGAAAAAGAAAATTCTCGACTCGCTGGATCTGTTGAAATCAAGAACCGAATACTATCTCCATATCGGCGCCAGCGAGCCGACTTTCGTGGGTAGACTCTCCGGCGTGGGCATGTTGAGCAAGGAGAGCGCCATCGCCCTTTGCGCCGTCGGCCCCACCCTGCGGGCTTCGGGCGTGCCCATGGACGTGCGCAAAGACGATCCGTACGCTGTTTACGACGAGATTCCCTTTGAGGTCTGCACTGCCGACAGCTGCGATGTCCTGGGCCGGACCGTGGTGCGGGTCAAAGAATTGCTGGAATCGTACAAAATCATTGAATTCCTCTTGAAAAACCTGCCCGCGGGTCCGATCAAGGTCAAGGCGCCGCGCAAGGTCAAGGAAAACGAAGTTTTCTCACGCTACGAAGCGCCGCGCGGCGAGAATGTCCACTACATCAAGAGCAACGGTTCTGACAAGCCGGAGCGACTGAAAGTGCGTGCCCCGACGCTGGCCAACTACCCGGCCACCATCGCGATGCTCAAGAACGGTTTCATCGCCGACATCCCGCTGATCTTCGCCGCCATCGATCCNTGCATCTGCTGCGCCGAACGCCTGGTGCAGCTTGACAATCCGCGCAGCGGCGAAAGCAAAGTTCTCACCTTCAGCCAGCTGCGGCAGATGGCAAACCAACGCTACAAGAACGTTATTTTCAAAAAAAAGGAATCATTATGGCCATTTTAAAGCCAATTCTCTATATTCTGGTCTATCCGGGTCTGATTTTCCTGCTGGTCTATTCAACTTTCTGCGAGTGGCTGGACCGCAAGTTCTACGCCCGGATGCAAAACCGCATCGGACCGCTGCACACCGGCAGGTCCGGCATCCTGCAGCCGGTCGCCGACATCATCAAGCTGTTCGCCAAGGAAGATATAGTGCCGGAGAAAGCTGACAAACACATGTTTTCCGCCCTGCCGGTATTCGCCCTGGCCATTGTGTGCACTGCCGCCCTGTACCTGCCGGTCTGGCATTACAGCACCGCCAGTTCGTTTATCTCCTTTTCCGGCGATCTGATCGTAGTGGCCTATCTGTTGACCCTGCCGACCCTGATTTTTTTCCTGGCCGGCTGGCATTCGACCAATTTTTTCTCGGCCATCGGCGGCGTGCGCGTGCTGACCATGCTTTTCGGCTACGAAATCCCCCTGCTGCTGGCTCTGCTCAGCCCGGCCGTGCTGGCCGGTTCCTGGCGCATCCTGGAAATCGCAACATTTTTCCAAAATAAACCGCTGCTGCTGCTGGTCAACAGCATCGGCTTTTTCATTGCCCTGATCGCGCTGCAAGCCAAGCTGGAACGGGTGCCATTCGACATCCCCCACGCCGAAACCGAGATCGTCGGCGGCCAATTCACCGAATATTCAGGCAAGAAGCTGGCCTTTTTCCGGCTGCTGGGCGACATCGAAATGGTCGTGGGCGCCGGCCTGATCGCCGCCGTTTTCATGGGCGGCTTCCCGGGCGGAGTTATCTTGGGACTGGTCAATTTCGTCATCAAGACATGCGTGATCATCTTCCTGTTGGCCGCCATGCGCGCCGCCACGTCGCGCATCCGCATCGACCAGATGATAAACTTTTCCTGGCGTTGGTTGGCGCCGCTGGCCGTGTTGCAGCTTTTTATAGTCATCATTATCAAAGGGATGGTATCATGAGTATTAAAGTCGCCCCGTTTTTGCCTGAACTGCTGCGCAGTCTCTTCAAAAAACCGGTCACGGTCAAGTACCCGTTTGAAAAAGACCCTGTACCCAAGGATTTCCGCGGCAATGTGGTCTTCAATGCGCCCAAATGCATCGGCTGCATGATCTGCGTCAACGACTGCCCGGCCGAAGCCATCGACATCATCCGCGTTTCGGAGACTGAAAAGAAATTCAAGATGATCCTGCACAACGACCGCTGCATCCATTGCGCCCAGTGCGTCGATTCCTGCCCGACCAAGACCTATCACATGGACGGCGAATTCGAACTGGCCGTTCTGGACCGCCACCAGCTGAAAATCGAATACAAGTAAGCCTGACCATCATCACTAAAAGATTCACCTCTCCTCAGGCCCCAGACAAACCAGGTTTGTCCTTCCCCTGTAGCGCAGATTTTCCGGAAAAACTACGGGCCCAGCTGCGCGGGGCAGAGAAAATTTTTGGGCTCGGCATCGGCATGAACTGGAAGAGCGATGACCGCCTGGGCTGCGCCTTGGCGCGCGCCCTGGCCCTGGCTCTGGCCAAAAAACTGCCGCTCTGCCCAGACATCCGCATCATCAGCGGCGGCGAAGCCCCGGAAAATTTCACCGGCACCATCCGCGTTTTCGCCCCCAGCCACGTGGTCCTGCTCGATGCTGTCGATCACGGCCTTGAGCCCGGGACAGCGTTCCTGGCCGATGAACGATCCATCGCCGTCGGTGACATGACCAGCCATCACCTCCCCTTGCGCCTGCTGATGCGCTTCCTTGGTACTTCCCTCCCCTGCCGGGTCATCCTGGTCGGCGTTCAGCCGCGGACCCTGATGCCGGGAAACAAACTTTCCGCACCGGTAAAAAAGACACTCCCCCTATTGGCTGAATTTCTGGCAGAGACGCTGAGAGCGGCGCTGGGAAGAAACTGAAGGCAGTTGGGAGGATTTACTGTGAATTCAAACCGAAGNTGATGCTCACNGTGAAATAGATCGGCCGGGGTATGCCGTCAACGATATAGGGTTCATATAGCCATTGCCTGACCGCCGCCAGCGCCGCCTCATTGAATAGGGGATGGCCGCTGATGATCCGCGCCTGGCTGACCATGCCGTAGATATCGGTTCTGGCTTCCACAATGACCATGGCCTGCACGCGGGCCGCTAAGGCCTCTTGGGGGTATTCCGGTTTGACCTGCTTGATCAACTTGGGGACTTTTTTGCCGCTGACGAAAAAAGGCTGGTCGGTGGGCAGAGTACCGCCCAACACGCCACCCAGGACGCC
>JGI24135J36437_1000120_pt1 | contig 26607 bp, 30 predicted proteins | sample BarGraNGADG00211_3_FD_36437 | JGI IMG/M metagenome (IMG submission 36437)
CGGCAATGTGCTTCGGGTTATGCAGCAAGGTAACTACATCGGCGACTATGAGCTCATCGAAGATGGGAAAACAGGTATATTCAAAATCGCGCTGCTCGGGAATATTAACAAATGTGGTGCTATAAAACCGCGATTTTCCGTTCAGACTAGTGATCTAGAGAGCTGGGAACAACGGTACTTACCGGCGCGCAATTTTGGTTTTCTAATACTTACGACTTCCGCAGGAATAATAACTCACGTCGAAGCTCGAGAACGTGGTATCGGGGGAAAACTCATCGCTTACTGCTACTAGGAGTGCAACATGGTCCAGATTATACAAAAAGAGGTTCCGATCGTAGCAGGCGTCGAGGTTAACGTCAATAATGCAGTAGTAACGATAGAAGGCCCTGGCGGAACTCTTACACGCGACCTGTGGTACCCGAACATCGAGATTCGAGTCGAACAGGACAAGGTATATATCGGGACTAGTGTTAATAAGAAAACTCAAAAGTCTATAGTAGGCACGTATGCCTCTCACGTCGCCAATATGATAAGTGGGGTCGCCTACGGATTTCAATATAAGTTGAAGTTAGTCTACTCACACTTCCCTATTCAAGTCAAGGTTGAAGGAAACACCATTTCCATCGACAATTTCTTGGGTGAACGCAAGCCTAGAAGTGCTCGAATTATGGGGGACTCAAGTGTTGTTGTTCAAGGTGACGAGCTAATCGTTACGGGCATCGACAAGGAAGACGTTGGACAAACCGCGGCCAACATCGAACAAGCGACTCGGATCAAAGGACGCGACCCTCGCGTGTTTCAAGATGGTATTTATCTCGTTGAAAAGGGCGTAGGTGCACGCGCATGAAGGCTTTAGATGAATTGAACGATGATCAGATCAAAGCACTCATCGGCGCAGGATACCGAACCGTAGATGATCTTAGGGATGTTACAGTCGATGAGCTCGTGACAAATGCAGGTCTCGACGCCGACCTTGCACAGCAGCTAGTTCAAGAATTACCTTTGTTTAAACATAAGGACCTCAGCGCGGAGCACAAGCATTTACTCGTCGTCAGGAAGCGCCACAAAAAACCATGGTTCAAGCGCGACGATTACGAAAAGAAAAAGAAACTCAGCTCGAGTTGGCGGAAGCCACGCGGACTTTTCAACAAAATGCGGCGAGGGTTTCCCGACAAAGGAGCTGTCGTCCGAGTTGGATATGGTGCGCCAACAGCAATACGGGGTTTTCATCCCTCAGGATTTGAGGAAGTGCTTGTCAAGTGCTACGCTGATCTGGAAGGGGTGCTGCCTGACCAAGCAGTGAGAATCGGTCGGACTGTGGGGGCTCGTAAGAAGCAGATCATCCTAGAACGCGCCTTTGCTAGGGGCCTAAAGGTCCTCAATCCCAGAGTCGAAGGCCGATCCTTTGATGAAGAGGAACACNCATCGGGGAGACTGACGGAGGAGAACGAGTGACCGGCCTGTCGAACCAAAAGCGAATTGCCGCTGAAGTACTCAACGTTGGGTTAAGCAGGGTGTGGCTTGATCCAGACAAACTCACCGACGTTGCGAACGCTATAACTCGTGAAGACATTCGTGGTCTTATTGAGGAAGGCACAGTCAAAGCAAGACAAGCGCAAGGCATCAGCCGCGGGCGTGCACGCGGGAACGATGCAAAGCGCAAGAGAGGGCACAGGACTGGACAAGGGACTCGCAAAGGAGGAAAAAATGCTCGAAGCCCTAAGAAGCACCTATGGATGCGGAAGATACGAGCGCAGAGAAGGACCCTTCGCGAATTGAGGGACGATAATACGCTGGATCGGACTATGTATCGTCGAATGTATCGGAAGGCTAAAGGGGGAGAGTATCGAACCGTGAGCGTTTTGAATTCTCAGATTGAGATCGCAATAGCGGCAAGGAGGCAGGAATAATGGCCACAGGTCCGCGCTATCACGTCCCATTTAGGCGTCGCCGCGAAGGAAGGACGAATTACCATAAACGGTTAGGTTTATTGCTTTCAAAGAAGCCTCGGGTGGTCGTGCGAAAAAGTGGCTGTAACTTAACAGTGCAGCTAGTCGAGCACAGCACGGTCGGGGATAGAACTTTAACGTCTGCCAGCGCCCTCGATCTTAAAAAAGTCGGCTATAAAGGTGCCACAGGTAACACTCCCGCTGCATACCTCACGGGCATCCTTTTTGCACGTCGCGCGCTCGCTGCTGGTTATTCGAACGGTGTACTCGATCTCGGTCTTAACGCTAACTCACGCGGGTCGCGAATATATGCTGCCTTGCTAGGCGCCGTCGAAGGAGGACTTGACATTCCTCTTAGTCAAGAGCCACTCCCTACNCCTGAAAGGGCGCGTGGGGAACATATCGCTGCTTATGCAACCGATAACCGAGCACGGTTTTCAAAATATGGCATCGATCCGAAAGACCTTCCCGGTCACGTTGATTTGGTTAAGCAAGAAATATTAGATCGCATTACGCACAAATAAACAGAGGAAACAGGGAAAGAATGGCTGAAATGATAGAAGGATGGACACCGAGGACGAGATTGGGGCACCTTGTTTATGAGGGCAAGATAACCACGTTCGACGATGCGGTAAATACTGGATTTCCTGTCAAAGAACCTGAAATAATTGATATGCTCTTACCCGATTTAAGCGACGAGGTATTGGATATAAACATGGTGCAGCGAATGACGGATTCTGGGCGGCGTGTGAAGTTTAGGGCAGCGGTGGCGATCGGCAATCGTGATGGATATGTAGGCTTTGCGGAAGGGAAGGATCTACAAGCGGGACCGGCCATAAGAAAGACAATTGAGATCGCTAAGTTGAATCTTATTAAGATAAATCGAGGCTGCGGTTCGTGGGAGTGTGATTGCGGAGAAGTGCACTCCGTTCCCTTTACGGTCAAAGGCAAAGCGGGTTCGGTGAGCGTTGTGCTTAAACCAGCGCCACAAGGGCTTGGTATAGCATCAGGCACCACGGCACGGAAAGTGCTCGAGCTCGCAGGCATAAAAGACGTGTGGACGAGATCATCAGGACAAACGCGTACCACGATAAACTTTGCTCGCGCTACCTTTGAAGCGCTCAAGGGCACAACCACGGTTAGAATTGGTGGGGGGACTTAGTGACGTACGCAATTGTTAAGATGCGCAGCATAGCAAAGACGAAGCCGGACATACGGCGTACGCTCGAACTATTGAATCTTGACAAAACTAATCATTGCGTTCTCGTAGAGGACAATGTGCACTATAACGGCATGCTGCAGAAAGTGAAAGACTATGTTGCTTGGGGCAACATCGATGGTGAAACTCTCAGTTTACTCCTCGAAAAAAGGGGCATGCTTGAAGGTCATAAAAGACTCACCAGCGCTTACGTCAAAGACCGAACTGCTTTTGATGATATAGAATCGCTCGCTACAGCTGTTGTTGATGGCAAGGCGACTTTGAGGGATGTACCAAAGCTGAAACTTGTGCTGCGGCTCCACCCGCCACGTAAGGGCCATAAAGGAATAAAAAAACCGTTTCCCGAGGGCGTTCTTGGGTTTCATGGCAGCGACATCAACAAGCTGCTTTTAATGATGAGGTAAGCAATGAGCGCGAAAAACAAAGCCAAGAAGTTTCGAGGAACTCGCACGTGTGGTGGCGGTACTCATAAAAACCGTCGCGGCGCAGGGAGTCGAGGAGGGCGTGGCCACGCGGGCGGTTGCAAACATCATTTCGTCAGGGAGCTCTTGCTTGGTCGTGGTTACGGTAGTTACGGGTTCGTGAGGCCACAGAACCTGCTNAGCGATCCCACAATCGTTGACGTAGGTGCCCTTGACGAAGCTGCCGACCGACTCGTGGAACGGAAGCACGCCAGGGTGCGTACGGGCAAGTATTACATCACTCTCGACGTAGACAAAGTGCTTGGAAAAGGCCGCGTAACTAAACCACTCATTGTAACAGCCAGAAGTTTTTCGAAACGAGCACAAGAAAAACTGGAATCAGCAGGCGGGAAAGCAAAAGTCCTCGGACAATAATCTGTTTTCTGCAGTGACCACATACACACGTCTTCAGTTTGTGCGCAGTGAATTATGAGTGAGCATCCAACAATAGACAGAATCGAGCCTTTCCTGGAGAGACTTCCCGCCATCTCCAAGCCCGAAGGGCACGTACACTTCAGACGGAAGCTGACTTGGACGATCGGCATTCTTTTAATATACTTCGTTTTAACAAACGTCCGACTTTTTGGGCTTTCACCTGCTTCCCAGGACCTTTTTGGGTTTTACAGGGCAATAATGGCAGGAAGCCAGGGTTCTCTCGTTCAGCTCGGTATCGGTCCGATTGTTACGGCCTCAATCATACTTCAGCTCTTCAAGGGCGCAGACATCATAAAGCTTGACACGAGCGATCCACGTGATCAATCAGTATATCAACAACTCCAAAAGTTGCTCATCTTCGTCATGATCATCGTCGAAGCCTTGCCCCAAGTGCTCGGAGGCTTCCTCAAACCCGATCCAGCCCTTGCTGCTTCGACTGGTTTAGGGCTCGGAAGCATTTCATTGCTAATATTCATCCAAGTCTGTATCGGCGGCGTGCTCGTCCTGTTCTTAGATGAAATTATCACCAAGTGGGGAATTGGCTCAGGAGTCGGCCTGTTTATCGTGGCCGGAGTTTCGCAAGGCTTGGTGACTGGGACCATCAACTGGCAAACTGATCCTACGACTGGGTTGGCTTTTGGGATGATCCCACGTTTTGTTCAGATCTTCCAACAATTCACCGTCCAGCAGCTGCTGAGCGCACAGGGACTGGTATTCCTCCTGTTCCGTGGAGATATCTTAGCCGCAATAAGCACGGTAGCGATATTTGCCATCGTCGTTTACGTGGAAACGACGCGTATTGAGATCCCGCTTGCGCACAGTTCTGTAAGAGGCGCGCGAGGCAGATTCCCAGTGAAGCTCGTGTATGCGAGCGTCCTGCCGCTAATATTAGTACGGGCGCTGCAAGCGAACATTCAGATGATTGGGATCCTCCTTTACAACGCGGGATTTACGTGGGTAGGGACGTATGTAAACAATCAGCCGACAAGCGGGCTGATGTACTTTCTGGCGCCAATTAATGGTCCACAAAATTGGTTCCCAACGTTAACAACAAACCCGGGATGGGAAGTCGCACTACGGTGTGGAATAGACATTTCTGTGATGGTTATTGGCGGCGTCATATTTGCCCTCTTTTGGGTTGAGACTACTGGTATGGGTCCAAAGGCCGTTTCAGAGCAAATACAACGCTCGGGAATGTCCATTCCTGGCTTCCGTCGTGATCCTAAGATCATTGAACGTGTCATGAAGCGATATATTCCGAAAGTGACCGTCATTGGAGGCGCGTTTATAGGCTTCCTTGCGGTCATTGCGGGATTTTTTGGGACGATCGGAAACGTGGGGGGGACTTCACTGTTGTTGGCTGTAAGTATCGTGTACAGACTTTATGAGCAGCTCGCCAACGAGGAAGTGATGGAGATGCATCCCATGTTGCGGAGATTCATAGGAGAATGATCTGCCAATAGCCAGGCTGGTTGTTTTTCGCTCCGGATTTTATTAGCTCGGTAACCTTTCTGGAGCTTTTTGTTGGATAACAAGCGCAAATAAGAGCTATGCTGCTCTACGATTGCGTAGTTTAAAGTAGGATGTTTGGAATAGTTCGTTGTATAAGTTGGGGGTAAGAATGCGAAAAGTCATAGTGCTTACCGGAGTGCCAGCGAGCGGCGGGACGACAGTAACTAAAAAAGCCATCGAAAAGCTGGAAAGGCAGGGCCAGCCGTTTAAAATGGTAACGTACAGCGATGTTATGTTAGATGAAGCGCTGCGGCGTGGCTGGGTTAAAGTACGTGATGACATCCGGAAGCTCGAGCCGGTTCAGCAGCGCGAGCTCCAAAAGATTGCGGCACGTGCTATAGCACAAATGGCGACAACAGCTCTTGTCGTTGACACGCATGCAACAGTCAGAACCCCCCGGGGGTACCTGCCTGGGTTGCCTACGTGGGTTTTAGACGAATTGAAGCCTGAACTTATCCTTATCGTTGAAACAGCACCCAATGAGATTATTCGACGCAGAAACGCCGATAAATCACGCCAGCGAGACGCGCAAGATGCAATGGCGGTTCAACAACACCAAGACGTCAACAAGGCAATTTGCATGGCATACGCTGCGTATTCAGGAGCTACAGTCAAAATACTGCAGAACCCTGACGGAAAACTCGATGAGGCAGTCGCCGAACTGGTTCTTACGTTGCAGGAAAACTAGACCAGTCATCGTAGTGCCTAACGGGGTGAAGTGTGTTACTAACTATTAGCGGACCTTCAGGTAGCGGCAAGACGACAGTGGCGAACGGTTTATCGCAGAGACTCGGTTTTGCTCACATTTCGGCAGGAGAAGTCTTCAGGGAACTGGCACGCGAGCGTGCCTTGAGCTTGGAGCAGCTGAGTAAGCTTGCAGAAAAAGACCCGGAAATCGACCAAATGGTTGATACGCGGCAAGCGGAGCTCGCCCAGTCACACGAGAATGTCATCGTTGACGGTCGGCTATCAGGCTGGGTCCTCAAAGGGGATATAGCTGTTTGGCTAAAAGCGCCGCTCGAAGTGCGAGCAGAAAGAATTGCACGAAGAGAAGACAAGGACCGCGCGATCGCTTTGCGCGAAACGAGGACCCGCGACAGCAGCGAGGCAGCGCGGTATCTCGCGTTCTATAACATCGACACGGTTAACCTTGACATCTATGACCTCATCATAGATACGAGACATTGGGACCAGTTCGCAGTTATTGACATTATTACACAGGCTGTGAGGTCACGTCGGGAGGTTGGCTAACAATGGCGGATTCTGCAGACATCCAAAGGACACCAGAAGAGCTTATTCGAAAAGGAGTTATAATCCTCGACAAGCCCGCTGGGCCGACCAGCCACGAGGTTGCTGCGTGGGTAAAACGAATTCTGCACATAAACAAGGCCGGCCACAGCGGGACGTTGGACCCGAAGGCTACCGGCGTGCTGCCGATCTTGTTGCAAGACGCTACCAAGGCGGTCGGAGCACTCGTAAGATTGCCCAAAGAATACGTCTGTGTGCTCCATTTGCACAAAATGGTCGCAGAGGGAGAGCTGCTTGANGTGTCAAAGGAGTTTACCGGTGTGCTCTATCAACGTCCGCCCCTTAAATCGGCCGTTAAACGTCAAATTCGTAAACGCGAGGTTTTTTACATCAACGTGCTCGAGCGGGAAGGCAACGACGCCCTCCTTCAAATTGGCTGTGAGGCGGGGACCTATATTCGCAAGCTTTGTCACGATATAGGCGAGGCGTTAGGTGTCGGGGCACANATGCAAGAGCTTCGAAGAACGAAAGTGGGCCCGTTTGATGAATCAAAGCTGACCACCTTGCACGATTTGACAGATGCATACCACTTTTGGATTGAGGACGCCGATGAGACTCCACTGCGCAACATCATTATGCCTCTTGAGCGCGCATTAGAACATCTCCCAAAAATTATTATCCGAGATACGGCAGTTGATGCCATTTGTCACGGGGCTCGCCTCGCTGAACCAGGCGTTATTTCGCTGCCTCGTCTCGACCCAAAACAGCTAGTGGGGATTTATTCTGCAAAGGATGAAATTGTGGCTTTAGGCATCTCAATTCTTGAAGGTGGAATAGTTGCCGAAGTTAAGAGAGTGATGATGGCGCCTGGGACATATCCGCGTTACTGGAAGTCCAGAAAGGACCACACTCACGCTGGCGGTACTTAAGAAGACTCGCTACTTTTGACATAAGAACACCCATCTCTAAGCTTTTGCTCGGCTAGGGCAACAAAGTCCATTTAGGCGATCAGTTCTATCCCTACTCGCCTCACCCGTAAGCGATGATAATTTAACTTTTAAGGTTTAACGTGCACTCGATGAGGGTAATCGCCGTTTATGGTTCTTCAAAAACAGGAAAAACGACGACTGTCGTTGAGATCGTTAAAGAGCTACGGGTGCGCNGGTATTCAGTCGCAACGATCAAAGACGTTCACGTAAACGACTTCGCCTTCGACGCGGTTGGAAAAGACACGTGGCGCCACTGGAAAGCCGGAGCCGAGGTAGTCGGCTTACGGGCGCCAAACGAAAGCATCCTGATGATAAAACGGTCAGTGATGCTCGATGAGCTGATAAGCCACATCCAATGCGATTACTTANTATTAGAAGGGTTTAGAGGGGCAGCTCTTCCNAAGGTGCTTTGTGCAAAAGACGAAAAGGGCGTTGAAGATGAACTACAGGATACCGCCTTTTGTATTTCGGGGGTGGTCTCGGCGCAACTCACTGTTTATAAAGGAATTCCAGTCATCAACGCGCTTCTCAATGTCGCTGAGCTGGTAGATCTTGTCGAACGTAAAAGTCTCAAGCTTTAGCCGTTATTTCTCCATTTATAGTTCGCTTTCGCCTACTTTTCGCTTCAATCGTTTCAGGTCGCCTCTCTTATTGATGTTGTACAGCAGTGATTCNTCGTTAAGTACGAGCATCGTCTCTTCCTGCATTTGATCGGGCAGGGTCGCATCAACGATATTTATGCCACAAGGGACTAGGAGTTTCGCACCCGCGCGTAAGACGAGGTCAGTACTCACGTCAGCCTCGTCGAAAAACTTAGAGGGGAGGTAGACTCCAAGCGCAGGACTCTTGACTCGAGCCTTATGTTCGATAATCTTGTCAATGAGTTGGTGATTAATCATGGGAAGATCTGCTGAGATGATGAGAACTGGGCCCTGAAGGTCTAGCCGTTTCATAGCCCATCTATAGTCGTCGATATAGCCCCGTCCCGGCGCTACAAGTAACGGGATGCAAGAGCTCCTAGCCCAGTGCGTTGTGCACGGTGTATAAGGGGATGTTACCATTACGATACTCTCAATTTGTGATTTGATCAAGGCAGCGACGACGTGCGCAACGAGCGGTTTTCCAGCGAACTCTAACAGTGGTTTTTCTACACCGACTAAACCGAGCCTTTCCCCTTTGCCACCTGCCATGAGGAGCGCGAGCACTCTAACACCTACAAGAGCCCTATAGCTATTAGCGCAGCTAAGCGTCCTAACTCGTTTGCGGATCCAATTACGTCGCCGTTGATCCCGCCGAACGCCATATTAGCGAGTTTTACCAATCCAAGCGATAGAAGGAGAGGGGGCAGCAGCACAATGACACCTTTGAAACCAAAAAAAAGAACAGCAACAATTAATGTTAGCACCAGCGCCCCAACAAAAGTAAGCNGGCCACTTTTCTTAGAAAAACGTGATCCAAGACCGCTATGCGTCGCATTTCCGAACGAAGCAACTTCGACCATGGAAAGCTTTGCTACAGCTTCGGCGGTGACGAATGCAGGTATCAAAGCGGCTGGTTTAATCGCTGTCACTGCAGAGAAAAGCAGAATGAACGCAAGAGCACAAAACGATATCCCCCCTACACCGATATACGGGTCTTTTATGACTTTAAGTCGCTCTTGTATGGAACCGTGCTTGAGTAATCCGTCTCCGACGTCAGCTAACCCGTCAAGGTGCATGAATCCTGTCAGCGCATACAGTGCCACCAGGGTCAAGCCCGCTTGTACAAAATTGTTTAGGTGCGGGGTGAAAACAAGGGCATAACTGACTCCTCCAACTAGGAGCCCGACACTGGCTCCGACCAGTACGAAAACCCACATGTGGCTTGCCAGGCTGTCGAGATCTTCTTGGTGAAATCCTACCGGAATCGTCGTTAAGAATCCGAAGCCGGCTCGAACGCTGTTAACGAAGCGTAGCGGCATCAGCAGCTCCTCTATCGTACATGTTAGCTGAAACTCCGCCAATCAAGCCAGCCACGATGTCATCTAAGAACGGCCCGAGCGATCCGAGAATCCCGGGTTTTTGTCTGTCGAATCGAGTATAATCAAAGTGCCCNTTATAGCCACTGATGTACATCGCCACNGCCATGCCTAATACTTCGTCTGCGATCAAGCAAGTCAAGTCGTCTTCGTAAGCGGCATGATCGAGTTTGGGAATACGGCCCGCCNGTGCATCTCGTTCTAGCGCCACCCCCACGTGTAAAAGAACCCATAAATTTGGATCAGTGAGCGCTCGCCTGAGCTCGCTCGAGAAGACTTCTCTTGCACGTGTTTCGGTCTCGACCCCAGGATGTGGTACCCAAAGCAACATAGCTGTATCAACTATATCTTGGCGCGTAATTCCGGTCTGTTTAAAAAAATCGTCTGTCATCTTTTCGAAGCCCTATGCCCCCTTTATTGCTTGAATTGATAATTTACAAAGAATGTACGCTGTCTACATTCGTTTAAGAGAATCGCTGCAAGCATCACCCAAGCTTTGAGACGCCGTTTTGACCACTACGGTCCAGTTCGTCACATCATTTGCGACCGATGTTAAAAAATGCGACATTTGGACAAGGGAGTTATTTTGCGATTTCGATCTGATCACCATTATATTGAACTTGTATCCCTCGTTTCGAAATAGAGCCGACCTGTCTGGCGCCTTTACTGAGGCTTTTGATGCGTGTTGCTTCGCTTTCAGGTGCAATTATGGCAAAACCCATTCCCATATTAAAGGTTTTGTACATCTCCTCAACATCGACGCCCTCAGCTTGGATCATTTTGAATATCTCTTGAGGAACAAGCGGATCTGATAAATTGAAACCGAGATGTGTGAGTCTCTTGAGATTTAGAAGTCCCCCTCCCGTGATGTGCGCCATCCCATGCACGTCGCAATTCCTGTTAATGTCAAGCACCTCTGAGTAGATCCGTGTGGGCACGAGCAGCTCTTCACCCAGTGTCTGCTCCATACTTCCGTAACGCGTATGAAAGCTGTATTTGGCCAACAGTTTGCGCGCGAGAGTAAGTCCGTTGCTATGGATACCGCTGCTTGGAATGCCGACAATGGCATCCCCCTCTTCTATTTTGTGGCCGGTGACAAGCTTCTCTTTAGTCGCAATTCCAATGCAGCTGCCTGCTAAGTCGAAACCCCTGATGATATCCGGCAAGCTTGCGGTTTCGCCGCCTAAAATGGATACGTTAGCTATCTTTGCCCCTTTTGCGAGTCCTTGGCCGATTTGATCGGCAATAGAAGGTTCCACGCTCTCCATCGCTAGATAATCGACAAACGCGATTGGCTCCAGTCCCATTGCATAAAGATCGTTGACGTTCATTGCCATACAGTCTATTCCGATAGTCCGCCAGTTGCCCATTTCTGTCGCGACGAGAACCTTCGATCCGACCCCATCAGTGGTTATGCCTAAGATGAAATCGCCCATATCCAATAGACCGGCATAAGCACCCTCTATATTGATAGGGCTGCCTCGGCCCTTTTTTTTGGCAGTGAAATGCCTTGTTAGGGCTTTTATTGCCTCTNCTTCGACTGATATGTCGACTCCAGATTCCGCGTAAGTGTGGCGGTGCTGCGAATTCATTTATCGCTCATCAGTATAGTAGGTCTTTTACGCGTGTTCACGTGACAAAAATGCATATAGGTCGCACCTCTCGCACACCATTCTAAATTTATTCGTGCTTATCGAGGCTTGTGCGCTCGGCTAAAAGCAATGGGGGCTTTTACCTTAAAAAAAGATCGTTCACAGTTCTGCGCAAGTAGTCTTACTTACTAACTGCTATATTAGCCCGTTTTTCGCTATTGGAGTTCTGAAAGAGAAAACTCATCATGCAGACTCTGTACAGCACGACGCACTATATCTCGTCTTAAAACAAATGAGACGTTATGCTCGGTTGATCCCTGGCTTATCATAATAACGCTGACGTTGATACCCCCGATACACCTGAAAATCCTGCCGACTATGCCGGGCTTTCCCGCCATTCGAGAGCCGACAACTGCTATTGCACTCACGTCCTCGTTGCAGTAGATCTCTTTGATGATATTGCCATTAAACTCACCCTTGAGGCTGTGAAGAGCGTTTAAAGCGCTGCTTAAATGCTCTTCTTCTATAAGCACGGATATATTCGCTTCACTGGATCCTTGGCTTATCATAATAATGTTTACTCCCACGTTCGCAAGTTTCGAAAACACTTGGGCTGCGACGCCGATAGTTCCGGCCATTCCCGCACCTGAGAGGGTAATGAGGGCAACGCTACTAACCGCTGTTACTGCTTTCACGAGATTTTGGTCATTAGTGACGGTGTCGACGATAGTCGTGCCTGCGCCGCTTGGATTAAAAGTGTTCTTCACCCGTACAGGGATCCCCTTAGTTACAGCTGGTTCTATTGTTTTTGGATGTATGACCTTCGCTCCAAAGTACGAAATTTCCATCGCTTCAACGTAAGATATCTGCGGTATTGTGCGGGCGTTGGAAACGAGCTTAGGATCTGCAGTCATGATGCCATCTACGTCAGTCCAAATCCAAATTTCGTCTGCGTCGACGGCGCTGCCAATAATTGACGCTGTGTAGTCGGAACCGCCCCTTCCCAGTGTTGTGATGATGTTATGTATGTTGTATGCAATAAAACCGGTGATAACGGGCACAATGCCAACTTTTAGAAGTGGATCAACACGCTCGTTAACGCGCCTTTCTGTGATCTCTGTTGGGCGTGCGCCACGATGTTTGCTGTCAGTTATGATGCCTGCTTCACCACCCATCAAAAAGACTGATTGGACTTTAAGCGATTTTAGCGCACCAGAGACGATTGGCGCAGATAACCGTTCACCAAAAGAAGAAATATAGTCATAAGATCTATCAGTTAGCTCTCCGAGATGATATATGCCGGTAAGGGCGTTTTTAAGTTCTTCGAGTCTCGTTTCGATTTCTGATATCACCTCCGTGACGATCATCTCGTCTTCGATTGCTGTATAGGTGGCATCGAAATGTCTCTTACCTACCTGATTAACAAATTCTGAGACCTCAGTAACCTCGGCGTCTTCACTCGTCATGCGTTCTGCGATGGTTTGAAGTTCGTCCGTCAAGCCGGACATGGCAGAAACGACTACGGCAATCTCATTTCCTTGGTCATAATAGCTTCGGACGAGTTCTCCGACCTGTTTGATTCTCGTCCCATCTCCCACAGAGGTGCCGCCGAATTTCATTACATATCTCATTTTATCTTGACCTAATTGGCTGTCTTTGAAGCAGTTTATCCAGATTGATGGTATTAAAGCCTTCTTACAGACATTAGAGCTTTTAGATAAGATAAAATCACTTTAGCGATAGAAAAAGGCTGATACTCGTCGTCTCTCCTCTTGGAGAAGTCAAGGAATTTGTGATGGGGGTGCAGGATACAAAGAGTGCTCTGTCCAACTCGCCCCTCTCTCGGTTGATTGGAATTGGCCTAGCGATCGCCGTACTTTTCATCGTCTGGATGGAATTTCGGGGAGGATAAGGAGCTGAATGCCGCCGGATCAGTTCAAGGATTGAGCATACACTCGCTCTGAATAGGTAGCTACGCTCTGCTTGGATGAAAGTATTAATCCGATGCCAGCTTTCGCACTAGGGGCATGGTCGCTGGCCTGATTCCCTTTTCGGCTTTTGGCCTAGCTGGCAGTCCTATCTCCATGTCCAGCGAACCCATCAGCTCTAGGTTGAAGCGATCGGCAATCTCTTCGAAAATCCGCTTGTAGGCTAGGCAGTGAGGATCAACCCCCGTGATTTCACCGTCGCTCCGCGCTAAAGCATTGTAGGGGCAGCCTCCCCGGCAGTAGCGGATGTGTCTGCAATCCTTGCATTCCCGGTCTACATGCTCCTTGAAGCTTTGCATGCGAACTCCTGCCGTCGACTGGATTAGATCCTCTTGGCTGGGGCGGTCGCGGACGTGGCCCATGACATACTCGAGCATTCCCACGAACCGGTAGCAGGGATAAATGCTGCCATCAGGGCCCACGGCAAAGGTGTTCTCCATGCAGTCTACGAAAGTGCAGACCGTACCCCTGCCGGTCAAGACGCATCGGGCATAGTCGTTGATGTTTCGCACCTCTATCTGGTCCATATTCTCCAGATACTTGTGCAGCAGATAGACCAAGAGGTCTCCGTATTTCTCAGGGGAAAGGGCCCACGTGTCCGGCCCGTAACTTTTTAGAGAGGGCAGCGCCGGGTGCAGCTTGAGGGTGAGATGATTATCCATGAAAAATTTGAATATATCCTCCTTGAACTGCACGGAGTGGGAGGTGAAGGTGCAAATGAACTGCACCTGAAGTCCATGTTTTTTGGCCAACTCATGCCCTCTCATGGTCCTTTCATAGTAGCCCTCTGACCTCTGCAGGTCGTTTAGCTCCTGCGGGCCGTCCATGCTGGAGCCGATAGGAATTTTGTATTTGGCCAGAATCTCAGCCAGATCGGGAGTGAGCTTCCAGAGGTTGGTCTGCAAGGCGAAGTTGGGTTCGATATCCTGAAGTTCAAGGGTTAGCAGGGACAGAGCCTGCTGGTAGAAATCAGCCCCGGCCAGGAGGGGTTCTCCGCCATGAAACGTGAATGTGACCGGATCGTTTCTGAAGTCCTTGAGCCAGGCTACAATATCCTTTACCGTCTCTATGCTCATGACGGTTGAACCTATCTCAGAACTCCAGCAATAGGCGCATTTGGAGGGACAGCCGAGGGTGGGTATGATCATGACGTGAAAAGGTCTCTTCTGTTTCATCTTCTGTTGCATATTTTGCCTCATAATTTTCCGCCCTTCTTTTTACTACTAATAGTTTGTCGCAAACCAACTATTCTTTGCAGCTTCCGATTTCTCGGAGCCCTTTATTAAGTCACGCCCTTGGTTCGAGACCGNGCAATCGAAGATAAGGTTCGCCAAAACCGTTTAGAGCACGTGAAAAACGTTGATAGCAACGAAGATAGCCGCTAAAAAAGGCACAGCTGCTATCGCTACGAATTGAGGGATGCCCCAATCAAGCACTTTTTTTCCGTCAAGGGGGCCTATCGGCAACAAGTTGAAGGCAGAGAACCAAACGTTGATTACAAAACCGTACCACCCCAAGTCTCTGAGCACGCCTCCCATCGGCGAGAGGAGATAGAGTAGNAAGAACAGTCCGCCTAAAGCTAGATTCAGAATGGGTCCAGCGGCAGATATGATTCCATTTTGTCGCTTGGTAATAGCAGGGGCGTAAATCATCGTCGCGCCGGGAGCCGCGAACACGATTCCCGCNAGTGCGGCAAACAGGATCGCAAACACAAGCATGGTATAGCTGGCTCTAAATTCAGACCAGAAACCAAAATGCTGAGCCGTGAACTTGTGCAAAAGCTCGTGTAAGACAAAACTTGAGCCTACGACGACTAGTGTGATAATCAGTGAAGGAAGGACGTACTCGACCGACGCGTGAGACAAGTTAGGCCGGAGGAATAATACGAGATAGAAGGCGAATGAAACGCCCAGCCAAGCTATGAGGAGGTCAATTACTTCTTTGCTGCTTGTTGTGTGTCGCACCATTACGCTATACCATCCCCGTTATATGTGAGAGCGCAGTATGCAAGATATCATACGGGTTAACGCCAGTCATAGGAAATATAACGANCAGAGCGATGAACGTGGCTAGGGAGCTGCCTACGTTAACCGCGACGGCAACCACGAGTATTCTAAAAAGCTTATTCGAAAGAAGCTCTCGGACTGAAGCAGCTTTGGTGATTGCTGAAAAATCTTCGGTTCTTGGTGGTCGCTTTGCTGCTTCAATTAATCCGGCAATGACGCCAACCTTGAGAAATGGAATCGGGATAAAGGGGCTAAAGCCAGCGTAGCCNGCAGACGCAGCAATGGCAAGCGGATGGCTTCTGCTCGCTGTAGCAAAACCAGCTGCAAAAACAGCGTGAAGGGCAAACCAGTACCCAAAGGCAAGCAACACGACGGCAAGCGGGGCGCCNGAAAGAACTATGAGCGCGAATAATCCTATTATAACTGCTAAAAAAGCAATTCCCACAATTTTTGTGAAGTTGAAGCGTTTCTTCGGAACAGTATTAAGCTCTTCAAGCGACGGAACGAGCTTTGGGTGCTCAAGATAGTGTTTTATTCCCTCTTTATGACCCGCGCCGACGACTGCTACGATCTTTCCGTGCAGTTTGAGCAAATTTCCTGCTAAATACGCGTCCCGCTCGTCGACGAGCACTTGCGCTGCGTTTGGTGAGAATTGCCGCAGTTCAGTAACAAGCTGTGAGATAGTATCATCGTTCGTGATCTCTTTGATGTCGATTTCCTCGTCACTTGTGGTAAGCCCGAGAAGCGCGATAAGCATTCTCAACTTTTCAACTAAACGCATCTTAGCCCAGAATCGGGCAATGGTTACGTTAATATCCCGATCGACGAACGCTATGCTCGCACCGACGCTTNTAGCTGCGTCGATTGCGGACAACATCTCACTCCCTGGCTTCACTCCGACTTCTGACCCGAGCTTATTCTGCACGTATGCAAGCAGCCAGTGAACTAAGAACTGGTAAAGTTTCCCGCTCGAGAGGATCTCCTTAATCGACGCTTCTTGTTGTTCTGGGTGTACTAATGCTTGGTACCGTCCGGGGTCCAACTCAACAGCAACAACGTCAGGTCGTTCAGCTTCAATGGTCCGCTGCACTTCCGCTATACTCTCTTCTGAGATGTGCGCTGTGCCGACAACGATAATCTGTGCTGGCTGATCGGGGCTCTCGTTCATTCGGTCCTGCTTCCACTAAGTTTTGATCACGGTGCCGTCAGGGCGCACGATCTGTTCGCGCGCCTCCCCGAGCAGAGTCATGGCGCTTGTTACGTCTTTTTGTGTGACGATCCCGACCACGTTGCCATCCTGCACGACTGGAATCGACCCCAGCTTCTGTTGCGCGAGCTTGATGAATGCCTCAGAAGCGTCATCATCAGGCTTTGCGGGCTCAACGTTGCGCGTCATGACGTTGCCCACCATGATGTCATCTCGACGGTCTGCGGGCACATGATGTACGTTACCAAAGGTAATAAGACCCACAAGTGTTCCATTGTCGACGACAGGATAACTCGCATGTTTGCTCTGAAACATCAGTTCGATCAGCTGGGTAATAGGCATCGACGGAGGGACGGTCAGCACCTCCCCCGTCATGATATCCCGCACTTTAATTCCCGCAAGCGTTTGCGTAATCGTCGTCTGTCGCTCCTCATCAGACGCCGCGATATAGATAAAGAAAGCAATGATGATGATAAATGGACCTAGATAAAACAATCCGGCGATGCCCATTGCAATTGCAAAAATCTTGCCAACTTGCACGGCGGTGTGCGTCGCCTTCAAGTAAGGCTGCCGACTGGCAAGCCATGCCCGGAACACGCGTCCGCCATCCATAGGAAACGCTGGAAGGATATTGAACCCACCGAGAACAAGGTTAATATACGCAAAGTTCTGCAAAAACAGGTTTGGCACGGTTGCGGTCACTGCAAGGCTCAATCCGAAAAAGAGCGCGCCGAGGCCCAAGCTGACCAATGGCCCGACTAACGCAGTTCTGAACTCGAGTTTTGGATCTTTCGGGATTTCGATTGCAGAAACCCCTCCGATGAGGTAAAGAGTTATGCTTTTTACTTCGATGCCGTAGCGCAAGGCCAGAAGAGAGTGCCCAAGCTCGTGGAGCAGCACGAAAACAAAGATCATAATGCCCGCTATTGTCCCGTAAACGAATGAGTTGGGAACGTTTCCAAATCCGAATGGAGGAGGACTGACCGAAAATAAGAAGGCAAAGAGGGGAATAATCAGAATAAGTGTGATATTGAGGAGAATCGGGATTCCGCGAACGGTAGCGATTCTAAAAGACCAAGCCATAGAATAATCCTGATTTAGCCTTTATTTAATAAACTATATATCACTTTAGTCGATAGTGAAAGGAGGAGCTTTTACACGAAACTGGAAAGGGAGGTCAACATGCGAATCGAGCTGACACAGATAATGGATCTTAACGTGTACACTGATAACGGAGATTACGTGGGAAAAGTGGAGGATATCAAGATCGATACGAACGACAAGAGGGTGACGGGCCTCGTTATAGGCGACATCAACCATAATATTTTTGACATAAAGTACCGATTCGTAGTGATACCCTACCGGTTTGCAAAGTCTATAGCCGATATTATCCTCGTTAGTAGCGTCGTGAAAACGCTCATCAGTCGAGCTAAGCCCAAAGAAGAAGCGTAATGAAAGAGCGCGAGATCTACGCAGGCTTGCGCACAGTTGCTCCTTTTTTTGTTCGTGTTGACGGTAGGAATTTCCGGCACGCCCTTTCGGTGCTTCAAAGCGAACANCCGCACGACCTCACATTTGCGAAGNCTATGGGCGCTGCTTCGGAAGCCCTTATGCACCGAAGTGGCCTGCCGGTGCAGCTGATTTTCACGTTTTCTGACGAAGCAAATGCTCTCTTTCTTGAAGCTCCTTTTGACGGCAGGATCGAGAAGCTAAATTCTGTTATCGCTAGCTTCTTCGCGAGCGCAGTGACATTAAAGCTCGCGCCGAGTATTCCTTTAGCGTTCGATGCACGCGTCGTTCCCGTGAACAAGCTGGACGTACCCCCGTATCTTGAATGGCGACAAAATGAAGCTTGGCGAAATCACCTACACGCATACACCTACTATCACTTGAGACAAGAAGGCGAGACTGCGCGCGATGCGCACGCTAAACTGTTTGAGATGAACGCTAGCGAAATGCACGAGTTTATGTTTACCCATGGTATCAACCTTGCAAAGACTCCATCGTGGCAGCGGAAGGGGATTCTCGTTCATAAGCAGCTTTACGAAAAGCAGGGCATTGACAACGCAGGTCGGCCAAGCAGTGGNCATCGGTCAAGAGTCGTTCAAAACTGGGACGTACCGCTTTTTAAATCGCGAAAGGGGCGAGAAATGCTCTTAGGACTTATTAACGAGAATGCAGATAAAAATCAATGATCATAANCTTAAAAAATGCTTTTTAGNAACAGATCCAGAAAAATAGATGAACTGGCAAAAAGTTGGAAGAAATCGATTGCTGTGTGATCAAGGAATGTTGAGGGGAGGAAGATATCGTGGCCTTAGGTCTGTGGGGGGCTAAACCGAAGATAGCTAGGAACGAAGAGGTGTCCCTGCTTGAAATCAAAAAGGGGCCGTTCTATGTGGTGGCGTCCGTCGAAGTGGGTAACACCACGACCAAGAGTATCCTCACGGCCACGAACATGCGCGAAGGCAAGGCATATGTCGTTAACAAAGTCGTCAGTATGACGCGTGACGTGCGCGACCCGAAGCCAGGNGAAGAGATCTTTGGGCGTACACTTACCTACAAGCCGCTCACACGAAACAGCATCGCCGAAATGGTGAAGCGGACCCTAATTCAGTCGGTGAGAAACGCAAATCTCGAGCTTGCTGATGATCTTCACTTTGTCGTGCGCTCCACCGGCGTCGTCGCCGGCTTTGATCGGCCCGAAGACATTGGCGAGTTCATAAAGGCACTCGCCGATGGCTGTTTAATGGCGGGCGTTACAGCAAGAAAAATGACGCCAGCAATGAGTCTTCACCACCTTCCGAAGAAGTTTCGCGAATACAGTCTCCTCGATAAAGTCGCGTTTGACGGTTCGGTGAGTGGCGTCCTGCCTCCTATAGGCTCGACTGGCGTTGAAGTAGTTGCAAATGAGATGGAAGGAGAGCTAGCGACTGCGGGAATCAAGGAAGGGGCGAAATGGGCAGATGTTGACTTCCGAAATCCGTGCCTGTCGATGGATTTCGGAACGACCTTCAAGGGGCGCATTACCAACGACGTTCTTCCTTATGCAAATACGATTGCGAACTTTTGTGGTATCTCAGGTGAAGTCGTCGATTCAATTGGCCGCGGCACTGGTCTCGTAGATGAGACGAGCGGCACGACATTCGATCTGCCGAAGCCCAGCCGGTTAAAGGTCAACATTGGACGCGAACGGGACGCCAGAGCCCTCGCAAACGAGATCCACGAACATATCCGAATCGAGGAAGTTCCAAAAACATCGAAGCGATTTGGGAGCGTTCCCGTCAATCCACGCGCGGCAGAGCAAATAGGATTAACCCTTATCGGCGTTGATTCAGGTGAAAACGGCAGCGATCTTCACCGCATTTCGAAAGTTGGGGGCGAGATCTATCACGAGTTTGGGCTCGAAATGCTCTACGACGTGATTGACTGGGTCTCCACTGGCATCGCTGAAAGGATCATAAAGACGGCACTTACAAAGGGTCTGATCAATGACAAGGTAAGCATTGGGATAACGGGTCGCGCAGGCATCACTGGAAACAAGCCGAAGCATATTTTGAAAGCAGTCAAAGAGCTGGGCATCTACGCAAAGCCCGAGGAGTATATCGTGTTCGTTGATGATGGGCTCGCGCGAGGGGCTGCCATCATGGCGCGATGCATGAATTCACTCGGCACACCGAAAAACCCATTTGGGGGAATAAGGGGTGGGAAGTGCATACTAGGCCAACGGATACGACTACAGACCTACTAGGCAACCCTTAACGCGAAAATAGCGTTTCAGTCGTAAGCAAAGTTTTGGATGCTATGAACTGCTGCGCCGTGCGTCTTGGCTCTATGCGATAGTATTTAAACCACGGAGAACAAAAAAAATAACTATAAAAATAGTAAGATAAATAGGCTATTTGCAACTGAAGTAACAAAACCAATGTCAAAGATAGCTAAGTTTATGCGCGGGAAAACTATAGTCGCGTTTTCTATTATTCTTGCAGCTCTGGTGTGTGTTTCAGCGATCAGCTCGGTCGCTGCGCAGACGCCATCGCCTGAAAGTCCAACAGCCGTGGCGAGCGCCAAATATCCGCCTTACCCGGTAAATTTGTACGAATTCTACAGGAGTGACTGCCCTCATTGTGCGGCGCTAATGCCGACGATTGATGGGCTTGCAAGTCAGTATCCTACGCTGCACGTGTATAAGTACGAAATTCAAAATGATGCAAATTATAGCCTTTTTCAGAAGTTTCTGAGTGCTTATGGGCTCAAGTTTGATACCGTCCCTACGGTTGTTGTCGGCAAGCAGCAATTTCAAGGAGATGAGTACGCGCCGCAGATTAAAGCAGCTGTTGCGCAAGGCGTTCAAAATGGTATGACAGGTCCTGGTGATTCGATAACAGGCCACATCGTACCAACGCCATCACCGACAACTCATACGGGCAACGCAACTAAGAATTCAACTTCATCAGCCCACAACTCGACACTTGTGGACACTCAGGGAAGCCTCCCCCTGCCATTGTTCATCACGACGGGGATAATTAGTGGAATAAACCCGTGTGTGTTTTCGGTACTCATATTCCTGATGGGGACGATTGCCCTAACCGGCTCGCGCCGCCGCGCTCTCGCCATCGGGGTAACTTATATTGCAACGGTGTTCGTTGTATTCTTCCTCACAGCACTTGCGGTTGTGCAGTTTGTTCGAGTTATTGGCGCATCGAACCTGGCACTGACTAAAACTGCAATTGGCATCTTCCTCCTCGTTGTCGGTATCGTTTCGATCAAGGATTTCTTCTGGTACAACCGCTGGTTCAGTTTCAAGATCCCAACGTTCACCAAACACAGCATCAGCACTCTCGGAAAAACCGGCTCTTTTGTTGCGATAATAGGGCTCGGTTTTATCGCAACGATTGCCGCTTTGCCGTGCACAATCGGTCCTTTCACATACTTTTCGACGACATACTTGACCAGCATGCCTGCGATGCAGAACAACCTGTACACCGCGCTGTTTTCGTTAGCATTTGTCTTGCCAATGATCCTCGTATTCGGAGCGATCTACGCGGTCAAGGTGAGTACGGACAGGGCTGAAGAATGGAGAATGAAATCGGCGCGATATATGAGGCTTGTCGCTGGGCTTCTGATGGTCACGTTTGGCGTGCTGCTTGTTTTCCAGGTATTCTGACGCAAGTCATCTCGGTGGCTTCGCTCGNCCGGCACTTCTGAAGCGTCGCGACTCATTCAGCACGCGTGCTCTTCGTTAATTTCACCAAGAAAGATCGTCGCTCTCGGCACAACTATATTTATGGCGAAGTTCGTTCTGGAAAAGCCCCAACATGGAAACGCACAGAAAGACCTATTATTCGACCGACCGAAGAGAGCAATACAAAAAACGGGCTTTTGAAGCTGATCTCCTCAAGCTTGCTGTAGCTATTGTTGCAGAGTTGCTCATATTTTTTGTCTGGTTTGATGGGCCAGCAAGAGAGCGCTATGAAATTCTCGTCCACATAGCGCTGCCCATATGCATCGTCCTGCCGATCCTCAATTATCGTTACCTGATTGTGGTACCGTTCATAGCNTTCTTGCCGGACGTGGCACGAGCGATCGGCATCGATATTTCACATTCCTTGGTCATCTTGCCGCTCGTATTCCTTGCGGCGTTCGTGCCTTTTATACGTCGGCCCAAGACTGCACTTGTCGCAGGCTACGCGGCTTGTGCTATTTGGGCGAGTCATCTCATTGTCGACGCGCGCAAGTATACCCCTATTCAAAACGTCGGAGGATATTTGTGGAGCGATCTGGTGCTCTATGCTCTCCTGCTGACGGTAATAGGTTTTCTACTTCTACAGCTCTTGCGTTTCAGTGAAACCAACGAGATGGCAAGAAGCTATGATTAGGTGCCCGAGTGTGTCGCGCGCTCTAGCTTTTCACTCCGGAAGGAATCGTAGCTTCCGCTATACGGTCGCTTAAATAGATTGCGTACCTTTGAATAATCGCGCTGAGGGTTCTATGCATCATACATATCGCAATGAGGCACAGAGACGGGAATGGCAGAACCCTGAAAAAATCTTGATGGAAGCAGGAGTCAAGGCCGGCGACGTCCTCATAGATTTGGCCTGCGGATTTGGTTTTTTTGCCATTCCAGCAGCCGAGATGATTGGTTCTGAAGGCGTAGTATGCGGCGTTGACGTTGACGATGAGGCTCTGGGAGAATTGCGTGCACAATCCGCGCGAGCAGGCTTAGGCAACGTCCGAGTCAAGCTTGCAGCAGCTGAAGACGCCTCTCTGTGTGAGCGCTGTGCGGACATAGTGTTCATTGGAATAGCTCTGCACGATTTCAAAGATCCATTCAAGGTGTTGCAGAACGCCAAGANCACCCTTAAAAAGGACGGNAGACTTGTCAATCTGGACTGGAAAAAAGAANCTACGCCTTTTGGGCCGCCACTTAACATAAGGTTCAGNGAATCAGAAGCCGCGTCTCTCATCGAAAGAGCAGGATTTAATATTGTTTCAATACAGGACTCGGGGCCCTATCACTATGTGATTGAGGCCAATTTGCATCCTTAGGTGGCACTGAGCTTTTCGACTTTTAGTTTTCCTTTTCGATTATCTCACAGTAAACAATATGGTTTTTAACTCGTAACGTGCATATTAGTCAAACCATGTGGCAAAAAAACGTTCTCAATAAAGCGGTCTCATCTAGAAGTGGCACTGATTGGGGCTTGGTCGCTGATGTGACGTACGGAGAAGGGTTAAAAGAAGGGCTGCTAGTTGTCAAAAATGAGTCTACTAAAAGCACCGCTGTAATTCCGTCGTCCTTAATTAAAACTATCGATGACTCCCTGATCGTTTCAGACGCAGCGAGCTTTGAATCATTTAGTGAGCGCGATGCGGAGGTTATTCACACGAAAGGGCTGCTCAAAAAGGCTGTCGCTTCGTTAAGTGGGTGTGATGTCGGCCACGTTAAAAACTTCAGCATCGATTCCGATTCGAAAGAGATTGGTTTAGAGGTNGGCGTTGGTATCCAAGCCTTCCATATTGAAATAACGGTCCCTTGGAGCAAAATAGAAGCAATAGATGAGCTCATTGAGGTATCAGACGCTTCTATGTTGCATTTGTGCTTAGCGCCCCTATACTTATACTNATCTGCTTAGTTGGGGTTGTACGCACCGCACTAGAGTCAAGCTTAAAAATTAGTAGCAACTCTCACTTTTTGTGAACCCGTTCCCCGATTTTTTAGCTAGTTTTTTTCATAATGGCGTAAAAAATCGAAAAAAGGAGGCCCATCTTGCCAATTTACCCAGTTTCAATGTGTTTGGTCTGCAAATATTATCGAAAAGCGCAGAGATGTGAAGCTTTTCCATTAAGAATACCTCAACCTATCTTGATAGGTAAATATGATCATAGGAAGCCCTACAAAGGGGATCACGGCATAAAGTTCCAGCCAAAAGAAGGTGTTAGTAATGACGAGCTTGAAACGATTCTATGCGTATTTGGTAGCGACGTTATCAGCCGTGATTAACCTAATTTTGACTCTAGCCAACTGTAAGCAAGGTCATTTAGCGCGGTAACTCTCACTTTTACCTTATTTTTCAAGAAAAGAAATAATTTTAACCCTATTATGTTGTTCTTGTACAGATTTGCATGGCAATGATAAGTGATGACATTATACATCATTTAAAGATATATATTATATTGACTATAAGATAAAAGTTTATTTTTAATAGATCTATTTTTATCATTATAATTCTGCTTATCATCTATCGCACAATCCACGATTCGCTAATTGGAGATTGGAACTCACTTTTATAATAATTGTTCGAATGATTAGCAACATGACGTCAGGGAGAAAGGCGTAAAATTGAGGCTTTTTTGTAAATATATCTTGTTTTTCAGCTTCTTGAGTCGTTCGAATTTCACAAGAAAATTAGCTTTCGAAAGCAAGTAATAAGAAACAGAGTGAGCGACTCGTTGTATCTCGTTGGATGTTGGGCTTTTAATTATTAGGTATCTTAGGTGTTACTTAACTATAAAGGCAGATATTATTGTTAGAACAATGATTTGATATCATCAAATCAGGGCGAGTTTCGAGTGATACCAAAAAAATTTTTGCTTGTTCGATAGTTGTTTCTTAACTTTTTTGTGGTCTCAACTCTCACTTTTATAAAAATCGAATCGAGAAACGATATTTAAAAAGCTACTTTTTCGTAGGCTTCTCTTAGATCATTATCATTGAATTGAAGGTAGACTTGCGTAATACTGAGGCTTGAATGCCCTAGCATGAGCTGTACACGCCGCAGATCCGTTCCAGACCGCACTAAATGTATAGCGAAGCTGTGGCGAAGCGTATGCGGATGTATTTTTACTCCTGTCATATTCCCATATTTTTTTACGAGGTTGAATACTTGCGTTCGTTTTATAGAAAAAACGGGCCGATCCTCTGGGATATTTAGTGCTAAAACATAGTCGGAGAGTATTTTGAGGGTCTCTTGGTCAAGAGGGACTCTCCGCTGTCGCCCTCCCTTAGCCTTTCGGATGTTAACGACGCCGTTCTTAAATTCAATATCTTTGGGAGTGACGTTTATGATCTCACTTACGCGTACGCCGGTTCGCCACATAAAACGCAATAGTAGATAGTCCCGCGTGCTGCACGTTTCAGCCGCATGCAGTATCTCATCGACCTGTTCTTTCTCAAGATAATCGGGTATTTTGGTCACAGTGAACAAAAGAAGTGTTTTGTTTAATAAAGATTGCCATTTTGCGCTTCTTTTAAGTGTGATGCCGCGAATTTATACAAAAAGGCTAATTTTGACATAAAAAAGTAGTTCCAGCCCAGGATTTTTATAAGGTCTTTTTTAATATTAATGGAATTATAAAATTACTTCACGATGTCATCTAACATCTTCTAAGCATGTCATCATTTCGGTGACATGCNTCCAACGAAGATTCAAAAGTGAGAGTTAGCAGCTGCACTTGCGGGGTTGTATGAACTCATCAAAATATTGGTTGGCGAGACTGAAGCTCATGCCAAAGTGGAGAAACAGTCGTATGTCCCGATCCTCAAGGAGGATCTTGTGCCTCCAATCTCGTTAACTCCGTCGTAGAAAGTTAACAAAGTCATCAGTTTCGTGAGGATGGTATTAAACCAAAAGCGTTTTGGTGCGTCGTGCGGCTAAGGTTTGATTATGGCTGTAAAGAAATTAACTTGCGACCACCCCATCGTAGATGATACTGAGACTTGCGTTGGAGATTTCTGGTCTTGGGCGTACTCCGATATTTTAAGCAATAGAAATCGATCCATATTCGCCGAATTCATTGTCGGGTCTGCTCTTGGAGTTGTAGACAGCCCTTGAACTGAGTGGGACTACGTAGATCATCGATACAATAGGCAAACAATAGAAGTGAAGTCTGCCGCGTATGTCCAAAGCTGGGTTCAAAAAAACTATCGACAATCAGTTTTGACATAGGTATGAAGATACCGTGGTATGCGGAAACAAACACCTGGGGAAAGGAAAGGGAGCGATCAGCTGATTGTTACGTCTTTTGTCACTATACAGAAACCGATGTCAAAAGAGCTAACGTGTTGAATCTCGATGACTGGGACTTTTACGTTCTATCCAAAAAACAATAAACAGGGAGTTTAAAGATGATTACCGCGGTGCAGATATCCTTGTCAAGTTCACTATTCCCATCGAGCATCGCTGCGCTCGTATTCAGCTTCGTGCTTATCCTCTGGATTCTCAGTGAAGTCATTGGTGGAGGAGTTCAGCCGCTGATACGGGGAGGCCGGAGAGCCAGAACGAGAAGGCAAGACAGGGGCTCGTTCCTGTTAATATACGCTGGCGTTGTCGTTTACTTTATCCTTGCCTTCTCATTTGCTAGTTCCGGTATTGCCAAGTTGCCGAGCTCGGTATTCTACCTTGGGATCTTCATCATGGTGCTCGGCATCGTGATCAGGCAATGGGCTATCGCCGTGTTGGGCCGCTTCTTTTCGCGGACAGT
>JGI24135J36437_1000142_pt1 | contig 24624 bp, 28 predicted proteins | sample BarGraNGADG00211_3_FD_36437 | JGI IMG/M metagenome (IMG submission 36437)
TCCCGCCTGTGAAACCCCATCCTCCCAATCATATCTTTGGCAATCGCCAGCTCCTCCCGCGCCTTCTCCTTATCCCCTATGGCAAGGAAGAGGCGCGCATATCCCCGGCGGCAGTCAGCTTTATGCAAGCCCATCTCTCCGCGCTCTGCGATGATCATGGCTTCGTCAAGATCGTGCCTGGCTTTTTCGAAATCCTTTTGCGTAATTTAAAGATTTGCTCTCGCCAGAAGACCGCAAGGTAATTCATGCTGCGTTCCTGCTCTGTGAAGCCAGTCAACAGCCCGGTTGTGCAGATTTTCACATAGTAAAATCATAGAGCAATATAAGCATATTTATTAACAAAATCAGACGACTGGGAACACGGATGGCATGGGATTTGCACGGATAACAATATCCATCCAATCCGTGTTTTATTTCACGATTTTTCTGTTAACGGATGACGAATGAAGTTTAGGCACAAGCGACTTCCACCTTGCATACTTCTGTATATGACCTGGCTTGCTCCTGTGTGATTTCAAGAACAAGTTGAATTGCTTCCCTGATATTTTCCAGGGCATCTTCTTTTGTGTCACCCTCACTTATAGCAGCGGGAAGTTAAAGACATTGGGCTGTATATCCGCCTTCATCAGATTTTTCGAGTTTTATTGTGAATTGCATATTTGAAAATTGGTTTTTTATTTATTTAAATATTATCACAGATATTTGAGTGAGGAGAGTAAGCCCCTTTATGTTTAGCGCAGGAGTAAAACCCCTGTAGCGCTTATGCGACATTCAGCTATGCACCGGACTCGGACAGGTCTGGACTGCCCTTTTCGTCCTATTTCGGCTTGCACCCGCGTGGATTCGCCGTTCCATCCGCAAACGCATGACCTCATCCTTTCGGAATCATCGCATTTATGCGCTGCGGTATCGTTTCTGTTCCAGAGCCAAGACTCTCGCCTTACGCACTTGCGTGCGTCCGCGGTCCAGATGGTGAGGGGACTTTCCTCAGCAGACTTGCTGCCGGCAGCCGCCCTTCCTCTCTCAATCCTCGATTGGTTTGTTATGGTTTATAATTACCGCCGCAGTAAAAATCCCTTGAATTCCCCTTGGTATTCTTCAACAATAATTTCAATGCCTGTCACCCTTGCATATTCAGGACCCTTCCTGCACCACCCCACTATTTTATCAACGTTTTCCTTTTCTCCTTCGAAAACGGCTTCCACACGTCCATCAGCAAGATTTCTCACCCAGCCTGAAAGGCCCATTTCCTCTGCTTTATCTTTCGTGCTTGATCTGAAGAATACACCCTGCACTTTCCCTGAAACAAGAACATGAATGCGTATATTCATCTTCCCTCAGGTTCAGGATTATACTTTTTCCCATAAAGTCTTTTTGTCTTTTTTGATCTTCCTGAGTTTACACAGTTTATGCAGGTCATTTAACATTTGTTTAATTTCTTTCCGTGAGATCATTATATTGAAACTGCACATAAGACCAGTTCGTAATTCCTCATCAGTCATAGGGTTATCCAGCAATTTATCTACAAATCCAGCCAAGTCTTCATAAAAAGCCCAGGGATAAATAATCCAATTCCATTCTTCGAGTTTTTCACCATAGTAATCCGGTATTAATGAAGAACAGGTTTTGTAGTGAAAAACCGCAGACCTGATCTCAAGAGGGTTCCTCTCTTTCAGGTAATCTATTGCGATTGAAATGCTGTCCCCGGTATCTGCAACATCATCCACGACGAGAACTCTTTTCCCTGAAATATCAGCTTCCTGTGGTAATGAGAATTTTATCCGCGCTTTTCCCAGGTTTGTGGCGATACCCCAATGTTGCGTAGTAATAGAAACCAGGTCATTTCTTAAAAGAAGATCACAGACCATGCGCGCCGGGACAAGTCCGCCCCTTGCTATTCCCAGAATAATATCAGGTTCATATCCTGACTCGATGACTTTATAGGCAAGCGCTCTGGCAAGACTGTTCGCTGCACCCCAACTTAAGGAATAACACTTTATTGATGAATCCATTAAAATGAAATAAAAGAGAAGGGATTAAAGAAGTCCCGATCTCTGAAGTAACATCAAATCCTCTGTGGTCAGTTTCTCACCAAGCTTGAACTGGGCATAAACCTCTTCAGCTTCCTTCTTGGACTGCTCTCTTATGGATTCGTCTTTCGTTTCCTTTGATTTTCTCTTCAATCCAATGAGAACTTTATTGATCTCACGGATCTCTTTTTGTGTCTGGATGAATAGCCTGTGCTGCTCATCTGCCGCTTCCTGTGCTTTTACAAATTCCTTGTGAGCGGTATCGGATTCTGCCCTTATGGCATCCGCATCCTTGAATATCGTGATCATTTTATCATGATATTGCTGTGCAGCATCCGCAAATTCCTTTACTTTATTGTGATGTACCAATGCTTCATCGCGAAGAGCCTGCGCCTGTTCAAGGAAAGTCTTTAATTCAGTGTTGCCTTCAAGCTGTGATTTCTTGCGCTTCAGTTCATCAGACATTTTGGTTATGCTATCAACAAGTTCCCGTTCCTTTGCGGGTGTCATTACCTCAGTCTGCTGCCTGAATTCCAGTGCATCGACCTGTTTTTTTAATTCCTTGAGTGATGGGCCATCGCCAAGATTAAGACCTTTTCGGATCTTATCTATTTCAGCATAGATCTTATTAGCCTGATCATTTAATTCATCGCGCTTGAGTTTGGATTGAGCCACCTGCTCATTGTTATCATCGCGCAATTTCTTGAGCTGTTGTGCCTCTTCAATAAGTTCTTTTGTGCGTTTATTTAAATCATTCCTTTTTGCGGCACATTTACTGGCTTCAAGATTGAATTCATTTCTTTTGTCCTTATACTCTTCCGACTTATTTTTTAAGTCACCTTTTCTACCCTGTAATTCATTTAGCAACCTATAGTCCTCCTTTTCCAACAATCGTTGGGGTTATGCATTTCATAATGCACGATACAGTCCCGGATAACCCGGAACAGCCTTGCGGCTCATCACAAATATATACAATGATAACGGACACTTTGCCTGAGTGATATTTTGACTCATCAAAATAATTTTAGCAATTGCGTCTGGAGATATGCTCAGAATCACTGTTTAATAAGTGAATGATTTCTCCTCAATAAATCACATTTCTTATAACCTTTTCGTTCAAAAAAAAAATCTCTGTGTAGTCCCGAAAAAATTAAGATGCGGATATCCCCTGAAGTGAGGAAAGCCGCTGGATGCGCTTGAGCATATTCGGATGGGTGCTTAGCATCTCCAATAGTTTATCGCTTGTCTTAACCTTTACCGGCCTGGTACGAAGAGCCATAAGCTCATTGATGTCGATTGTTCCGCTTCCATCCAGATCAATCTGGGACAATTCCCTTATATCACTGCTGGCGCGGGATGGATCATTGGCAAAGAATGCTTTCATTCCCTCTACCGGTTTCAGGGCATCCTTTGAGACCTTTGCGCTTCCATAAACAAGTTTATAAAGGGCTGTTGCAAGATGATGGGGTGAATTTCCAAGTTTCACTGCGCCTTCATCTGCATAATATTCCCTGATCCTTGATACATATAACACAAGAAGATTCGTTATCAAATAAACTATAAATGCTAAAATCCCGATAAGCATACCATTCCCGCGTTCCCTGCCGCCAGAGAACAACTGGTTCCATGCCAGGTACCAGCAGATCATGGGAATTACGCTTATCATAGTAATAACTGCAACATCTTTATTTTTAAGGTGGGATATTTCATGAGCAAGGACTGCCCTTAGCTCTTTTTCATTAAGAAGGGTCATTATCCCTTCTGTCACACAAATCCGGCCATCCTTTGCCCAGCGACCGAATGCAAATGCATTCGGTATGGGCATCCTGGCGATGCCGATCTTTGGTTTTGGAATTCCTGCGTCCCGTGCAAGTTCAGTAACCATTCTATGCAATGCAGGATATTCCTGTTCGCTCACATATTTTATACCCATCTGCCATTCGACCATTTTTGGTCCGATCATATACTGTATAAGCATCATGACCGTGGCAAGAATGCCATAAAACCAGAAACTGGATGATCCGGAGATCCCAGCATAATTTGCAACGAACGCCACAAGCCCATAGACTATGGCAAACAGTAACGCCATTACTAGATACAATCTCAATTTAAGCCACATATTTCATATTCCTAATATTTTCTCAAATAAATACTTTGTCAACCTTATTTCGTGCAGACAAAAGCGCTTCACTGCCTGCTATTTGCGCTGCAAAACTATCTGCCTTACATTCAAGATCAAGATCATTTGATGAAGAAAATGCCATCAGTGCAAGTTGCTTCATAAATGGCATCCTGGAATTATGTCTTATGTGCCATGCCTCATGCGCCAATACTGCTTTTAGCTCGTCATCATCCATCATCTCAAGAAGTCCTATTGATATAAAGATCGACTTTCCGGACGCAAATGCCCTTGGAATTGCAGAATCAAAGTAATATAATTTTGCCGATGTCAGCATATCCACGAATTCCTGTGTCCAATTTAGTATGCTTCCGGCTGGTTTAGCCCCAAGTTTTTTTATCAGGATACGATCATAATACCGCAGCATACCGAAAACCATCAGGCTTGAAACTAATAGGTAGGCCGAATAAAGATAGAAGGTAAGCATCTCACGGCATTCCATAAGGTAATAGGTCAAAGTGATCGCCAGAATACCCGATGATTGGGAAAAAACAAAAATCTTAAGTCTCTTCCCTGGATTCGAAAGCATCAGGCTTATCGCAATTAAGGTTATCGACATTACCACAATTAAAGCCACAAAGGGCGTCCATGATCTTAAACACTGGCCATAGCAGTGAATGTCATTCATCATAAAATTCATTTTTTATCACTGTATTTTGAAAAATTCTCAACCACATGAGGTCCGAATGTTTCTACCAGGCTGTCTAATATTTTTGTAGTGATCTCACTTGCCGCTTCTTCCTCGGTAAAAACCGGCTCATACATATATCTCACCCTCCCGTTGACTTTCTCGGTTCGCCTTGTCGTATATCCCGCTTTGACGAGCCTGTCAAGGGTTCCAGCAACGCTTGTCAAAGGAATATTTGTCTTTCCAGTAAGCTCTGAAGTGGTCATTTCACCTTCAGACCATAGTGCCCTTAGTATTGCTGCCTCGATAGGACTGAAAAATTTTGTGAGACCATCATTTGAAATATTAATTTGATCAAGTTTAACCATGGGTTTACAATTAACGTAAAGGCTATTAAAGATTACTGCTGGACTTTCCACCTTATGATGACACCTTCTTCCAATATCTCGCAAGATATGAGACCCAATTTGCAAAAATCAGACACAAATCCTTCGCCATCTACCAATGTGGGGGCAGATTTTCCGCCAACTATCATATTACCGATAAATGTATATATCTCATCAACAAGTCCCTCTGATATCAGCCCCCAATTCAAAGTGGCACCCCCTTCCACCATAAGCTTTTTTATGCCAAGGTTATTTAATTCAAAAAGGAGTTTTTCAAGATCGACGCTCTTTTCCCCAAGACAAATAATATCAGCAAGCTTTGAAAGTTCCGAAACATTCACTTCCGGTGCATTTTCACAAACAGCGATTATCCTTTTTCCTTCCCCTTTTTTAAATATATCCGCATCTATCGGCGTCCTTGCCATGCTGTCTACTACAACTCTTGCTGGAATTTCTTCAAAACCCATGGAGCGCCTTTTTTCACGTCTTTCTTTTGATTTTACCGTAAGACTGGGATTATCGGAGAGCACCGTTCCTATACCTATCATAATAGCATCTGATGTGGCTCTGAGTTCATCCATGCGGTCAAAATCCTGGCTTCCCGATATCCGTGTCTGCTTCCTTTCTATTGTGGCGATCTTTCCATCCGCGCTCATGGCTGCGTTGATAAAAACAAATGGTCTTCCTGATCGATCCGGATTTTTCTTCATTAAAGGAGTTGCCATAGCTTTATAATATTCTGCAAGGTTGAAAAATCTAATCTTTAACGAAAAGCTGAAATGCTTATAGTATAATTAAACGGACTAATCTGGTGATAATTTTGAAGATACTTGTAAGTGACCCTATATCCGATCAGGGTGTAGAAATATTAAAGAAAGAATTTGATGTTGACATTTTAACCGGTCTTAAGCCTGAAGAATTAATTAATAAGATCGGAAATTATGAAGCACTCATTGTCCGAAGCGAAACCCAGGTAACAAAAAATGTAATTGCTGCCGGCAAAAAATTAAAAATAATAGGCCGTGCGGGGGTTGGCGTTGATAATATTGATGTAAATGCGGCCACGGAGCGGGGAATAATAGTAGTAAATGCCCCGGAGGGAAATACGATTTCAGCCGCTGAGCATACGATAGCCATGATGATGGCAATGTCAAGGAACATCCCGCAGGCAAATGCATCATTAAAAAGCAAGAAATGGGACCGGAAAAAATTTATGGGTGTTGAGGTAAGGGGAAAAACACTCGGCGTAATAGGACTGGGAAGGATCGGGGCAGAAGTTGCAAAAAGGGCACAGGGGATGGAAATGAACATACTTGCTTATGATCCGTTCATTTCTCCTGACAGGGCAAAAGAGCTGGGTATTGAGCTTACAACAGTCGCAGATATCGTAAAGCGGGCAGATTACATCACCGTGCATACTCCCCTCACAAAAGAGACAAAAGACCTCATAAATACAAAAGAATTCGCGTCCATGAAAAAGGGAGCCCGCGTCATCAACTGCGCAAGAGGCGGCATTATCAATGAAGGAGCTCTTGCAAAAGCGATAAAAGATGGCATTGTTGCGGGCGCTGCTATTGATGTCTTTGTCAAAGAACCACCATTTGAAAGCCCGCTTATTGATCTTGATGGTGTTATTATGACGCCGCATCTTGGCGCATCAACAGAAGAAGCCCAGATCAATGTGGCTATTTCGGTTGCCGAGCAGATAGTGAATTCCCTGAAAGGGCAACCTGTGAAAAATGCTATCAATATGCCTTATATCAAACCTGATGCCATGCAAGTCCTTGAGCCATATTTCCCCCTTGCTGAAAAGATCGGGAAATTATGCATGCATCTGATCGGCAGCAATTATGAAAAAGTAGAGATCTCCTATTGTGGTGAGATATCAGACCATAACGTTGCACCGCTTACGCTTGCTGTATTAAAGGGATTACTTGAACCAATATTAGGGCCAGGCGTCAATTACGTGAATGCACCAACCATAGCAAAAGAGCGAAAGATCAAGGTAATTGAGAGCAAATCAAAGACGAACCAGGGATATTCCAGCCAGATAGCGGTCAAATTGACAAAAAAAGGTGAAGAAAAGATCGTAAGCGGCACCATCGTTGGAAAAGAGCCGCGCATAGTGCAGATCGATGAATATCGTGTCGATGTCGTCCCATCTAGATTCATGGTCGTCGCAAGACATCGTGACCATCCCAACATCATAGGCCCGTGCTGCATGATACTTGGAAAGAACAATATCAATATAGCAGGGATGCAGGTCGGGCGCATCACGGCTGGCGGGGAAGCTATCATGGTGCTAAATATTGATAGTGAAGTAGATGAAGCGATACTGGATGAAATTAGAGCAGTTGATGGCATAATCGATGCAAAACTCGTGGTCCTATGAACAAGAAATCACTTGAGATCACAATATCCATCGGGTCGATAATCCTCTTTATTATTTTGATAGCCGCCTCTAAATATATGATGGGATCATCGGCAGGGATTGGTTATGTAGCTTCCCTGTTGATTTTTATCGTTATTATGGGATTAGCTGGTCTGAAGCTTGCAGAGATTCCTGATAAATAAGGATTTTTTGAATTTTTTATTGGCAGATAGCCTTAAAAGCAGAGTTTTTATAACTTTAACAACAATTTCAATCCGAATGGTAAAAATCATCGTTATCAATAACTATGGCCAGACATGCCACCTGATCCATCGGGCCGTTGGCGACCTCGACCAGGAAGTCGAACTGATGAAAAATACGTCCTCTATTACTGAAATAATGGATAAAGAACCGGATGGGCTCATACTCAGCGGCGGTCCAACACTTGAGCGCGCAGGCAATTGCAGCGCATACATCCGGGAGATCGACCTGCCCATCCTGGGCATATGCCTTGGCCACCAGGTGATGGCGCAAGCTTATGGGGGGACTGTAAGAACAGGTACAACCGGTGGATATGCGGCAGTTGAGGTCGAAATACTTGAAGAGAATGATATCCTTAAAGGTCTGGGTCCTGTGACAAAAGTTTGGGCATCCCATGCCGATGAAGTATCAAAGCTTCCCTCAGATTTTGTAAGGCTTGCACGTTCGAATATCTGCGAAATTGAAGCTATGAAACACAAAGAAAAACCATTGTATGGCGTACAGTGGCATCCAGAAGTATCTCATACTGAAAGGGGAAATGACCTTCTCAGGAACTTTTTCCATGTCTGTGAGATCTATCAGCCAGCAACATGACCACATAGCCAATAAATGCAAAAAAAGCTCCGCATGCCAGAACTGCCTGGAAACCATAATTTTCAAACACAATGCCGCCAATGAGGCAACCCAAAATAGATGCAAAGGCTATTGAAGAATTAAGCAGTCCCGCAGCTGCTCCTTTTTCTTCATTGTTATTTATTAACTCGTTCGTTGATCCTACAAATAGGAACGCATATGAAAAAGCTATCAGGGCAAGACCCACAACAGCCTGGTAATATATTGTTAAAGGTATCAATACCAGGAAAGCTGCCACTGAAAGTAAATCCCCGGTATGGATGAGGAAACGGTTGCTGTATCTGTCAAGACGCCTCATGATAAAAAACTGAAGCGAAGGATTCAACATATAAATTATCCCTATCCAGAATTTATTGGCACCAAGACTTGCAAGATATAACGGGAATATCAACCATACCCCATTTGCCCCGATCTGGCGCAGGAAAAATGCAAAATAAATATTCCAATTCTTTTTAAGGAGTTCAACTGAGAAAAAATCCGTCTTTTTCCGGGAGCCAGCTTCGGTATCAGGAAGCGTTAACGTTATAAGGAACGATAGTGCAAAAAAGAGAGAAGCAATGGCAAATATCTCCCCATATACAGCTATTACTCCATCCAACAGATTCCCTAGCGCCCAGCCAAAGGGCACAGCAAATATCTTCCAATATAACACTATTACTGCTGCTAGGAGATATCCAAGCGCCCATCCAAGGGGCATGAATGAACTGAATTTCCCGATGCTGCGCTTCAGTTTGTATACGTACAGCATCAGGACAGCAGGGTAAATCCCCGCGCTAAAACCTGCAAGAGCACGGATCATTGCAAGGCTAAAGGGATCGTACGCATACATCTGGATAAAGAAGGTTACTGATGAAGTCAAAAAACCTGCATATAGCAGTGTCTTTGGCGGATAATTATCCGCAGCCCTGCTGAAAAGATACGTTGAGAGAAAAAGCGCTGCCCCATAACATGCCCCTATTATCCCGATCTGTGTCCCGGTTGCATTTAGTTCACTTGCAAAAATGGGGATAAAAACACTAGACATCATTATTGAAGAATTAACAAGAAGCTGTATGGCGTTAAATCTCATTCTGAGGAAGAGATATGTATTTAAGCAATATAAGTTGAACTACAGGTGAAACATGAGCCTTGACTGGACTGAAAAATATCGCCCGCAGACACTGTCAGCAGTTGTGGGGCATAATAAAGCACTAGAGGAGCTTAAAGCATGGGCAGTGACATGGCTGCAAGGAATACCTGAGAACAGGGCGGTTGTCCTGTATGGAAAAGCAGGAATAGGAAAAACCACAACGGCTCATGCTCTTGCCAGGGAAATGGGGTGGGAAGTCATCGAGTTGAACGCAAGCGACCAGCGCACTGCGGATGTCATTGAAAAGGTGGTGGGGTCAGCTTCCCAGATGGGAAACCTCGCTGGGAGCAAAACAAAACGGCTCATTATTATGGATGAAGCGGATAATATCCATGGCACGGCAGATCGGGGAGGAGAACGGGCGATCGTAGAACTCATAAAAAAGACAAACCATCCAATTATTCTTATCGCGAATGAACTTTATGACATGTCTGCAGGACTGCGGACTGCCTGCAAACCAGTTCAATTCAATTCCGTGATGTCGCGTTCCATGATCCCTGCGCTAAAGAGGATCGTTGAAGTTGAAGACATTAAATGCGAGCTGGGAGTTATTGAAAAGATCGCTGAGAATGCGAATGGGGATCTTCGAAGTGCCATAAATGACCTGCAGGCGATCGCACAGGGAAAGACGGTGCTCAAGATCGATGACATCGTTACCGGGGATAGGGACAGCAAGGAGAATATGTTCAAGGTACTCGTAAAGATCTTAAAAGGCACAAATATTCGTGAGGCCCATGAAGCCACATTCCATCTTGATGAGAACCCGGATGACCTGATACAATGGATGGATGAGAATATGCCTCTTGAATATTCCTCACATGATGACCTAGCACAAGGATATTATTATCTTGGAAGAGCTTCTGTGTTTTTAGGGAGGGTGAAGAGACGACAGAATTACAACATGTGGAGATACGCCAGCGTCCTTATGACAGCAGGTGTTATTGTGGCAAGGTCACACCGTTATAGTGGATTCGTAAAATACCAGCCGCCTTCATTATGGAGAAAGCTAGGACAGACAAAAGGAATGAGGCAGGTCCGGGATTCCACGGCAAAGAAGATAGGAACATACTGTCATGTTTCCATGAGTTTTACACGGTCACAGCTGTTCCCATTTTTCAGGCTCTTGATCACACATGAGAAATATGCTCCTAATGTAACTGCTGCCCTTGGACTTGAGCCTGAAGAGATAGCCTTTCTTCTTGAATCAAAATCCGTGACAAAAAAAGTGCAAAAAATATATGATGAAGCCCAATCTTTAAAAGAAAAAGAAACCGAACACGATGTTGAGCTATTCGGGGGATTTGGCAGCAAGGATACAAAAATAATCCTGGAGCATGAGAAGAGTAAATCTGAACATAATATACCTGAAACTCCGATTAAAAAAGAAGGAAAATCCCAGAGTTCCTTATTTGATTTTTAATGTTCCTGTTACCGCAGATGCATGGTAAGAGTCTTTTCCAGCTCCTCCATGTTCTTATATGATACCGAAACGATGTATTTGTTTCCCCTCACCATGGCTGAAACATTTGCATCATCCCTGTAAATACACAGAACTTGTTTTCCTTTTAATACGGCATAACATATCTCATAACCTGTGCCGATCGAAGGTGTTGTTATGTCTGCGACCAGACATTCGCACTCATTAACATATCCAATATCGTTATTGAATATTTCTTCATCAGTTATCTTTGCTTCGATCTTTTCAAGGTCAACAGATGCGACATGTTCGCTCATGACCGTATGCCCCTGTTTCTTAAGTATTTCCACGATCTGGATATACACTGGCAACATGCTGCGCCCTCCCCTGATGGAACCTGCAAAAAATATTTTCATGACCCGCCAACATTATCCGGGGGTATGGTAAGCCTGATAAGATTCTCTTTGCCCTTTCGTATCTTCATGATCATACCATCTCCTTTCATTTTGGAGAGAACCATACTTATCTTGGATTTTGAAAGTTTGCTGTGTTCAACGATATCGGATTGATACGCTTGCCCGCCTTTCCTGAGAAGGAACTGCCTTATCATTTCTTCGTCATCCAAATCTTCTTTAGCCAGATCTGAAAGTGGTATACTGGGGTCAAGTCCCATGTTTATCAATCTTTGTTGCCTGGCTGCTTTTTCTAATTCTTCTAAGCTTTCCGTACCATGTTCTTTCTGAACTAATTGAACCATTTTATTCCAAAATTCCGGTATTTCAGTGATTTCATTAAGCATCTCATCCGGTACTTCGGTAATCATATCTTTATAGAATTCGATCTTTGTTGTGGATACTTTTTCCAAACGCTTATTTTTCCAGAATCTATAAAAAGCCACAATAGCGATAATAACAATAAATAATATTAATCCTTCAATAATGAGCCAGTTCCAGCTGGTGGAATAATTCACAATAAACGGCGTCGTTAAATTCGATGTATTCGAAGGGGATAACACTATAAATGGTTGACCCTGACTGAAATTGCCAGATAAAGTTCCATCCCAAACCAAAATGTTCCCGATTTTATTATCAAATTCAGGTGTTGCATTCACATCATATCCTTCAGGTATCCTGACCTTGAGCTGGTTATCGGGGGAAAGAAGGAATACACCTCCGGGGAAGGCATCCCCTATGAAGATCTTTTCTGAATCAATATACGAAAAATTCTTCCATACAAAAGTATATCTGATAATTCCCAGCCCACCTGAAAGTGTTTTCTGAGTATTGTATGTTATATTGAACTCTTCAACTTCCATGGAGCGATTTGAGAAATTCAATGAGAAATTTTGGAATGTTTTAAATAAATCCTCATATTCCGGGATATTTCTATATCTGGAAATATTTTGACCTGAGTTTATTAAATTTTCCCATTCATTAAATTCGGAATTTGTCAGGGGAATGATCTTTTCCATTACCCACACTGCATCGGTGCTATTATTAATATTTACAGTAATTATCGACTCTGCTGCTACCACATTTACCCCAATAATCAAAAATAAGCAGAAAAGTAAGTGTTTCATAATCAATGTTAGACCAATTGTATAACTCATAAGATTTACTATTTAATTCTTGTGGTAATTTTGATTACAATCTCAACATCTGTACTGAAGTTAGGTGTGTTTTTTGACATTTTCAAGGTATCATTAATTGGGATATTTGATGGTGGCAGAGGAGCCATAAAAAAGTTATAGTCGGATGTAATAATCCTATAGGTGTGGATATGGCTCCTCCGTATAATTCCGTATGCTTGCTATTTATATAATAACTTCGAAAATACTTCAGTTCGTGTGAATTTTCAATCTTTATAATAGTTTATTTTAGTTTTTACGCGCCATAATAGTATTTTTTTGAAAATTCATACATTTTTAATAATTTAAATCGTATTTAATAGTCTTAAATCGAAAATGTTTCTATTTTATGTAAAACGATCAATATCTGGCTATTGTAATGAAACCTGTATGACCCACTCTTGCTGTTGAAGGCCGTGTTCCCCTGTCCGTGAATGAGATATCACGTTCTAAAGTCTCAATCGTCCTGACCTCAATAAAATTTGTTTTTTCAATGGCTTCCCGGATCTCCTTTGCCTGCTCAAAAAAAGGTGAATAAGCAACAAAAAATCCCCCGGGATAAATTATATCAGGAACATAAGGAACAACCTGGGCAGAAGCCATAGTATCAAGGGTTATTACATCAAATTTCTCATCCAATTTCTGGATCTCTGTCACAATATCCCCCAGTCGCAATTCTATGTTCGCAAGTCCTGCCATGGCAATATTATCTCGTGCCAATTCCAGGAAATCTTCCCTCACTTCGTATGTTACAACTCTTTTTGCTATACTTCCAAGATAAATTGCAAGAATCCCCGAACCTGTGCCAGCATCCAGCACAATATCCGAAGAGCATAGTCCCGTATTTGAAATGATAACACCAATATCCTTTGGCATCATCGGGGCACCGCTTCTCCTGGCGTGAATGAACAGATCAGGAGCCCTGGGTTTCTGGATGACCAATTCCACACCAAGATGTGTTCTTATCTTATCCCCGAAGGTTTTTTCCCTGAGTTCATCCAGCTTTATTATCCCAAGATCCGTATGCATTTCGCCTTCGGGTTTGACAAAATATTCCTTCATCTTTCCTTTATGGAATGTTTTTAAAATTACCGGTGTGTTCATTATTCTCCGCTGAGGTAATATAGGACTTAATAGATATAGAATAAGTGGTTATTTGGATGGTAATTATAAACGATAAGAAATATTCAATAAAAACATTGGGACTACTTACTGGACAAGTGGATGTTGATATAGAAAAAGTCCCTGAAAATATTCTCATAATAGCGCAAGTCGTGGATGATCCGGACAGTCTGCCTTATCTTCTGGAAACCCTGAAATACATGACAATCGAAGATAGTGAAAAATTCAGGTTCGTATTATTGAGGGTACAGATCGATTCCCAGTTGCACCTGAATGAAGACATGGAAAAATATCATAAACGTCTTTTTGTTTCCCAGGTGATTGAAAAATTAATATACGGAGAACTGCTGCTTGAAGCGCCAAAAGAAGATGAAGACGATGAAGATGAGGATTAGTAATATACATTTTTTCTTTTTTCAAAAACTTATATCTTATATACATTAAACAACATCAAAACGGCCTATGATAACATACGCTGATAGAATCAATTCATTACCACCATACTTATTTGCTGCTATCGATAAAGCAAAAGCCGAGTCCATAAAGAAGGGGGTGGATGTCATTAACCTGGGAATTGGCGACCCTGATATGCCAACGCCCCCTCATATTGTTGAAGCCATGAAGAAATCCCTGGATAACCCAGCAAGGCATCGATATCCATCTTATGAAGGTATGCTTTCTTTCAGGAATGCAGCAGCACAATGGTACAGGAGAACAATGAACGTGACCCTGGATCCTGAGGACGAAGTTCTTACGCTTATCGGTTCAAAGGAAGGGATAGCCCATATTCCGCTTGCGTTCCTGAACCCCGGGGATGTGTCTTTGGTCCCCGATCCGGGATATCCCGTGTATAATATAGGTTCGATCCTTGCAAGCGCAAAACCATTCAAGATGCCTCTTCTTGCCGAGAATGAATTCCTCCCTGACCTTGATGCAATACCAGGGGATATCGCCAAAAAGGCAAAGCTCATGTTCCTGAATTATCCCAATAATCCCACTTCTGCAACAGCATCATTAAAATTCTTTGACGAAGTCGTGGATTATGCAAATGAAAATGATATAATAGTAGTCCATGATGATGCCTATTCAGAAATGACCTTCGATGGTTACAAGGCGCCAAGTTTCCTGAATGCCAGCGGGGCAAAAGACATAGGTATCGAGATGCATTCCCTCTCAAAAACATATAATATGACCGGCTGGAGACTTGGTTTTGCGGTCGGCAACCGCGAGATACTGGCAGGTCTTGGAAAAGTGAAATCGAATGTGGACTCAGGTGCTTTTGAATCTGTTCAGGAAGCAGGGATTGCAGCGCTAACCGGACCTCAGGATTGCGTTCGAGATATGAATAAAATATACAGGGAAAGGCGTGATGCTCTTCTCACTGGACTTATGGAACTGGGGCTTGATGTGAAACCTCCAAAAGCGACATTTTATGTTTGGGCGCATGTCAATGGAAAGGCTTCTGCCTTTTCAACGATGCTTCTTGAAAAGGCAGGGATCGTGGCTACACCAGGCAATGGGTTCGGGGAATATGGTGAAGGATATGTACGATTCGCTCTCACGCAGTCGGTTGAGAGGATCAATGAAGCGGTGGAAAGAATGCGCAAACTGGATATTTGAAGAAATGCACAAGATCCTTGACTGAAAGATTTGCAGAACTAAAAGGTAAAATCTATTTATGATTAGTGCACGTTGGAAAGAAATATGCTGTCAAATAGAAATCTTTTTCAAGTATTCAAGTCATGGATGTGAATAATGGACATTGAGCAACTTTTAGCACAGCGGGCAAGTTTGGTTGACTCTGAAATGCAAAACCTTCTCAGTGATATAAAACCTCCTGAACTTGGAGCAGCTGTCACCTATGCCATCTTATCAAAAGGAAAACGCATCAGGCCCGCTCTTGTGACACTTGCCAGTGAAGCTGTGGGCGGAACGGCGCAAAAAGCCTGCTTTGCAGCAGCATCTATTGAATTGATCCATTCTTCATCCCTCGTTCTTGATGATGTGATCGATAAATCGGAAAAAAGACGCGGTAAATCCACGGTTCATGCACTGTGGGGCAATGATATGGCTCTGCTTACGGTTCAGATACTTGCCGCACTTTCACTGAGGATCGCGGCGCGAGACCCAAGGCTCATACATGCAATAGCAGATTCACTGTTCTATATGGGCGAAGGGGAAGCCATGGAACTTGTGGATTTTGCAAAGGATAAGAAAAGCTATCTTGACCTTGCTTTCAGAAAAACAGGTTCCCTTTTCAGTTCAGCAGCAGAGGTTGGCGCCCTTGTTGGTGGAGGGGACAAGAACCAGATAGATGATCTCAAGGAATTCGGGAATCACATAGGTATTGCTTTCCAGATCCGCGATGATATACTGGACTGCATTTCAAAAGAAGATGATATCGGAAAACCAGTGAAGAAAGACCTTTTTATGGGAAGACCATCAATTGTATTGATTGATGCGATCAATTCAGGGATCTCGATCGAAAGAATGATGAAATGCAATAACGGGGAACTCATGCATCTTGTTTCCGATTCTATTGAAAACGCCAGGATATCAGCAAGGGAAGAATTTGAAATAGCCCAAAGCAAGCTTGACAACCTTGATAACAGTTTCGCCAAAACAAAGCTGAAAGAATTGGGTGAATATATAATAACTCGCAGCAAATAATAATGGAAAACGATAATAGCGGCTCATTTTACAATTTTCTTCCTGAAGGATGCCGCCTGTGTTACATAGGGGCAAAGATGGTCCTTTTTGTAACAGGAATATGCGGCAAGAATTGCTTTTACTGTCCGGTCTCAAATGAACGTCGTGAGAAGGACATAATATTTGCAAATGAAAGATGTGTGAACAGGGATGAAGATCTTATTGAAGAAGCGATATCGATGGATGCTCTTGGTACAGGAATAACCGGAGGCGAGCCGCTTTTAAGACTTGACAGGGTGGTTCATTACATAAAATTGCTTAAAACTAAATTTGGAAAATCGCATCATATTCATTTATATACCGCCCTTGCCCCGAACAAAGGGGTCATCGAATCGTTAAAAAAGGCTGGTCTTGATGAAATAAGATTCCATCCTCCGCAGAATTTGCTGCCAGGTATCGACAGAACATATTACAGGGTCTCTATAACTGAAGCTTATAAACTTGGTCTTTCAGTGGGAATAGAAATCCCCTCTATTAATTGCGATCTGAGCGGAGTTATTTCATTATTGAAAGAAGTGGATGGTTTCCTGAACCTGAATGAACTTGAATTTTCTGAAACGAATTATTCGAAACTTAAGGATCACGGATATGTGCCTGTTGGTGATACATCCTGCGCTGCGATGGGCAGCAGAGAAATAGCGCAATCTCTGGATTATGATAAGCTGCATTTTTGTTCTTCAAGATTCAAGGATGCAGTTCAGCTCAGGGAGAGATTTAAAAGGATCGCAAAAAGATCAGCCAGGTATTTTGATGAAATAACTGATGACGGAACTCTTGTATATGGAGTCATTGAAGGAAGTTGTGAAGGTTTATTGAAAGAAGCGGGAGTCCAGGATGAAATGTACTATATCAGGGACGGTACTGTTGAGATCGCATGGTGGATAGCAGAAAACCTTGCCAGCGAATTGAAAAAAATCGGATGTGAGGTGTCTGTTATTGAGAGGTACCCAATGAAAAACGGGATGATCGCTGAAAGAACGCCACTTTAATACATGGAAAGGTATAAACTCTAAAAATCAAATAATGACAAAGGTGGTTTTACTGAACGGAAAAGAAAATGAAGCTATAAAAGAACGGCTCACAAAATACCTGATGAGAGATGAGACCGGCATCAGGAAGTCTGTCTTGAAATTATTTCTTAATGAGAAGCCTTATACCACCCATAACGTCTTTGACCGTTTGAAGGAACAGGGTTTTGATGTCAATTACAGGGGAGTTTCAGCTATGGTTGGGCTTATGAACACGAGGCTTGGAATTTTGAGGATAGATGTCAAAGGCGACCATAATGTCTATTCGCTTAAATATGAATACAAGAACAGTGTAAAGGCGACAATGGATAATTATTAATATTTTAAAATATTAATATGGCATAAAGCAATCGAAAGCCCATCCGCTGCATCGTCCGGCTGTGGTATCTCATCAAGGTTGAGTAACCTCTTGATCATCTCCTGCATCTGTTTCTTATCAGCTCGCCCTGAGCCGGTTATTGCCTGTTTCACCTGGCTGGGGGTATATTCAAAAACAGGGATATTCTTTTGCTGCGCCGCAAGGAAAATGACTCCTCTAGCCTCGCTCACGCTCATCGCATTTGTGACATTGGTATTGAAAAACAGCATTTCGACGGCGATTACTTCGGGATTATATTTTTCAAACAGAGAATTAACTTCGGAGTAAATTTGCGCGAGGCGCTGTGGTGTTTTCTTCCCGGCCTTTGTCCTGATGCATCCATAGCTTATTGGAGTTATCGTTCCATTTTGTGTGCTTATTACTCCAAAACCCACGATCGCAAGCCCCGGATCTATTCCGATAACAATCATGAGGGTTTACATGAGTTTAACATTTATTTGCTTTTGCCCATCAAAAGGGTTATAAGATGCATCACCAATAAAACCACTCAATTATCACGATAAAATAGGGATTTTTTATGACAGAAAAAATTGGAATACTCGCACTCGGACATGGAAGCAGGCATCCCCATAATAAAGAAGTAGTTAACGGGGTTGCAGAACTTATCGCTAAGAAATACAAGAACGTAATAGTTCGCATTGGTTTTATGAATATGAATACTCCAACGATGAAGGAAGGTCTTGATGGTTTCAAAGGAACAGGCGTTTCAACGATCGTAGCTGTTCCTATATTCCTGGCTCATGGTGTGCATACTATGGAGGACATCCCCCAGATACTTGGTGTTAGCAAAGAATCGCGAAGAGCAAACATAAAACTGGACGGCAAAGATGTGACTCTTATATATTCTGAGCCTCTGGGAGTTGATGAACTGGTCGCAGAACTGGCATATAAGAGAGTAACAGAAGCTCTCTCAAATTGATGCCGGGCGCGGATCCGTGAAAATCCGCGTAATCAGCGTTGTTCTATTCGAACTAACATGAAAAAGTATTATATAATTATTTGAATGGCTGTACAGGACAAGCATGTTAAATCCCTTAACAGATGACCAATCCTTGCTACTCAAAAAAACTTCAAGAATAGCAGTTCTTGACTTAACCCATGGCGGCGCCGTCATAGCCAGGAAGTTAACGAAAATCGCGGGATCTGTCACTGGCATAGATGTTTACAGGACGCTTGATCCTGAATTTCTTAATGAACTTGAAAATGAGGGAATAAAAACATCCACTGAGCCCCTGGATACCCTGGATTTTGATATCATAATTGCACCAGTACATCTTGATCCTGGTTATCCGATGCTTGCAGCGGCAGCCACTCGAAATATTCCTGTTCTGTCACATCATCAAGCCGTGGGGCAGATATTATCAACATATGACCTGAAGAACAAAATCCTTATCGAACTGACAGGGACCAAGGCAAAAACAAGCACAGCGATCCTCCTTGCTGATATTTTATCAAAGAAAAAAAAAGTGGTCTCACATACGAGCAGGGGACTTGAAGACCGAAGTACCGGAACAATAATTAAGAAGGGATTAAGCATAACTCCTGCAAGCATCCTGACAGCATTTGATGCTGTGAATGTCGCCGGGATCGATTTTGATATCTTTATAGCCGAGGTCTCAATTGGCGGAACGGGTCGTGCCGATATCGGAATAATCACAACGATAGCAAATGATTATAAGATCGCAAATAACACAAAGCTTGCAAGTTCTTCAAAGCGCCGCATGATACTTGATGCAAAACCAGGAAGTAAGCTTGTAGTGAACAATGATGCTCTTAGGGTTTTCGGGGCATGCAGAAGGGATATTGAGGTTATCTCGTTCACTGATTCGATCAACGCTTCATGCAATGTCTATTATGAAGACCTTGATAAAAAAGGTGGAACAATAGCCTATTTTCTCGGCACGGAACATGGAAAGATCCATGTCAGGGAAGCCCACGATTACGACATACTTTCATATAGAACTGCTTTCGTATGCGCAACCGCCGCGGCCCTTTCGCTGGATATTGACGCAGATACGATCGAGCAAGCTTTACTGGGATTTAAAGGCGCACAGGGCCGCATGACAAAAAAATCAGTTGACAGCAGGATCCTCATAGACAATTCAAACTCAGGAATGGATATACGGACTGCGCAAAAAGCGCTCAAGTATGCACAGGAAGATGAGGGAAGGATCGTCATGGTTATGGGAGAAGAAGCAAAAGAAGTATGCGAAGGACTTGATCCGGCAGGAGTTAAACGTTTTATCAACAGCCACCTAAATGAGCTTGTCGCGCTCGTACTTGTCGGAGAAAGGATGAAACCTTTTGCAATGGATGCAAAAGATACAAAAATATATTACGCTTTAGATCTGCCAAGCGGGATCACGCTTGCAGAGTCATTGACAAAGGAAAAGGATATTATTTTATCCTGTGTGAAGTGCTTCAGGTAATAAGATATGGAGCTTAATAAAAAGATCATTCCCGCAAAAATAACAAACAACATGTCAGCAGGAGAGCTTGTCACAAGTTTTCAGAGCTGTGCTTTCGGGGCAGGTCGCCTGTATGAAGCGGTTGACATCTACAGGGAAATGCAGGATGACCCTGAATGCACAAAATTCTTCGGACTTGCAGGCGCCATGGTGCCTGCGGGGATGAGGCAGATCGTAAGCGATATGGTCCATGACAGGGAGATCGATATTCTTGTAAGCACCGGCGCAAATCTTGTCCATGATATTATAGAATCCATGGGACTTCATCATTATAAAGGAACTGATGCCACGGATGATATCCAGCTAAAACACGAAGCAGTCAACCGCATATATGATGTATTCCTGCCAGAGCATCATTTTACGGATCTTGAGGAAAAGCTTCAGTCCATCTTCAGGGAAATCCCTGAAAAGCTATCTATAACCGAGCTTCTAACCCATATTGGAGCGAGCCTTGATGATGACAACTCTATTTTGAAAAGCGCGTATGATATGGGAATTCCGGTATACTGCCCAGCCATACAGGATTCAATCATTGGGCTACAGGCATGGCTGTACAAGCAGACAAAGCCCCTGAACGTGGATGTTTTTGCGGATATGAAGGGGTTGATCGACAGATGCTTCGAAGCAAAACGCGCAGGTGTTATGATAATAGGGGGCGGTGTCCCCAAGAATTTCATTTTGCAGTCCATGCTTGTAACTCCGCGCTCTTTTGATTATGCCATACAGCTCACCATGGACAGGCCTGAGACCGGCGGACTTTCCGGCGCAACACTTGATGAAGCGCGTTCATGGGGAAAGATCGGGGAGAATGCAAGGTCTGTGACTGTGTATTCGGATGCGACCATTACCCTGCCGATGATAGTAGCTGCCGCAAAATGCCGGAAATAACGATGGTTTTTCGCGAATACCCATCCGGGAAATCCAGTAATATGATATATTACTTAAATCAGGCAGGATTTTGGGTTAATTTTTGCGCCGCTAACCAGAGACAGATCACATTGAACCCTCTCCACGCCTGAAGGCGGGAGATTCCAGAGTTCATATAACCTCTCTGTGGCTCTCATCTTCACAGATTACATCATCCACAGCCTCAGTTATAGTTGCTTCTGATTGAACGGACGATCCGCTCTGTCTCTGGTATTCCAGACCAAAGCTAGCAGGGATTTTCCCACTATTCGCAGATTGGTATGCCCTTGATACCGCCTCGCTCAGGACCGGTTCCAGACCTGGCCAGAGCAATCTTGCCCTGGCTATATCAAGGGAGTTGCTTTTCACATCAACACATTTGCTCAAGAATGCCGAGTATAGGTCTCTCTGCATCTCAATACCGCAGCATACATGCCATCTCTGGCTTAAAGGTTTTTTAACCATATTTCCGCAGATATGGCATACCTGAGATAGTTTCGTTGTGTTCGTTGGAAATTCTTGAAAGCTTCCTCCAGCATTTTCAGCTTTTCGTTTGAGGGTGCTCATAAACATTGACGGGGCTCTCATGAGTACCGATTTCCCGTACATTTTTTGCCATGATCTGTATGGGATCTTTTCAGTCTTTATGGTTGTTCCTATGGTTATGATATTGTTAATATCTCTGCCATGAAGAGATTTTCGGTGTGCAGCTAATTTCCTGTCCAGTTCTGCCAGATCGCTGCATGTTCTGTTATAATGATTGGATTTTATCCATTTCTTCTTACCTTTCTTGAAAGTGCCGTTCTCATTATAGTTCTGAGGATTATTTGCTCTTCTCTGCCTTTCCAGTTTCCTCTGAAGCTTCTTTTTCTCTTTCTGNTTCGGGACGATCTCACTGCAGAACTGTTTCAGAACGGCTTTCGTATCCCCCACAACAGCTATTGTACTCGGACCCACATCCANTCCTATTTCTTCNGTTCCTATNATAAGTTCAGGATTCTGATAGGGATGGCCTTCAAGGATGAGCTGAATATAGAACATGTTCCTTGAATTAATCTTTCTCCTCACGATCCTNCAGTACTTGANCCTGTGTTCTGGATTTAAACNGTATGCGATAACATTATTATTCTCTTCGACTATGCATGGAATTTCAAGGCCCGACCAGGATAAAACATTATTTTCAAAGATCAATCCAGTATCGTTGTTCTTGCCTTCAAGGGTATCAAATTGGTTCTTCCCCTTGAACCTGACATTTTTGGTTTTCCCGAATGACTTCTTTTGGACTGCTTTGAAGGCTCTGGTGGCTATTTTCTGTGCTATATGGCTGTTGATATGCTCCCGAATCCAACTGTCTCTTATCTGGGCGACATAATCATGAAGAGCGTACTCTGTGAAGCCGTATTCTTTATTCATATTTTTGAATGCATCGGTTCTTTCTTCACTTTCCGGGAATACTATGATTCTCTGGAATTCTTTGGATTGTCTGATAAGGTTAAGTCTTTTCAGTGCTTCTCCAAGACATGCATTATAAAGATGCCTGCCTGCTTCTAAGCGTACCTGAATTTCGGATTCCTGTGCAGGTGTTGTTTTAAGCGGGAGTTCCAGTACGAAAGATGGAGTTTTACTCTTCATGGTATAATTGAAATCGAATATGGGCTTGCTTTGATATATTCATGATCCTAGCGGGGAGAAAGTATTATTATCTATGCAAAGGGGCAATTCATCTCCACGACTGAAGGCGGGAGCTTTCTTGCCCCTTTGAACCCGTTTTTGTAATCTCTCATTCTATCATAATTTAAAATCTTCATTATTATTAGTTTTCAAATAGTTTTATATTGTTTTAAAACGATATTAGATTGTAAGGAGGCGAGGGAAAATAAAATGGACATATTTGAAGTATTGACCGCTATCTCAAAGAGAAAGAAAGCATTCATACATAGCGGCATAAATGAAAATAAAGCTTTGATAAAAGCAAAATATGATGTTTCCAAAGAATATCACATTTCACTTTTTGATATACAGAAATTAGTCAGGGCATGATATAAATTAGTGGACAAAGGCAATAGTTCTCATTCATATGGTCTATTGCCTTGATTTCTATACTTTTATATCTTCTATGCATTTGTTCTATTGTTCAGGATGTTCCACCAGTTCGATCAGCACACCGTCAGGGTCTTTGAAGGAGGCAATTTTCATCCCGCCTTCCAATTGTACAGGTTCTAAACAAAATATAACGCCTTTTTCTTTTAAGTCATTTACTGTGGCTTCGATTTCATCTACTGAAAAAGTAATGTGGTCGTTGATTGGGATTGAACTCCCACCTAATTTAATTTCAATTCCCTCTGAACGCTTTGGAATTTCGTCTCTATATCCCATGAGTTCTATCTTGTTTCCGTTTTTTTCGACAAAGATTGCAGAAAAACCCACATCATCCATTTCAATATTAGCGGAAATCGAAAAACCAAGCACATCAGTATAGAATTCCACTGACTGTTTTAAGTCATTTGTCATAATCCCGATATGGTCAATTGTTTTAATCATTTTTTTTCTCCCATTTTCTGCCAATTCAAGCATTCACTTTGTTCCGTTGACTGCAAAGAGCATCTATACCTTGCATGGTTTGCCTTCCACAGAACCTATCATTTGCCCACTCTCCTATCTTTAAAGGTTTAAATAGAGTTTGAAAAGGTTTCATAATATTCATCATAGAATTTTCATTATTTTAATGCTTTCTCTCGAATCATTTCCAGAAAAAAATAATATTCAACACATTTTTTTGCTCCCTTTAATGGAAAGAAGCAATAATAACATCCCAAAGTGCGAAGAGCAATTAGTATATGATAGAAACTAAGGAAACTAATAGAAAGCCAAATTTTGAGTAGTCTTGAAGCCTTTCGTTTTTCAAACGGAGGTCAATGACTTTTCTTGATTTTCTCGAATGGTATTGTAATAATATTAGTATCATATCATTTACACCAACTTATCACAATACTTTATAATGATAAGCTAAATAAGCACGTCACCCCATTTCTCTTTGAGAAAATGGGGAATCCGAACCATGCCAAAAATAACCAGAACAAAAGAAGAGTGGAAAAAACTTCTCCCTCCTGAAAACTTCCACGTATTGATAGAAAAGGGAACCGAGCCGCCATTTACGGGAAAGTTCTATAAGCATAAGAAAGAAGGTGTTTACGTGTGCGCAGGCTGCGGGCAGGAATTATTTAAATCAGATACAAAATATGATTCAGGGAGCGGTTGGCCAAGTTTCTGGACTCCGGTTTCCCTTGATAATGTTGATCTGAAACCGGATCACAGTTCAGGGATGGAGAGGATCGAGGTAGTGTGCAGTAA
>JGI24135J36437_1000150_pt1 | contig 23960 bp, 27 predicted proteins | sample BarGraNGADG00211_3_FD_36437 | JGI IMG/M metagenome (IMG submission 36437)
CTAGTTAAACCCCCCCACCCCTCTTTTTCCTTTTACTTCTTTTCATATCATTCAACCCGCGTAAGCGGCAAGCTAATTTACGTTCTTTTTGAGCCTTGATTTATTCAGCGTAAAGCAATCAACTATTCAGCGATAGAAAAACTAAAGTTCGCGAACGACTAACTGAATAGCTATATGATAGGCATGATCCTCTGCGGCGGGTATGGTAAACGACTTAAACCTTATACCGAAGATATTCCGAAGCCACTTATAGACATAACGGATGATTACACAATTCTAGACCGACAGCTCTATGACATGGCTAACAGTGATATCGAGAGCGTCATCTTGCTCACCGGTTACTTAAGTGAGAAGATCGAGGAGCGCTATGGCAATCGATATCGTGGCATGAGGATTCAGTACTCCGTAGAAGACAAACCGTTAGGTACGCTTAATGCAATAAAACTCGGAATAAATTTGATAGACGACAAGGAGACAGTGTTGATCCGTAACGGAGACGTTGTTTCCGACATCAATCTTAAAAAGATGATAAAAAAGTACGAGGCCAGCAATTTCAAAGCTATGATGTTTGTAACGAAAATGCGCAGCCCATACGGGATTGTTGAGCTGGGGGAAGATCATATACGTTCTTTTAAGGAAAAGCCGCTTCTGGAGTATTACATTAATGGAGGAATTTACCTACTCGACTCCGATGTCCCGTTCAGCGATTTTGAAACGGGGGAAATCGAGAAAACGGTGTTTCCTGTCCTTGCTGATACCAACCAACTCGGATACTACAAAGAAAATACGTTTTGGATGTCAATCGATACAACGAAAGATCTTGAAGAGATAAAAAAAGAATACGCGAATAGGACTGACAAACCGTGGGGATACGAAAAGGTACTCATCAGCACAGAGAATTATCTCACTACAGAGATATATATAAAAGAAGGTTACACGACTTCGTATCATTATCACAAAGAAAAAGAAGAATCACTTTTCATGCTTGAAGGCTCGTGCTACGTGCAATTTGAACATAAAAAAGAAGCCTTCGATAGAAATGACACTATTAATATNCCAAGTGGAACTTTGCACAAAATTGTGGCGACGGAAAATTCTCTGATGCANAGTATTTCTACACCATTTGTTGACGACATCGTACGAGTAGAAGACTATTATCCTGGACGGTAGTAAACAAAGCGTTACCTTTGCGCGGTTGTCGAATTGAAAACAGAACGGATGTTTTGAACCTTCCTTGGACTTCAATTGCTAAAAAATAAGAATCACGAAATTACTACTTTTATATATTTTGCTGCAACTTTTTATGAAGGTTGGATTTAGTGCGCTTGCGTTGTTTAACCTTTCTTTTGACAAGATCGTACAAAGGGCTTCCATAGACGGGTTTGATGCTGTCGAAGTGCTTTGCGAGGGGCCTTACCTTCCACGTTTCGCTTTAAAAGGTGTCGCCCAGTTTGAGATTTTGTCCCAATATGACATTGAGCTGACCATTCATTCTCCTACCGTTGATCTCAATCCTGCCAGCGTAAACGTTGGAATCCGTGAAGAGACTATGAAACAACTCAATGAGACAGTAGATCTTGCAGCTTCAATAGACGCCTCTACTGTGACCACGCACCCAGGTTATATCAAGAGAATAAATCAAAGGCTCACGAAGCAATCACTTGAATTAGCGCTGAAAAGCCTTGAAAACTGGGCACAATACGCCGAAGACGTTGGTGTAGAACCTTCTATTGAGAATATGCCACATAATTCTAAATACTTCTGCACCTATGTGGCTCAACATAAATTATTCGTCGAAACTTGCGGGACCTCAGCAACTATCGACGTCGGACATGCGCATACAAACAACGCCACACGGGAGTTTATGCAAGCGGATTTTCAAGTAGCGTACTACCATGTGAGCGATAACGATGGCCGGCAAGACCAACACCTTCCTATCGGTAAGGGTACGATCGATTGGGATGAGCTTCGTGGGATAAATAAAGCGATAATTGAAGTAAACGATTATAAAGCGGTGAAGGAAAGTCGGGACGCGCTGACCGGTGTAAAGCTAAAGCGTTGATTCAGCAACGCTAATCAGAAAAAACACGGAAAGTACATCTTTTTGATTTAAGAAGCATGCAATTACTTAACGCAGCATAGGTTCACGACAATTAAGATGATGTTGTGTTATTTCGAGCACGTTGCGCCAGTGTTGCCCTTTCCAAAATACCTTTTCGCAACTGTCGCATTTATAATAATCAACGTGCTTTTGAATGAATTTCTCAATATCGACACCCTTTGCACGAAGATTAGTAATCTCTTGCGATTGTAGGACTTCCGAAATCGAGGCTGACTTAAGCATACCATTGCAGATACTGCATCGAACGGCTTCTGGTTGTTCGGGGAATACCAAACTAAATTTCTCTCGCACCTGGTTCAATTGATGGAGCACATTGCCATCGTCAACAAGGAGAGTCGGTATGCCATACTTTTGCTTTGCTCGCATATGGAGCTGTGCATCCCGTGTCAGCAATGTTCGCTGTTCAAGCCCGGAAATCTCGAGCATATAGGTGTCCTCTGCTGCATTCGACAAACCGACAAATGAATTCGCACTCAGAGTATCGTACCCTAAAATTCTGAGCCAGGAAGAAAGGCTCCCTAGCATTCGATCAGCTAAAAACTTCATAGACGTCCATCATACTTGAACTATTTACTATCAGCTAAGTTTTTAGACAGATATGCCTCCCACAGCGCTCGTTTTCGCTTGAAAGTTGAATAGCTCACACCAAGTTCTTCCGCAAAATCCTTCGAGGTCTTTCTCGTAGCTTTGGGCGTCGAAAGCCACTGCAAGAACATGTCGCGATCGAAGTTGATCTTTACATCGTGCTCAGTTAAAAGCCCAAGCAAAACCCGTGCACCTTGAACCTTCCTTTTGTCTATACCAACACGTTTTCCGATTTCAGCATCACTTGGGTAACCCTCATAAAAAAAATCGGCGTTGCTGGATGTCATAATATTTTGATACTCGCGTCCGATCTGAAGCAGCTGCTTAGGCGTAACCACGAGATGACTCCTCTCAAGGAGCGAGGCCATCTTCTCTGACTGATTATTAACCTCGAGCTGGGAATCAGACTCATGCTCCCGTGACCTTCGAGAGATCGTATCCAGTTTATATTCAGGGATTGTTATTGGAGGAAATCTATTTAAAAAACGGTTTTTTGAGGGTTCTACCACTAATCCTTCTTTTGAGAGTTGTTGAATTATGCCTACGACACTCTCAGGGAGGATACCGAGAGATTCGCTATAGCTCACAATATCATCAATGTAAACGCCTTTCAATCTGCTAGAAGGACTGAGCGAGTTAATTATATGCATAATAGTCTTTCGAGCTTGCATTAACTCTGAACCTTGTATCAGATTAGATGTATTGTTCAATTGAAAAACCCCGTACCGGCTTTTAAAACATTATGAGCCGCTATTACTAACAAATAGTTAGGCGTAGCAGCATTTATATTTTTTTAGAGACATAGAAATTTCAAACGACTAGAGTGTTAAAAACAGATATCAGAGCTTTATAGCTCTCAGCGCGACTGCTACTATAACAATCACTGGATCTATCTTTAGCCACAGAAGCGCGACCGTGAACCACATAGCGACCAGAGTTCATGAGAGCAGCGTAAAACTGCGAAATTTACAGAGCACGCGTGAGTGATTACCGGTATAAAGTGTGATAAGCAGATACAACAAGAAGACGAAACACAAGCTAGCAAACGGGAAATAGCACTTTTTTTTAAGCTCCATCTATTTAGTACACAGCAAGAGGATATAATTTATATAAACAGTGTCCCCTTTACGCTGATTAGCAATCATCATAATTCTCGCTTATTGCGCCAAACAGGGATATTTGATGGAAGACGAACTGATGAGAATAGGGGTCTCAATACCTTCACGACTCCTTTCTGCATTTGATCAAGTCATTAACAAGAGGGGCTACTCTTCACGATCGGAAGCAATTAGAGATGCAATNAGGGGTTATCTGCTAGATTATGAGTCGTTCGGTCAAACAGAAGGAGAACAGATTGGCGTAATTACACTAGTNTATAATCATGAGCAGCGAGGCCTTATCTCGCTTTTAACCGACATCCAACACGAAAATACTAGCATCATTACATCGACCATTCATATCCATTTAGATGCGACTAATTGTCTCGAGATCGACGTAGTTCGCGGGAGCGCGGCAGAAATTAGCGGGTTTGCTGAGAGAATGATGGTTCAAAGCGGAGTTTTTCAAGTGCGGACGTTTGTTATTCCCGCGCTCAGTCTANGAAGTTCAGACCAATGGAAGAACAACAATGTTAATGGTGGTTAACAAGACATGCGTCCCGATTCACGAAATAGCCAACTTAGAACGTTAACAAGCAGATCGAAAGCCATTTGAACCTCTTAATATGGATGAAAATAATCGACTATTAGTGGGCATTGGATAGACCACTATCTGTGAAACATTCACCTCGCCCGTGAAAACTGACCTTCAAAGATGGGGGCAAACTGCGGATTAAAGCCGCTCCAAAACTAAAATCAAGCGAAGTAACAATGTCACATTCTCAGCAAGATTCTAATTTTGTAGCCATGGAAAAAAACATCCTTAAAGACTGGGATGATAAAAACATTGTAGCAAAGAGTTTAAGCGCAAATAAGGGGGCCGAACTGTTTAGATTCATCGAAGGGCCGCCGACCGCGAACGGATCTCCAGGCGTTCACCACGTTTATGCTCGAGTCGTAAAGGATCTCTTTCTTCGTTATAAAACGATGCGGGGCTATTATGTGCCCCGCAAAAGCGGTTGGGATTGCCACGGACTTCCAGTTGAGATTTCTGTCGAGAAAGAACTTGAGTTTCAGGACAAAGCGAGCATAGAGACCTATGGGGTTGAACAGTTCAACAACGTCTGCCGAAGCTCTGTGTTTAGCCACATCGATGAGTGGGCAGAAATGACCAAGCGAGTGGGTTTCTTCATTGATCTGACCACGCCGTATACTACAATGGACCCACACTACATCGAATCGGTTTGGTGGTCCCTTAAACGCCTGTGGGAGCAAGATCTAATCTATGAAGGTCATAATGTCGTTCCGTATTGTCCACGCTGCGGAACTGCCTTAAGTACTCACGAAGTAGCTCAAGGTTACGCTATCATAAATGAGGAGGCAGCTTTTGTGAAGTTTCCTCTGTCAAATCAAAGCAACACCTTTTTTTTAGCGTGGACAACCACACCTTGGACCCTACCTTCGAATGTAGCACTTGCGGTCAATCCTGACATCTCTTATGTCAAGGTAAAAATCAGGAACCAGTTTCTTATTTTTGCTAAAGATTTGCTGGACACAGTATTNCGTGATGAGCAACATTTTAACGTTGAAACGGAGTGTCTTGGAACAGCACTCAATGGAAAACGATATAAGTCCTTGTTTAACGACGGCGAGTTTAGCGTTGTNCTTGCAGATTTCGTCAGCACAAGTGAGGGCACTGGCATAGTACATATCGCTCCGGCGTTCGGCGAGGATGACTTCAACGTAGCAAAGGCCGAAGGCTTACCCCTCGTCCAACTCGTTAAACCCGATGGACGGTTTGATGATAACGTCGATTTGGTAGGTGGGCTCTTCTTTATGGAAGCTAATGCCGTTATTAGGGAAGATCTTGCAGCCCGAGGCTTGCTATTTAAAAGCGAGATGTATGAACACAGCTATCCATTCTGTTGGCGCTGCGAAACCCCACTTATGTACTACGCTCGGAAGGCGTGGTTTATCAGGATGAGTTCCTTGCGCGATGTGTTGACCCGAAATAACGAACTAGTTCAATGGCATCCACAAATGCTGAAACACGGACGCTTCGGCAACTTTATCGAAAATGCACGTGACTGGGCGCTAAGTCGCGAGCGCTATTGGGGAACGCCGTTACCCATTTGGAAATGTCCCAATGGTCACCTTTTGTTTATCGGAAGCATTGATGAGCTAAATGAGCGAATAGATTCTGAAGCCTTGCTTAGTGATGTCCATAAACCATATATCGACACCGTTGTTTTTCGTTGCGATGAATGCGGAAAGCATATGCACCGTATCCCTGACGTCATAGACTGTTGGTACGATTCGGGTTGCGCCCCCTTCGCATCGCTTCATTATCCTTTCGAGCATAGCGACGAGTGCAAGGTGCCGGTTGACTTCATAGCAGAAGGCGTCGACCAGACGCGCGGTTGGTTCTATAGCTTNCACGCAATAGCAAGTGCAGTATTTGGGTCAAATGCTTATAACAACGTAATCAGCCTCGGTCACATCGTGGACGAAAATGGACGAAAGATGTCAAAAAGTAAAGGTAACGCTGTTGATCCGTGGCAAATTCTTAATAGCGAGGGGGCCGACAGCCTACGTTGGTATCTTTTCAGCGCTGGCAATCCAGGCACTGCTAAAAAATTCTATAAAGAAGCAATCGTCGAATCTCAGCGTAAGACGATCTCTACGCTTTGGAATGTGCTCTCCTTTTTCACGACGTATGCTGATATAGATAACTTCGACGTGGGGTGGAACCTCGTTGACGAGCAGAGAGACCTTATTGATCGGTGGCTTCTTTCACGTTTAAACGCCTTGATTTCGAACGTAGTCGCACACATGGATAGGTACGACTACTACGTGGCCACTGTCGAGATCGACGTATTTATAGAAGAGCTGAGCAACTGGTTTGTCAGAACGTCTAGGAGACGTTTCTGGAAGAATGAACGGGATGTGGACAAAGTCTCTGCTTATATCTCACTTTTCGAGACTTTGTGGACGTTAAGCAAATTAATCGCCCCCTTTACGCCATTTATTTCAGAACATATATACAAAACCCTTTCTCGCTATGCTCAAGGAGCCAAAGATAGTGTTCACCTAGAGTCTTACCCCGACATTATAGGCAATCAAATGAGTCCTGAAATAGAACGAGAGATGGCCTATACCATGCAAATCGTCGAAGCAGGAAGAGCTGCTCGATCGTCCGCAAACATCAAAACACGACAACCGCTCAAAGAAATGACCTGCATTGGACCTGAACTCAAGCGCAATGAGCTTAAANCAATCGTGAAGAATGAACTCAATCTAAAGGCAATCNACTTTAAAAAAGACGAAAAGGACCTCATTCAGTATGATNTTGGACTGAATTTCGCAAAAGTTGGGCCGAAATATAAAGATTTGGCTCCCAAAATCAAACAAGTTCTCAGTAGCTTAGCGCCAGATGAGGTACTAGAAAAATTAGATGGTGGCATCGAATTAGAGATNGCCAAAAAAACAATAATTTTGTCAAAAGAAGACGTAACAATCTCGAAAAAAACAAAGCCTGGCCTGACAAAAAGTGAGAACCGCGGCCTTAGCGTCTTTTTAAACACCGAATTGACAGTCGAACTTCGCCGAGAATTGCTCGTTCGAGAGATTATCAGGAGGATACAAGTGATGCGTAAAGAGCTGGATTTAGCTTACACCGCTCGGATAAAGGTCGGTTACCGTTGCTCTAGCGAAGTCTCACAGGCCATTCAAGCATTTAAATCGTATGTCAAAGATGAGACGCTTTCAACGTCTATTGAAGAAGGGGAAGTTGCAGACGCTCAGCTTAGCAAAGAGTGGGTGATCGACGGCCATAGAGTCGCAATTTCACTTGCACAATAGCATATGGACCTGAGAAAGTGGGATGTTATCTACCAACAGATAGTGCGTGATTTTGGATATGACTGCGCTAAAGATGAGCTTTCAGCTTTGATCTTATCCTATTTATTGACCTTAAAAGGAAATTTCGAGGAGACGCAAAGTAAACTCCGCCACATAATCAGACAACGCGAAGTTCTCGTTTGCGGTAAAGCGCCAACCTTAGTTGGGGATATNAAAAACGGCAAAATTGAGACTCGGGAGACGATCATAGCAGCTGATGGTGCTACCTCCGTGCTGTTGGCGCAAGGAGTCATCCCCCATATAATCGTATCCGATCTAGACGGAAGCATCAACGATCTAAAGCGAGCAAATGCGATGTGTGCGATCATGGTTATTCACGCACACGGAGACAACATCGACGCCATTAAAACGCATGTCCCGTCACTAAGCACCGTGATTGGGACGACGCAGGCAAAACCACTGAAGAACGTACTCAATGTAGGTGGTTTCACTGATGGAGATAGAGCGGTTTTTTTGGCGAAGGAGTTTGGGGCCCGCACGGTTAGCGCGATCGGATTTGATTTTTCCGATAACAAAGTCAGCCCCACAAAGAAGAAAAAGCTGCTGTGGGCAAAACAGTTGCTTGAGGGANCTGATGTGAACTTTAAATGAGCTTGTCAATCGCTCTTGCTGGTAAGCCAAATACTGGCAAATCAACCTTTTTTAAAGCTGCAACACTTATGAATGTTGAGATAGCGAACTATCCTTTTACGACTATAAGCGCNAATCGAGGCACGTCTTATGTGCGCGTACCTTGCCCGTGCACNCAGCTTAAAGCTCGGTGTGGTCACTGCATGNACGGGGTGCGATTTGTCCCTATCGAGCTCGTTGATGTTGCGGGATTGGTTCCTGAGGCTCACAAAGGGCGTGGACTCGGCAACACTTTCCTCGACAACCTGCGTCAGTCGGAGGCGATCATAAACGTGATTGACGCATCAGGTGGAACTGACATAGAGGGCAACGTTCTCGGCGCACCCTCACACGATCCGTTGGAGGATATCACATTACTCGAAAGTGAGATTTCGTTGTGGATTACTGGCATCATCGAAAAGAATTGGCAAAGGCTCGCAAAGAAAGCGCAGCTCGAGCGCAACATCGCGTACGTGATCGCTACTCAGCTAGCGGGACTCAACATAGAGGCACGTCAAATCAAAAACGCAATGCAAAAGCAAGGACTTTTAGACACATCGCCAGAAAGCTGGGAGCGCGAAGATATAATTAATTTATCACAACAAATTAGAAAAATCGCAAAACCCATTGTGATAGCAGCAAACAAAAAAGATGTCGCATCATCAGACAACATTTCCCGCATCGCAGACGCATATGAAGATGTAGTAGCAACAAGTGGCGAAGCTGAACTTGCACTTAGACTTGCTCAACAGAAGGGACTCATAGTTTACGTCCCAGGTGATACTCATTTCGCGATAGTCACATCGCTTAATGAGCAACAAAAAACAGCGCTTGAGCGCTTAAAAAAGTTTGTTGGTGGGGAGGGTACCGGAGTCCAGAAGTGTCTAAACATGACGGTGTTCGACGTGCTTAGGTACATAGTTGTGTATCCAGTCGAAGACGAACACCGATGGTCAGATAAGCAAGGAAGAGTTTTACCAGACGCATTGTTAATGAAAGGAGGGGGGACTGCGAAAGACCTCGCGTTCAAAGTCCATTCTGATATCGGACACGGTTTTTTATACGCTATAGACGTACGCACAAAAAAGCGACTTGGTGAGCATCACGAATTACAAAATGGCGATATAATCAAGATAGTTTCGACTTCACGTGCAAAGTAGGAAAGATATATGTTCTATGATCTTCTTTTTTAAACAGCTCCCAATCGGAGCACTATTTTGATCCTAAGGAATGTGGCATGAATGCTGAACCGATCACTAGAGGATGAAAAATGAAATCGATGTATGGATTCATACGGGATGCATGGAAGATTCCCGAACGCAGTTATGTCAAAAGCCTCATGTGGCAGCGACTGCAAACGTGGCGGCGCGAACCGTCAGTTGTTCGTATCGAACGGCCAACGCGACTTGATCGAGCAAGAAGTTTAGGGTATAAAGCAAAACAAGGCGTCATTACCGCTCGAGTTAGAACATGGCGCGGGGGTAGAAGGAAACAGCGCCCACGCGGAGGCCGCAGAACAAAGCATCTCGGAGTGAATAGGCTGACCGCTCGAAAAAGCTCACAGCGCATTGCAGAGGAACGTGCTTCGCGTAAATTCCCGAACTTAGAGGTGTTAAACTCTTACTGGGTGGGACAAGACGGGAAATCGAAGTGGTATGAAATTATACTTGTTGATCCAAACCACCCTCGCATCCTTAGCGATCGAAGTTTTAACTGGATGGCGTCTTCACCGAGGCGCGCTTTGCGGGGCAAAACGAGTTCAGGTCGAAAAGGCCGTGGTCTGCGGAAAAAAGGCCGAGGCGCCGAAAAAACGGGGCCCTCTCTTGGCGCTCACGAACGAAGAGGAACATAAGCCCCTTCCTACGCATTGATCTGCTTTTTTATCGTGAATGGCAACGACTAACCGCATCCGGCGAAAAAAAGCAATACACAGCATAACCTTCAACGTTTTTGTCCATGCCACTGAGGACGAAAGCAAGGTCCTTGCAGCGTTACGCTTGATCGTGCCAGAAAACGTACGAATTGATCGCCAACCGGTCACAGGTCACTTCGGAAACGCCATAGTCATTCTGAAAGCACGAACAGGACAAGCTCAAGCGATACGCCTAATTATTGACGCGATTAGAACTAAGCTTCCCAAACGGGAATTAATACAGTTGAGAGAGCAAATTCCTCAACATCTCAGCGAACGATGCACACTCGTGGTGAAATTCGACAAACAGGCAGCTGCACGAGGGGTCCTAGAGTTAGGGAAAGAGGACCCACTTGTTGTTCGAGCGAAGATAGCTGCATTTCCAGCTCGTTTAGGGATAGCGGCCGAGATTGCGCGCGATGTCTTGAACAATGCATGCATATGTTGATATAGGCGTTCACGCCTTTCCCGAAGGAGCAGATACGCCAAAACGGCTCAACCTCGCAGCTTACAGTCTCGGCTTTTCTCAAATCTTAGTAACAGCCCATTCGACGTATTGGTCTCAGTTTCCAGATTCGAGTTTACCCTCAGGAGTGGAAATTGTCGCGGCGACGGTTCGCGATTTACGTAAGAAAATTGCTTTTTTTAGAGATATATCGACAATCGTGAGCGTGCACGGTGGAGATGAGCGAATTAACAGGGCAGCGTGCAAGGACGATCGCGTCGATGTTCTTATGCACCCTGAAAGGGGGAAATACAGTGGCATAAATCAAGTAACGGCAAAACTCGCCGAGAAAAACGACGTCGCTCTAGGGTTGAGCTTGGACTATTTTTGGAAATCAGAAGAACTGCAGAGATCTCGCTTACTCGCTTTCCAGCGCAGAAACGTCTCATTGTGCAAGAAATTTGCAGTACAACTCATTATTACAAGCGATGCCTATTCACACTTAGACTTGCGAGCTCCGCGTCAACTTAAAGCGCTTGCAGGGCTTTTGCTTTTAAATGATTCGGAAGCCGACATTGCCTTGTCTAAAGCACCACTGAGCATTATGAAACGCGGACGACAGAAAAAAGAGGAAAACTTATGAAGCCACTTTCGCCTACTTTGCGAGACGACTATCGCTACATTGCCTTCAGGCTTAACTTTGAAGATCCGATAAGAGCAAGGGATCTGCAAACAGAGATAGCACGAACCGCAAAAAGCCTTTTTGGAGATGTTGGCGTGAGTAAGCTGAACGTCAGAGTCGTCGCATTTGACGGGACAAAAGGACTTGTACGATGTAACATCCGATACGTTCCAGAATTACAAGTGGTATTAGCAAGCATAGGCAAAATCAAGAGCAATCGGTTATGCGTGACGACTATAGGCACTTCAGGAACGATAAAGGCTGCTATAGAAAAGTATTTACAAATTGAAGAGAAAACACGTCGTAATATATCTTCTTATGTGACAGTGCCTGTATCCGGGAAAGCAGTAAGGATATGCGGCGAGGAAATTGATATAGTTCCGGAAGATAGGAAAACTGTTGATCGCGCTGATGTCCAATTTATAGGCATCACGATCGACGATAACGAGAGGCTGATATAATGCAGATGGCACCACAAATGGGGTACGATAGAGCAATCACCGTTTTTTCCCCAGACGGTAGGCTATTTCAGGTAGAATATGCGCGCGAAGCTGTGAAACGGGGTACCACGTCTGTTGGAATAAAGGCAAAGGATGGCGTGGCCCTGCTCGTGGATAAACGTATCTCAAGTAGGCTCCTTGAGCCCCAATCCACCGAGAAGATCTTCCAGGTAGACGATCATATTGGCGCGGTGACATCTGGCCTCGTGGCGGATGCTCGAGCGTTGGTTGACCGTGCTCGAGTCGATGCGCAGATAAATCGTGTCGTGTATAATGAACCTATTGGCATTGAAACACTTGCGAAAAAAATTGCTGACCACAAACAAACATTCACGCAGTACGGCGGCGTCAGACCCTATGGAACCGCATTACTTATAGGCGGCATTGATGATTCGGGCCCGCGTCTTTTTGAAACAGACCCGAGCGGCGCCCTTTTGATGGTCAAGGCCACTGGAATCGGCTCGGGAAGAAACGCAGTTATGGAGTTTCTCGAAGAGAAGTACAACGAAGACATTGATATTGACAACGCCATAAGACTCGGGCTTGAAGCGCTCTACAAGGGAACTGAAGGCAAACTCACAGTCGACACCGCCGAAATCGCTGCAATAAACGCGAAAGATAACCGTTTTAGGAAGCTGGATGCGGATGAGCTCGAAGCGTACGTAAAGAGCGTACTTGATTCGATGCCAAAAGAGTGAAGATTTCAGGTTTTTGATGCCTTTTTAAGCGAACGGCACTGAGAGGAGTTCACAGATGGTATCTCTCGATAAAACAGTTGTCGCTCGATTTGTGAGAGGCGGGGAACACTTTGAAGTACTTGTAGACCCTGAAAATGCTTTATCAATGCGAGAAGGTCGTGATATTGACATGGATGCTGTTCTAGCGATTGAAGAGATTTTTAAGGACGCATCTAAAGGTGACAAAGCGTCTGATGACGGCCTTAAAAACGTATTTGGCACAACAGACCCCTCAGTGATTGCAAAACGCATAATTGTAGAAGGAGAGCTGCATCTTACCGCACAACAGAGGCGAAAGATCCAAGAGGACAAACGGAAGGAGCTTATAGCTACTATCGCTGCTAATGCAATAAATCCTCAAACGGGCTTGCCTCATCCACCACAGCGAATAGAAAAGGCTATTGAAGAAGCAAAAGTGAACGTAGACCCATTCAAAAGCGTCGATGAACTAGTAAACATTGCGTTAAAAGCAATCCGGCCGCTCATACCTATTAGGTTTGAAGAGGTAGATGTCGCTGTCAAGATACCAGCTCACCATGCTGCAAAATCACAAGGGGCCATTCAACGCTTTGGCAAAGTCATTAGACAAGAGTGGCAGCAGGACGGTGCGTGGATCGTTGTAGTCCGGTTTCCTGCAGGACTCCAAAACGATTTCTATGAGCTTGTGAATCGATTATCTAGAGGAGAAGCCGAAACGCGAATCATTACCCGGCAAGGACAAAAATGAGGAAAAAAGAAAAAGTCGACAAGACAATCGTCGTTCCAGGAGACCTACTTTCTGATGATGCCGCCAAAGCTGCGGAAGGAACCTACATCGAAGATGGGAGAGTTTACTCATTGATATACGGGCTAGCAGATGAAAGGGAGAAAATACGCGTAATTCCTCTTTCTGGAAAATACTTACCAACGAGTGGGGACGTAGTTATAGGAATGGTATCAGACATCAGCTTTTCAAATTGGAAAGTAGATATCAACTCACCCTACGAGGCACTTATGCATATCTCAGAATACCCGCGCCGCATTGAATCAAGCGAGATGGCGAAGATTATGCGTGTGGGTGACCTTGCGATCTTTAAGGTCGTAGATGTGGATCAGTCAATGAAAATAGAGCTTGCGCCCCGAGAAGGCCAATTGCGCATATTGCGAAGTGGCAGGGTGGTGAGGTGTCATATTCAAAAGTCCCGCGGGTTATCGGACGGGCAGGATCAATGGTAAGCTTACTTAAGGATAAACTCGACGTCAATATTTTTGTTGGAAAAAATGGCCGGATTTGGATCAATGGAAAAGCAGCAGACGAAGAGCTAGCTATCAAAGCCATTAAACGGATTGAGCAAGAGGCCCATACGTCCGGACTTACAGATAGGATAACTAAATTTCTAGAGGAAGAAAAGCATGGAGTTTATGAAAAACGGTAAGAGAATAGACGATCGTCTTGCTAACGAGTTGCGTCCAGTCAAATTTGAAGTCGGCGTGCTCGAACGGGCTGATGGTTCATGTTACGTCGAACACGGTGGGAATAAGGTGATTGCCGCCGTTTACGGGCCGAGGGCAGTGCACCCAAGGCACTTGCAGGAAGCGAATCGCGCAATAATCAGGTACCGCTACAACATGGCCTCTTTTTCGGTGGAAGAGCGAAAAAGACCGGGTCCAGACCGAAGGAGTATAGAAATCTCAAAAGTGAGCAGAGAAGCGATAGATCCAGTTATAATCAAAGAGTTCTATCCAAGGTCTACAATTGACATTTTCGTGGAAATTCTACAGGCGGATGCTGGCACACGATCAGCTGGGATAAACGCGGCATCCGTCGCGTTAGCCGATGCAGGAGTACCGATGCGTGGTCTCATATCCTCGTGCGCTGTGGGCAAAGTAGATGACACTGTTGTTCTCGATCTCGTTAAGGAGGAGGACAATTACGGTCAAGCAGACATGCCAATCGCTATGGACGTACGGACGGGAGAAGTCACGCTTCTCCAAATGGATGGCCATCTAACATTGGAAGAATTTGAACAAGCGTTAGAACTAGCGAAAACCGGGTGTGCAAGCATAGCCGAAATGCAAAGAGAGGCCCTAATTCAAAAATACAGAGGAGAAGAAAATGAATGACGTTATTGCCGAGATAAGAAAAGATTACATTTACGGGCTTGCTAAAAGAAGTGAACGAGCAGACGGGCGCGCGTTCGATGAATATCGTCCAATTCAGGTAGAGGTTGGATTCATAGACAAAGCTGAAGGATCGGCAAGAGTCAGGATAGGAAACACGCAGGTTCTCGTCGGCGTCAAGCTGCAACCTGGGGAGCCTTTTGCCGACTCGCCTGAGACTGGAGTTATAATTACCAACGTTGAGCTCGTGCCACTAGCCTCTCCGTCCTTTGAACCTGGTCCGCCTAATGAAAAGGCGATAGAGCTTGCGCGCGTGGTAGATCGCGGCATTCGTGAATCGGGCGCTATTGACTTATCTCAACTGACCTTGCCAGACGGAAAAGTGTGGCTCATTTTTATTGACGTGCACGTCTTAGACTACGATGGGAACCTTATAGACGCCTCTGCATTAGGGGCACTTGCAGCGCTTATAAATGCAAAAAAGCCGTCTGAGCGATACGGCTATGGGCCCGATGCAGCGCTTCCAATCAAAGAATATCCGATTGCCGTGACCGCCGTTGACCTTGACGGCGAGATTATGCTCGATCCATCATTGGATGAAGAAACCATCGCATCTTCTAGACTAACAGTTATATCTGGCCTAAAGGGTACTTTGGCAGGAATGCAAAAAAGCGGAACAGGCACACTTTCGGCAGATGAGATAGCTCGAGTCGTAAAGCTAGCAAGCAGTAAAGCGATGCAGATCAGAGATGATCTTTTTGGTGGTTCTACGAATGGCTAAAAAGAGCGCTCACAAGAAGGGAAGGAAGACTCGTTCTGCAGGCCGCTTCGGCCCGAGATATGGTCGCAAGATCCGCAAGCGAATTGCCGATGTGGAATCGGTGATGAACCAAGCGCATAAGTGTCCAGCGTGTGGGCGGAAGGCGGTTTCCCGAAAAGGAACGGGTATATGGACGTGCGCTAAATGCAACGCGACGTTTGCTGGCGGCGCTTATGTACCTGAGACCTCTGTTGGAAAAACAGTCGCACGCTCTATTCGCCGAGCGAGCGAGGAACAAGAACAGCTTTTGACGAGATCCGTGAGGTGATTTCACGGTTTATAAATGTATACGCTGTAAGCGCGAGGTCGAAATAGAATCTGAATACGGCGGTATCAGGTGTCCCTACTGCGGTCATCGCATATTGATAAAAGAGCGACCCACGATCATAAAAAAGGTGAAGGTGCTGTAGAAAAACGCCCTTGAAAGGCTCGCAATAGATCTCCGTAAAACAGGAAAGAGCAGTACTGTGAATAACATACAGAATCACAAAACAGTGAGTTCAACGTACCTCATGGACGCAAACAATATTGACTACCTGTACCGATCAATCACACCTGAGCTAAAGACCATTGATGTAGCCGGAGGACGGGCGTCGGTCAGAGTCCACAAAACCCCTAAAAGGCTAGTTATCAACATTAAAGCCTCTGACATCACTTCGTGCAGAGCTGCAACTAATTCTTGGCTGAGGCTAGCGCTCATTGCTACTGATGTGGACGAACTTGTTGCCGATACGTTAGAACAGAGCCCATACCTATTTCCATAAATTAAATTACTGAATGATACACTTAGAGGAGAAAGCTTAAATGAGTGCCGAATTACCACCGCAAATACAAAATCAAGTTGCACAATTGCAGCAACTTCAACAGCAAGCACAAGCGCTTGCCGTTCAACGAAGTCAACTCGAGCTCTCGCTAAACGAGGCTAACCAAACCCTAGCAGAGCTTGACAAGCTTGACGAAAAAGCGGTTATCTTCAAGACCGTTGGAACGATCCTCGTTCGTTCGAACAAGGACCAGGTTAAAGAGGAGCTTACTGAAAAAAAAGAAACGTTTGACGTGCGTCTGAAAAGCCTCCAAAGGCAAGAAGAACGCGTCCAAACGCGTTTCCAACAGCTACAACAGCAACTACAAAAAGCACTAGGCGGTGGAACCGTTCCACAGGGCGCGTAATTCAGCAATTTGTGTTCAAGGAGAGGCTATCTCACGTTGGCTTTGAATAGACCTCCTCTTCTTTTTGTTCGAACCTGTCCGGCCTAGCAACTCCAGCGTCACTCGATTCGCTTAATATCACGACGACGTCAGCGAGATTCTTTAGCGCAGTCGAGAAGCCAGGCTCTGCCCCGAAAATTATAGTCTCTTTGCCGTGCTCCATCGCTTTCGACAGGACCGGCTTAAAATCAGCATCACGGGTGACTATCGCGATAATATCGATATTAGGATTAAATATAAGCTCAGTAGCTTCAACCGCAAGTCGAACGTCTACGTCGCTTGAGCTGACTACTGGTTCAAATCCTTGGTTCTCGATTGCTTCTACAAGTTTCTCAGACGCATACTGATTAAGGTAGACTCTACCTACTTTGATGTCGCCAAATTCCTTCAAGGTGTTTCGTATTTCCTCAAGGTCAATCTGAAATTCCTTGCGCAGCATATTAGGCCCATCAACCAGCAGTCCAATACCCTTATGGGCTTTTTCTCTCCTGCTGATTATCGTCCGAATCTTGTATATATCTTTTATATGTGGAATATGTCGGGGCATAATTACAAAAACTCCTGCTATTGCAAAAATGGTACATACAAAATGAATTTACAGCGGCGTATTATATATCTTTTTCTTTATACTTTCAAAATGACCGTTTTAAACAAGATTAAAAGCCCTGCAGGTGTTTTTCATGATTATAGAGGCCGCATCTTCAAAGGTCATATCCCATATCCGCGATATGGCAACGACCGCATCTCCGACCAACGCAGGTTCGTTCCGACCCCGATGAGCTGCCTGATATGGGCTATCGGTTTCCACTAAGATTGCTTCTCGCGGAGCACCCTCCACAAGCTTCTGGTGGTGTGGCGATTTACAAACCCTAGTTGGAATTGAAATATAGTGTCCGCAGTCAACTATAGCATTAAGCAACTCGGCGTTGCCACCGTAGCAATGATATACTGCTTGGTCAACACTGTGTGCGAGCTTGAAAACGCGTTCTTCGGCATCTCGACTATGGATCACAAGCGGCAAGTTGAGCTCCTCGCTTAGTCGAATAAATATGCGAAACGTATCCTCTTGCTCCGCTCGTTGATGTTCCTCCGTAGCATGATAAAAGTCTAATCCCACTTCTCCAATCGCTATTGCAGAATCCGCATTNCGTCGAATGAATACTTCGACGTGTTTTTTTTCGTCTAAGTTTAGCGGGCTTAACCCATACGCTGCGTAAATGTTCTCATGCTGAAGCAAGTCTTTCGTTGCTTTATTCGATCTGAGACTAATACCCGAATTAATAATGGCGATCCGCGCATCTAACGCTCTGTTAATTACTGATTGACGATCTCGGTCAAACGCAGGCATATCGATGTGGCAGTGGGTGTCTAAAAGATGCCATCTCAAACTACGCACCGTCTCTTGCCTTTAGTCGGTTTATTGCGCTGATCATTGCTTCGACGGATGCAATTACGATGTCTCCTCTAGCTGCTCGGGCCGTCACGAAGTTGCCTTTCGAATCTTCAACACCTATGACGACGTCAGCGAGTGCATCGCTCCCCCCACTAATAGAGTCGATCCTAAACGTTCGTAATTGCACGTCAGTCCCTCCAAGGATGTCGTGAACTGCATTGATAGCGGCGTCGACAGGACCAATGCCGACTCGGGCCCCAATTTTTGTTTTACCCTCAACAATTGCTTTCACCGTTGCGGTTGGCGTAACGCGATTGCCAGTCATTACCGATAGTTCTTCAAGCAAGATTGTGGGTTTCAAAACTTNACTCGTCACGGCTTCTGCGATAGCATACAAGTCGACGTCCGTAACTCGCCGACCTTTGTCACCGATTTCTTTAACGCGGCCCATTATAAGAANTAGCTCTTCTTCGCTAACGTCAAAGTGTGCATCTTTAAGCATCTGGCGCACCGCGTGCTTACCAGCGTGCTTACCTGCTACGAGTCTGCGGCGTTGGCCTACCATTTCTGGTGTCATAATTCCAGGTTCAAATGTATCTGTGCGTTCTATTACACCGCGCGAATGAATACCAGATTCGTGCGAGAATGCGTTTTCCCCTACAATTGGCATCGTGGGGGGCATGTTTATTCTNGTAAANCGTTCGACCAGTCGTGAGGTCTCTAGAAGGTACTGCGAGTTAATGTTCAACTTCGCCCCAAAAATACTTGACAAGCTCATTGCCGTTTGAGCGAGATCAGCATTCCCCGCTCTCTCACCAATGCCATTAATCGTTACTTGGACTTGATTGGCGCCTGCTTCGACTGCTGATAAGCTATTAGCAACTGCCAATCCGAAATCATTGTGGCAGTGTACGTCAATGGGGACTTTCACGGCTTTCCTGATCTCCTTAACAAAGTCAAACATCCGCGAAGGGGCCATAATTCCTACCGTGTCAGGTATGTTGATAATATCAGCTCGTGCAGATTCTACTCCTCGACAGATGTGTCGGAGGAAGTCCATTTCAGTCCTGGTAGCGTCCATTGCAGAAAAGAGGCACTTCGTCCCTTGATCGTGTACGTATTCAACTGCGTCAATTGACAGATCGTAAACTTCCTGTCTCGTTTTTTTCATTGAATATTTGAGCTGCACGTCTGACGTTGAGGCGAAAACGTGAATAAGTCCAACACCGGCACCTAAACACGCATCAATATCCGGTTTTACAACGCGTGCGAGACCGCACACAGTTGCTCGCAGACCCGCATCCACGATACCCTTCACCGCGTTGTATTCCCCTTTTGAGGAAATAGGAAACCCCGCTTCGATGACGTCGACGCCTAGCTTGTCTAGGGCTTTAGCGATGGTAAGCTTCTGGTCGTCAGTGAGCGAAACGTTCGGCGTTTGCTCTCCGTCACGTAGTGTTGTGTCAAAAAAAGTGATTATTTCTTTATTCATTCTCGAATTGACGAAGAAGACTATCCCTAAAATACATACACGTACTTACAACAATTATTGAAGAGCTACCTATAAAACGCTTTCTTTAGGAGGCACGCGCACTTCAGCATTTTCAGCTTGCTTATCTAAAGTTTGAAATCAACGTTACTTTGATGCCAGTTTCTTAGGCAAAACGTCTTTGGATCCAACTTATTAATCGGACATTTTCTACAAAAATCACGTCGATAGTCACAGCGAGAACCCCTACCAAAAAAATCGCATCAAAAACACCGGCACCTCCAATCGATGCAAAAGCAAAGCCACTTGGATGGTAAGATAGGATATTACCGATACGAACTACATCTGCACCAAGCAGCACGCCCAACGAACCCGAGACGTAAGCAATTGGACCGACGCTTGCCCATTGCTTTTTGGCTAGCGCAATACCTACAATGCTGGCAGCAATTGCAATAGCGTAGATGTTCTGGATAATAACTCCTTCTCCTGCCAAATACCCCGAACTGAGGTAAGAGAAGATGGCAATGACGGAAACTCCAATGAGGCTTGCTCGAATAGGGCTTCTGTGATCGATAATCATCTTAAGCGAAATAAAGAACGGAATAAGGAAACCTGCCAAATCGAATCCAATGGCAAGTTCATTTCTTGGTCCAACAGTGAGGAAGTCCTGGAACAGCAGGACCCCAAGCGGCACGTCGATGATGCCAAAACCTAATGAACCTCGAAAATATAGCAATATTGAAGGAAATGAAGTAAGAAAAAGAACAGTTGAACCGATAAAGATCAAGAGTGCTTCTGACAATTTGAAGCCTACAGTTTCGAACCCGAACACAAGTAGCAAGAGTAGGAGAGAAGCGAGTAACAAAAAGTTGACTGATACAATAAGCATAGTTCGTTAATTAGAATCTGATTTAAAGAGTAGTGTAACATAGCTATATAGTAACATAGTGCCTTTGCGCATGTTATTTTCCTGCTGCTTTTTTTAACCAGAGNTCTTAACCCAACAACGTTAGCTCAAAAAACCTTTCTGTAAACCGCTTAAATTGTGGCTGAAAACGGTTTTATGTCACGCCATTAAGACCCTCTTGATCAACTCTCTAAAAATCGCACTTGCCGTTTCCACCTCTCTAAGGTCTATCCATTCATCTGTAGTGTGCGCTTGCGCGATGTCGCCCGGTCCAAAGACGACGGTAGGTATTCCTGCCTCGTTAAAACGTGAAGCGTCAGTACTCGCATCCATCGTCACTACCTGCGGATTTTCTCCGATAAAACGTATAGATTCGTCTAAAAGCGTGATAATTTCATGATTTGACAAATAAAATGGTCGCGAAAAATTTTTCAGATCTTCTGCAAATTCGATTTTTGCTTCAGGTAGTTTTGCTTTGAGCATCTCTAGAACGCTAGATGCGTCATGAGGGGGCACATAGCGATAATCGACACCGATTCGGCATCGGTCAGGAACTATGTTAGGTGCGTCACCTCCAGTTATTGCGCTGACGGTCAAAGTCTCAGAGCCAAGCACTGGATGTTTTATTAGTCGCATTTCGTCGATAAGCACTACAAGCTTTGCCATTGCGACAATGGCATTCTTGCCGAGCTCTGGTTTGCTGGCGTGCGCTGATTTTCCGATGGTCTCAATATAAAAGGTCATGCGACCTTTATGTCCGTTTACTATCTTGAGATTAGTCGGCTCGCATACGACGCCGAAATCCGCTTCTACATAAGGTAAGATGTCTTGAGCCCCTTGACTTTTAAGCTCTTCATCGACAACTAAGGTCGTGAGCAACGTGCCTTTTAGCTTGCTTTGTTCGACACGAGCAATCGCATTGATGACTGCGGCGAGACCCCCTTTATCGTCAGCTGCCCCTCTCCCAAACAATCTCGTCCCTTTAATTTGGGGCGGAAAGAAAGGCGGCACGGTATCAAGGTGCCCGCACAACATTAGAGTAGGTCGTCCTCGGCCAAGTTTGCCGATGAGGCTGTTACCAGAGCGCGTGATTTCCATTCCCAGATCCACGAGTTTATTTTCGAGAAAAATGCTAATTTCACGCTCGTTAGTGCTGGTACTTGGAATTTTCACCAACTCATACAGGAGTTCTGTGCTCGACATAAGACCATCCTACTGAAGGACAGATAGAACCTTGGCCTGTAGCACTTCGTTTACGAGTCTACCGTCCGCCTTGCCCCTGACTTGTTTCATGATGACACCCATTAACGGGCCTATAGCTCCTACGCCCCGTGCCTTAATGAGATCGAGTTGCGACTGAACGACTTCATCAACGATCGCTTTAAGCTCGCGCTCACTTAACATGATAAATCCCAGTTCTTTCGCGGCTTCATCAGCAGTTTTCGTATCACATTCAGCCAGCATTCGAAGAACCTCAGGCACGCCTTCTTTGGAGATAGCCTTACATCTCACGAGCTGGAAAACATCGAGGATGTGTTTACGCTTAAGTCTATCAACGGGCACGCCATCCCTCTTAAGTTCCGCGACGACTCCTTCTAGTGTGCGGACCACAAGTGTTGCAGCATCCTTCGTTTCGTCTTTTGTTATACCGCTGTCTTTCTCGCGCCAAAGTCCCATAACTTGTTCAAAAAATCGATTGTTTTCAGACCGCGCGATTTGATGAGCCAATTCATCGTTTAAAAAGAAGTCACGCTTATATCGCTTCGTCCTATCTTCAAGCTTCTCTGGCAAGTGTAGCTTAACGCGTTCGATAACTTTTTTCGGGAGGGAGATTGGGGAGACGTCCGTCTCTGGGTACATGCGGGCGGCACCGGGTAGGGGTCGTAGGTATTCGGAGCACCCGTCCTCCAAAGCGCGGCGCGTCTCTTCAGGCACGCCCTCAGTAGCTTCTCTCGCGCGCTCTATAACTGCAGATATTGCTTCAACACAAATCTTAGCACTCTCGTTAGCAAGTATGACAGCTGCGTCGCGTTCTTCAGCCTCTAGGAACTGCAGCAGAGCATCTTTTTCTTTGCTTGAGATTCCATAGCGTGGCAGCTCATCAGTGTGAAATATGCCTGCAACACCCTTCTTTTTTGCACGATCTGCGAATTCGGAACCTAATCGGCGACCCGGCTGTATCTCTTTTCCAACGAGGTCTGCAAAACCAGGAAGTAACACTCCCCAAACCCGTTTCTGCTTAAGGATTTTTGATCCAGTCCGGGTGAATAGCGAGGTGACTTCAATGGGGATTCCTACGCGCGCCCCTCGGGCTTGCAGCTCATCCCTGATCTTGAGTAAGTTAAGCTGCCTCGAGACTTCAAAGCGTACGATATCCTCTACTAATTCAAGCGCTTGCACGCCCTTGATTTCGACCCGCGCACCCCCTACAATGGATATATTTATATCCTGCCTGATCGTTCCCAGTCCTCGCTTAACAGCGCAAGCGCGCAAGATAGTTCCAAGTGTAACAGCGAGCTCTTTTACCATCTTAGGCGTCTTTAAATCAGGGGCAGTGCCGATTTCAACAAGAGGAATACCGAGCCGATCAAGCGAATAGACGTCCTTGTCGACGATTTGCGCTGCTTCCTCCTCGACGGAAAGCGTGTCGATCCTAACAAGGCTGCTCCTGAGCGATACTTGGCCGTCTACTGCTAAAAGCGCCGTTCGTTGGAAGCCACTTGTATTCGACCCGTCGATTACCAGTTTCCGCATAGTATGGACTTGTTCGAACGGTTGCATCTGAAGCAACAGGCCTATTTGAAGTGCAATTTTGAGGGCTTCTAGGTTCATTTCCATCGGCGGCTCATCGTCATTTTCTACAAGGCCTGTGCTCGCATATGCTTTGTAAGTAAACCGCCTAGTGCCAACGCCCTCTTCCATTGCAGCTCGGTCAATTTCGCCCAATTCACTCTTGGAAGGGCGCAAGTAGCGATAAAACTCATAAGTCGCATCTTTAGTGTCTTTCAACTCAGCCACACTACTGCAAAAAAGCTTTGATGTGGTGTTGAGTTGCTGATGGATCTCCAACCCGGCTTTCAGGCCAAGTTTCATATAGTCGTGATCCTTCACGGTAACTCCTCAAACACACGCCACGTCCTGCTCTCGTCAACAGTTATTTCGCCAGCAATGTTTGTTTTCATAAGCTGTCGAATCTCTTCGCGATCAGACGTCTGGCCAAGCACCCACATTAGTTTAACGAGTGCCGTTTCACTGAGCATATCGTCACCTTCAATTATCCCGGCTTTCAAGAGGTCACGACCGGTGTCGTAGACCCTATCGCACACAGTACCGTAGACACACTGAGAGGTCATCACAACCGGGATAGCTTCCGTTGCTTCTTTCACATATGGGACCCACTCACTCATAACGTGGCCTAAGCCTGTTCCTTCA
>JGI24135J36437_1000159_pt1 | contig 23277 bp, 21 predicted proteins | sample BarGraNGADG00211_3_FD_36437 | JGI IMG/M metagenome (IMG submission 36437)
TATCTTCTGCGAGGACAACAAACGAAGAGAACTACTTGATGAACAAGCTGGCGAGAACGGGCTTCCACACTAACTACCTTGATCACTGTGCGCGGCTGTGCCACGGTCCCACGGTATCCGGACTCGCAAAGTCGTTCGGCTCTGGAGCGATGACTAACTCCATTGCCGACATTGTAGAAGCTAACTGCATATTCATCATCGGCTCGAACACCATGGAGCAGCATCCACTCATCGGTAGAAGTGTCATCCGAGCAAAAGAGAAGGGAGCGAAGATAATCGTCGCTGACCCAAGGTTTTCAACCACCGCAAAATTAGCAGATATCTACGTGCCCTTCAAACCAGGCACTGACGTCGCGCTTCTGAACTCGATGATGTATTGGATCATTAAGGAAGGAAAGGAAGACAAAGAATTCATCGCTGAGCGCACGAAGGGATTCGAGGAACTAAAGGCGACCGTTGAGAATTACGCAGACGTTCAAGACATAACATATGTACCGCCCGAACTCGTTAAGGAAATAGCCATGGCCTACGCAGACGCAGACGCCACGGCTTTAATTTACTCAATGGGGATCACGCAGCATATCACGGGCACGGACAACGTGCTTTCAACTTCAAACATTGCGATGCTGACGGGCAACATCGGCAGGCCCGGCACGGGTGTTAATCCGTTGAGAGGACAGACCAACGTACAAGGAGCGTGCGATATGGGAGCGCTGCCTGTCGTGTACTCTGGATACCAATCCGTGGCCGTTGATGCAGCACGCCAGAAAATGGAAGAGTTCTGGGGAGTCACAGACTTGCCTGCGGTGGGCGGTCTGACCGTCACTGAGATGCTAGGAGCCGCCGGCGATGAGATCAAGAATTTGTATATCGTCGGAGAGAATCCGATGATGTCAGACCCGGACCTCACCCACACCGCTGAGTGTCTTAAGAAGCTCGATTTCCTCGTAGTCCAAGACATCTTCCTAACTGAGACAGGAGAACTCGCAGACGTTGTACTACCAGGCGCGTGTTGGGCGGAAAAGGAAGGCACGTTTACGAGCACTGAAAGACGCGTGAACCGCGTTAGAAAGGCAGTTGAGCCACCCGGCGAAGCAAAGACTGACTGGGAAATCATTTGTGCCCTTGCCAACAAGTTAGAGATCCCTGGTTTCAACTTCGAGAGCGCCGAACAGATATTCGAAGAAGTCAGACAATGTACGCCGCAATACGCAGGAATGAGCTACGCACGGCTGGAAAAGCCAGAAGCACTACATTGGCCGTGTCCAACCGAAGAACATCCCGGAACGCCGATTCTCCACACAGCGAAGTTTTCAGCGCCTGATGGACTAGGAACCTTCTTCGGAATTGAATGGAGGCCACCTGCAGAAGTGACTGATGCGGACTATCCGTTCATCCTCACTACCGGGCGTATATTGTTCCACTACCACACCGGAACTATGACGAGGCGATCGCCAACGCTCAACGCCGAAGTCCCAACGGGATACGTTGAGATCAGTCCGGAAGACGCAGCTGAACTTGGCATAGCTAAGGGAGACATGGTAAAGGTGCGAACGCGACGCGGCGAGGTCACAACACCTGCCAAGGTCACAAAAGATATTCCAAAAGGGATACTCTTTATGCCGTTCCACTTCAAGGAAGCGGCAGCGAACATGCTGACAAATACTGCTCTCGATATACCTTCTAAGATGCCTGAGCTTAAGGTCTGCGCAGCGGCTGTTGAAGCCGCTTAAAGGAGGCGACGAAAATGGTTAAAGTAGGCGATATGTTCTACGTGCAAGCGTCGGACAGCGCCATTCAGCAGGGAGGCGAGTGTGGCGGCGCCGTGACGGCGACACTCAAGTACCTACTTGAGAACAAGGTCGTCGACGGGGTGCTCGCGATGAAACGCGGAAAGGACATCTATGACGGCGTGCCGACGCTCATTACCGATCCGGCAAAGATCACTGAGCTGTCGGGGTCGCTGCACTGCGCTCCGGTCATTCAGTCAAACGTGCTTTTCAAGTACCTCAACGGCGCTAAGGACATGAAGCTTGCCGTGGTGGGCGTCGGGTGTGACTCGCTCGCGCTACAAGTACAAATAGGGAAAGGCGTCCTGAACCCTGACAACCTCGTCCTCATCGGCCTCAACTGCGGGGGGACTCTCCCTCCGGTAAAGGCTATGGAGATGATCCAGAAGCTCTACGAGACTGATCCGATGGACGTCGCCAAGGAGGAGATTGCCAAGGGGAACTTCATCATCGAGACGAAGGACCACGAGCACAAGGAGCTCAAGGTCGACGATCTCGAGGAGATGGGGTACGGCAGAAGGGCAAACTGCCGCCGTTGCGAGGAGAAGATCCCACGATCGATGGATCTTGCGTTCGGGAACTGGGGCGTCATCGGTCCTGACGCGGGCAAGGCAACGTTTGTCGAGGTCTGCTCCGAGGCAGGGGCACAACTGCTCGACGACGCCGTTAAGGCGGGCGCTCTGACGACGAAGGATCCGATTCCGAAGGGGATTGAGATCCGGGAGAACATCGAAAAGGCGATGCTGAAGCTTGCGGCTAAGTGGCAGGCGCATGACTTCCTGGGTCCTGAGAACCGCGACGAGTTCTGGCTCGAGCAGTTCGCAAAATGCATAAAATGCGGGGGCTGCTGGAATGCATGTCCCGTTTGCGTTTGTGATGACTGCAAGCTCGAGAGCTGTGAGCCGCGCTGGGTTGAATCCGGGATTCTTCCTCCCTCGCCGAAGCTGCAGTATACGAGAGCGGCACACATGGCTGCCGATTGCGTGGACTGTGGTCAATGCGAGGACGCATGCCCTGTTGAGATTCCACTCTCGACGTTCTTCCACCAGTCGACGAAGGACCAGGCTAAGCTCTTCGCCAGATTCGCTGAACTGACAACGAGTTAGATGACCTTAGGGTTTAGGGGGCCCTCTGCCCCCTGTTACTTTTTTTACTTTTTTTGACTTTAATTGCTGATTTTTTAATGAAGATGTTGGCATCTTGAATTTGGATTTAAATCGTCGCTAATATCAGCGAAGCTATGTAAGAACAGCGGTAGACTTAAAATTGCGAAATTAGACTCGAAAGGCTATTTCCTTTGTCTCGAGGAACGATGCCAACCCGTCGTGGCCTCCTTCTCGGCCGATTCCACTTTGTTTAAAGCCTCCGAATGGGCCTTCTACGGTCGCAATGCGTGTATCATTCACCCCAATTATCCCGGACTCGAGTCTTTCAACAATCTTTATCGCTTTGTTTAGGTCGCGAGTATAAAGGTAGGCCGCTAATCCGTAAGGTGTGTTATTTGCGCGCTCGATAACCTCTCTCTCATCTTCGAAAGCAATTATAGGCGCAACAGGTCCAAAAGTTTCCTCTTGTGCGATGCGCATATCTGACGTGACGTCAGCCAATACTGTAGGTGCGTAGAACGAACCAGACGCGAGCGTCCCCTCAATAAGTCTGTGACCCCCAACTAGCACACGCGCACCTTTGTCAATTGCGTCGTTGACGTGACTTTCAACCTTCTTGACTGCAGAACCATTGATAAGTGGCCCTACGTCAGTCCCAGGATCAAGGCCGTTGCCGACCTTCAGCTGTGCGACCTTGCGTGACACGCGCTCCAAAAAAGTGTCATGCAGGCTTGAATGTACAAAGACCCGATTGGGCGCTATACACATTTGGCCAGCATTTTGGAATTTGGCGGACATTAAGCCTTCGATAGCTTTTTCAAGATCAGCATCGCTCAGTACTATAAAAGGCGCGTTGCCGCCGAGCTCCAACGTTACTCGTTTGACGCTCTTTGCAGCGCCGCTCATCAATTTTTTGCCAATTTCGATAGAACCGGTAAATGAGATCTTCCTTACGCGGGCATCGTCGAGAAAGGCTTTGCCAATCGCATTGGGATCTCCTGTAACGAGATTAAAGACTCCACGCGGGATACCTGCGTCGGCAAATGCACGTGCAACTGCCAATCCAGTGAGCGCAGTTTGTTTGGACGGTTTAACAATTACCGTGCACCCCGCAGCTAAAGCCGCGGCAGCTGTTCGTGCTATCATATATGCTGGAAAGTTCCAAGGCGTGATAACTGCGACAACACCTACAGGTTGTCGAATCGTTAACAAGCGTCTATCGGGAAGCGGATCGGGGATCCATTCGCCGTAAGACCGCCGCCCCTCCTCAGCGTACCAATAAATGAATTCGGCGGAAGCACTGATTTCTTTACGCGAAGCGCGTAAGAGTTTCCCTGCTTCTAAAGTGATGAGCTGCGAAATGCGTTCTTCGCGCGAGAGGAGTAGGTCTGCTGCTCTGCGAAGGATCTTTGCACGCTTAGCGGCAGGTGTCTCAGCCCATGCGTTAAATGCTGCTTCGGCTGCATTAATAGCCAAAATTGTATCATCAGCCGTGCCAGCTGGTGCCTCGCCAACAACAGCGCCGTTTGCTGGATTATAAATAGCAAATGACTGACGGGAGACGGCATCAACCCACTCACCGTCAATAAGCATATTCTCTAAATTCATAAGTATTTTCTCCGGGTTTACGTGGCTTTTGCTGGTTGTGGCTTGTCTTGCCTTGCGCCTCAGCATGACAATCTTTTGTTGAATAGTGGCTTTGCCAGCTTTTTATTGCAGGATCAGAAGCTGCTATATTTCAGTCCTGAAACGAATTAGACCTCCAGAATGCGCATATCAAGTTGTATATTAAGTTCTATATTTAAAATGTTAAGTGGGCACTAAGAGGAATTATAATATCGCGCCATCCAAGATTAAGTGCTTCGAGTCAAGGCAAAATTAACAATCAAAATTTATTGAAGCCTAGGAGAGAAGGTGTAGGGCACTTCTTGCCTACACTTACTATATATAAGTACCACAAAGTATAAAGTTATTAGCACTTGCTGGTAACAACTCAACTGTCTTGACTGATGGACTTAACGAAAACAAAGAGAAGGATTATGCATCTTTGTGCATATACCCTCACTTTGTAGCTAATCTGCTGAAAAGGTGCGGGTGTTGCTTAATTCCCGCATTCTGAAAATATATAACTTATAATATTTAACCGTTATTACTTATCAATAATAACGCTTTTATTACAAAATCAGTATACTAAGAAAAGCAACGTGAAATAAAACCGTTGCTTATTTCACTACCCCCCTAAAGTTAGACAAATCGTCGCTTAACGACACGGGGGATAGCGATACGAGGGGCAGTAAGGCCTCAAATAGCTAACCAGTTAAGAGAAACCAGCCTCGCGTAGAAAATTTGTAACGGTTTCTTTGAATGTTCTTGCTGCACCTCGCATTGCTATACTTTTTATTTAAGTAGACAACTTTAGTCGTTTTCTCTATCTCTTCAATTCTTTGCGTAAGCGAAAGCCTTGAATTGGAGGGCGTTGCGGGTTCTTCTTTCAATGAAAGGTCACCAAAAGCTTCCGCAACACTTTTCCCAGCCAAGTTTTAGAGGCAAGGAAGTAAGCAAACGGAACGCCTAACATGTTCATAGCTAAAAAAAAGGGCAAGAGCAAAAATACTCTTACCCGCAAATCTGCTATCTGGCGTTGGAGGTGAACCTAACGCCCTTTATCTGCTGTTATTCTCTTCGTATCGTTCGTCTTGGTGATATCCTCTATTCAATGCGTCGACCATTACCCGGCCGCTTTAGTCGTCGTCGCGCTTGTAGTCGATACGGCCATCGCAGTCATCGTCGCGTTCGCAGTAGCTGTCGATGTGGCGGTCAAAAGCGTGGGCGGCACAAGATCAGTTGCAAGACCGGTGCACGTGCAGTTATATTTGCTGCAATTTCCGTTCATCGGGTAAAACAGGGGCTGTCCGTACTGTTGTACACCGTATTCGCCGATCAATTTCTGGGTCGAGTTAGAGATCATGAAGTTCACGAAGTTGTTGGCCAATTGGATCTCTTGGGTAGTGAACTTCGTGTTGTATACGGTGATAGCGCTGTACACGTTCAGCAAGGCGCTGTCATTCGTGACCCCCAGCGGAACGAGTGTAAGGTTACCCTTATAGGCGAGGAAGGTCCCCAGATCACTAAGGGTATACGCTTGTTTCTGATCGGCAACCTGCAGCGTCGCGCCCATTCCTGACCCAGTTTCGGCATACCAAGCTCCGGATTTCTCGATTTGTGTAGTGTAGTTATATCCAGCCGAAGCCCAGATCTTCTGCTCCGCTGTGTGAGTGCCCGATTGGTCACCACGGGAAACAAATGTCACCCCAGCGGTGTTATTCGTGCCGAGTTGCTCGATCGTCTTGAATGCCGTCACCGCGTCCGTTCCATTGATCGCGGCCGGATCGCTCTTCGGACCGACGATAACGAAGTAGTTGTAGGCAAAGCATCGGCGGTTCATCCCCGTGCCATTAGCCACGAAAGCCTTTTCCGCGGCCGGGGAATGGACTGCCAGCACATCGGCGTCGCCGCGGCTCGCGACCTCCAGCGCCTTCCCGCTTCCCTGGGATGTGATCAGTAGAGTGGCATTGTATTGCTGTTCGAAAAAAGGCTTGAGGTAGTCCAGAAGCCCAGTGTCATACAGGCTGGTGGTTGTTGCCAGCGTTAGTTCCGGCTTAGCACTAGTGGTAGAGGTGGTGCAGCCTGTAGCTGACACGGCCATAGTGGTAACTAAAATACATACTATGAGCATTTTATAGAGTGGTTTCATTTTTCCCTCCTTAGCTCGCAAACGATATGTTGCGCTGAACACATCGTTTTTATTCTTAATTAGTCTTGCCCTTTCGAATTCACTTACCAAAAAAGCCTAATTTTTTTAAAGCAAAGCCAATGACGGACCCTTGTCAACCAATGGAAACTATCGGGAAGCCACCGCTTTAGCGGTTCCCCCGTGAACCGGTGGTTTCCTTTACAGGTCTGTATCCTTCTTTCCGATTTTCTTTGCTCCCTGTTCCAGGAGCCAAGCGAGTGCAAGCCCAGCAAAGAAGCGACGGTGAAGATATGGCCAGGGAGAGAATCCCGATGAAGATGGTTATTATGAACGAATCAGTCTTCAGTCCGTGCCGCCCGAGCTCGATAGCGACAAAAAGGAGCAGGGCGGCATAGAATTCAGGCGAGACCAGTGCACTCTAGGCCGGACTGGTAAAGAGGAGGGCACACGCGATAAGGATAAGGCCGGCGTAAACATTCGCCCCGTCGGTCCGTGCCCCGTACCGAAACTGGCCGGCTATGCCGCCGGCGCCGTGACACATCGGCATCCCGCCAAAGGGAACGGAGGTGAGATTCATCAGGCCGATGGTTCGCGAGAGTTTCTTCGGCTTAATCTCCGTAGAAAAGAGGTCCGTCGCTAGGAGTGAGGTGGCGAAGATGGCATTGGTCACGGTGATGATAGCTAGGGGAATCACCAGCAGCGAGAGTGCGGTGAGTGCGCCCTATGCTTGGGGATAACAGGAGAGTGGAGTTGTGGTGGGGCGAGGTGCGGGAGGCCATGGAGGTATATCCCTGCTGCACAGGCTGTTATGATGACTACAATTGAAGAGAGGTCTGGAATCCGATAGCAGGACGCCAAGAAGAACCCCACACCGATAATCCCTGCTCCCACTAAGAAAGGGAGGGGGTCCGGGATGAGGTACCCTGCGGCGGTCCTGAGCAAGACTAAAGCGAGGCCCAGTTGCACCTCCCGCACTACCGACTCAGGGATGTACTTCTGAATAATGTCGAGCCAGTCGGTGAATGCGAGTAGGAAAAAGATTATTCCAAGACTGAGTCCTGCTGCCGCGATTACGCCGCCAGACAGTGATTCGGCATCCGCGATTGCCGCGATGGCCTTCATCGGTTCGACGGGGACTGGGTAGCGGTAATAGAATTATGTTAAAATAAACCATATCCCTAGGAAGGGGAGTATGGGGCGGATTGATAGAGAACCAGTGGCCGCGAGGGCAATAGCCAGGGGGAAGGATGGTCCCAAAGTCGCCGACGCTTCCGGCGAGTTCGTAGATGCTAAACGATATATCCTTTACAATCAGCTCGCCTTGAGTAAATTTTAGGATGCCGGCTCAACGGCCCCTGACGACGGTCCCTGCCTTGTCCTAAGCAAGATCGTTCCATAGATCCCGAATTTTTACCCATGTACAATTTTTACCGTGGGGATATGTGGCTTACGGGAGCAGCTCTAACACCCTTTTAATTGCTTTCATACAAAGCGGGAGTCAAACGAATCAAACTTCTTTACGTTCCACCACGTGAATGGCACTGGCCTTGAAGGTGAGCTCGGTGTCTTTCTCTAGCGCAAGCCCGAGCTCTTCGAATGACCGTTGGGTGACAACTGCAGTCAATTTCACTCCGACATCGACCTTCAGGCGCACCATCGGCCCAATGGGGATGACCTCGGTGATGCGCCCGGTGAACTTGTTCCGGGCACTGCTCCGGATGTTGTCTTTTTCGTAGATGGTGATATCCTCGGGCCGCATGTAGAGGGTAACAGGGGTGCCGGAGGAGGCAGTTGAGCAGGCGGTGATCAGGACTCCGTTTACGTCAATGGCTGCAAGCCCCGCTTCATTTTCGGTGACGACACCGTCTAAGATATCCTCAACTCCGACCATGCGGGCGACTGCATGGGTCATTGGCTTGTAAAAGATCTCTTTTGAAGTACCGATTTGGCCAATTCGGCCGTCGATGACTACGGCTATACGGTCGGCCAACCTCTGCCCCTGGACCATATCGTGGGTGGACAGGATAACCGTGATACCTAACCGATCCCTCAGGCCCCCGATCATGCTCTCGATCGTTTCTGTTGAGCCCGGATCGAGGTTGGCGGTTGGTTCATCGAGAAGGAGGACCTCAGGCTTGGTGGTTATCGCCCGGGCTATAGCCACCCGCTGCATCTCACCTCCTGAAAGAGTGAGGGCCTTCCTCTTTTCATAGCCCCCCAGTCCGACCATTTCCAGTGATTCCGAGACGCGCCTCGAAATCTCATCAGCACTCACTTTCCTAAACTGGAGCCCCATGGCAACATTGGAGTACACCGTCCCACGGAGCGGAGAGGGCTTCTGGAACACCATGCTCATCCTCCGCCGTACCCGGATCTTCTCTCGGTCATGGATCTTGGTAACATTGGTCCCGTCAATTAGGATCTTGCCCGATTTCGGTCGTTCCAGCATGTCGATAAGGCGTAAGATAGTGGTCTTCCCCGAACCGCTCGGCCCGATAAAGGTGAAGATCTCGCCATCACTGACGGAGAACGATACATCTTTCAGGACCCGTTTCTCCCCGAAATTCACGACCACCTGTTCGAATTCGATCACAATATCACCGCTCCTGGACCAAGAAGAGGAGTCCGGTAACAAGCAAAGCTATGAGCAGGAGTATTATACCAAGTGCGATGGAGAGTGGGAGGTCACCTATCGAGGTCTCAAGTGCAATTGCAGTAGTCAGTACCCGCGTATAACCACGGATATTCCCGCCGATCATCATAGCGGCTCCGACTTCTGAGATCGCCCTTCCGAAGCCGAGAATGGTACCGCCGAGAATGGCGAAACGGGCTTCCTTGACAATGGTGATAATCGTCTGAAGTGAGGTTGCGCCGAGGGAAATCACCGTATCTTGTTTGGTCTGGCTCACCCCGGACAAGGCGATCAGCGTCATCCCGGTCATGAGTGGGACGATAAGAACTATCTGCCCAATAATCATACCGGTAGGGGTGAATAGGAGCCCCAAAAACCCGAACGGGCCGGCGCGGGAAAGCAGGAGCCAGATAAGGAGTCCGGCGAGCACTGTGGGCAGCGCATACAGGGCCTGGATAACGGTGATCAGCCCCCTCTTTCCACCGAACTCTTTGAAGTGAATAAATCCTCCGATAGGAATAGCGATCAAGGATGCCACCAAGGTTGCTGAAAGCGAGATGTACAGGGACCGAGCGGTTATCTCCATAACCTCCGGGTTCATGGAAACGATTAGCTGAATCGCTTGGTTTATACCGTCAACGATTTCATTCATCGATGCACCCCCCTCGCTACGCAGGCTTTTACAGAACAATGATCGAAACTATTCCACAGTAGTGTCTCGCACGTGGCCTACTACGTCAAGGTGTTCGCTTGAGAAGGGGAACCCGAAAAACAACACCTCGATCACTGATATTACCCGGGACGGACCGAAGATCGCACTCGGGGATGTAAATGTCACTGCAATCGGGAATGTTACAGCGAACTTCTCGAACGGCTCATTGTCCCTCTATAGCTTGCAAGAGCGATATGTTACGCACGGAATATCATTTTCATACTTAATCAGTTTTGCCTTACGGATCTCACCACTTGACTTCGTGTTGTACCACTTGGCGTGCAGTTTCCTGAACGGACGTAAGGACAGTCCATTGCGGGAACTCCTGCGCTTTTAAACTCGCTAATTGAGTTTTTTTATAAAATCTGCTAAAATTGTTGAGAGCACTTAAGGCTAGACCTTATATCACTGCGTCAGAACAACGCAAACCTCGAGATATTGACGCGTTTGTCAAACCATCAGCTAGTCTTCAGCAGGTCTGCTAATCTATGTCGGCGCATATCTGTCACCGATTCGATACAATTTACCCTAACCAACCGAGCTATATTTTGCTAAACGTAAGGAGCTGAGGCGCCAAAAAGATGTTGACCTGCTTCCAGTGTCAAAAATGCCGTATTAAATGGATAGGCTCAAGCCTTTAAGAGATCGTTTCAAGCTTGGTCTGCCTTTCATCCTCAGCTTTTTTAAGCGTATCAACGTCGATAAAATACTCCAACGCTTCCGGGCATTGATTCGCCAGTCCCTCGAAGAATTGGCGAACGACGGCGCTGCTGGCCACTTCAAGGGTTTTGCTATAAGCTGCAACGAGAACAGGGGGCAATTTCTTCGTACGCTCTACAATCTGCTTGATAGTTGCGACCGAGTGGTCCACTTCTTCCATCGTGGTAAAACTATCTGCCATGTGCTCCCTTTTTTACTGACAGCATGATCGTATTTAAAAACAGTGCAAATCGGGGTTTTGTTCCACCTTTCTCTTGTTTTACTTGATCACGAAGAAGATTGCTCCTCGCTATAATGCCGTTTGATTTTTTCGAGCGATTCTTCCGCAGTCGTCCGGACGTCGTCGTCTGCGTCGTGAAGCGCGCGCTGCAAAGCTTCAAGCGCGCTTGAATCCCCCATTCTGCCGAGCGCATCTGCAGCGCGCTCGCGAACAAATTCATCCTGGTCGTTCAACACACGAATAAGCGGATCAGTTGCGACCGGGTCGCGTAGTTTTCCCAATGCGTCAGCTGCGTTCCACCTGACATCGTCGTCAGGGTCTTCTAGCGCTCTAACGAGCCACTCGGTCGCCTTTTTACTTCTGATATTCCCGAGAGCCTCAGCGGCGTTTCGACGGACATATCTATTTACGTCGTGTAAAGCCACGTTAAGAGTTTCAAGAGCCTGGCTATCCCCGATCTCTCCTAAAGCAAGCGCAGCGTTCCATCGGACAAACCAGTCAAGATCAGCTAGAGCTGAGCATAATGGAATTACAGCTTCATCGTTCCACACTTGTCCTAGAGCCGCTGATGCAGCGCGGCGAACGTGTCTATTCTCATCTCCTAGCGACCTTATAAGAAATGGCACTGCGCCTTGCTCACTACTATTACCGAGACTCACGACTGCCTTGGTACGGATAATCGCGTCTTTGCTTTCCAATTGTTGAATTAACGGTTCAATCACGTTACTTTCATGACATGTATCTGTCATGTGGTTGCCTTAGTAAGAGCATTGCTTTGAGCTCGTACTACCTCCTATCCAATAACTGCTTTCCAGAATATTGGCTTTTCTGCAAAATTGCAGGCACTAGACTTGAAGTAATCTGGATATGTGGCACTTTGCAAGCATCGCGCGTTATGCAAAAGTATTTGTTTCATTTTTGCCCTCCGATTAGATGTGAAACTGATTATAATTATTGGAGATGGGATGGCAGATGAGCCGCTTGAAGTGCTTAAGGGCAAAACTCCGCTCGAGTACGCGCAAACACCACATATGGATGAGGTGGCGCGTTCCGGTTCATTAGGTCAGTTTTACGCGATTAAGCCAGGCATCAAAATTGATAGTGACGCAGCTCACCTAGTAATGCTCGGCCAGGACGTGGACCTTGCCTCCTCAAACCGTGGCGCCTATGAATCGCTCGGAGCAGGCTTTACCCTTGGCCCTGCAGATGTCGGTTTCCGGGTCAACTTTGCCACCGTAGATGACCGATTTGCGCTCATAGACGGCAGAGCCGGGAGGATTAAGGGCGAGGCAAAGGAACTCGAGGATACGGTCAATGAAACGGTCGAACTGGACCACATCTCTTTTGAATTTAAGCAAACTTTAGGGTTCAAAGGCGCGTTCGTGTTGCGGGACAACGATTTTTCCGTCGACGTGAACCTGCCAACGCAATACGGTGTCGGAAAGCGCATCTGGGCGCGACCATTGGTCGAAAGCGCCAAAGCACGACATACAACGGAAACGATCAATGAGTTTATGTCGAAAACCTTTGAAGTTTTGAAAAATCATCCACTTAACGTGCAGCGCATAGCTGAGCAAAAGCCGCCCGCCAATGTCGTAATGCCGTGGGCTGTCGGACAGATACGTCAGTTGAACCCAACTATGGCAAAGTACGGCAAAGGTCTGTGTGTTGCGGCAGCGCCCGTTATAAAGGGCGTATGCAAGTATTCTGGCATGGACCTCGTAGACGTGCCCGGCGCAACCGGCGAATATGATACGGACGCCTTGGCAAAAGGCAAAACGGCGCTCGAAAACTTGGATGATTACGACTTTATTTTAATTCACGTCGAAGGAACCGATGAAGCCAGTCACGATGGAAACGTCGAAGGAAAGCTGATTACAATTGAGAAAATTGACTCGATGATTAGTTATTTGCTCGAACGCACCGATAGCGAACAAACCCGATTCGCGCTGCTCGCCGATCACGGAACCTCTTGTGTCACGCATGATCACATGACGACTGACGTTCCAATAGCAATCTGCGGGCCAGGAATTGCCGCAGATGAAACAAAGCACTATGACGAAAAATCAGCTCATCGGGGGGGTCGGCTGAATACGCTCTTTGGCAAACAGCTCATGCCGTTACTTGCACAATCTCGGGTGTAACTGCATCTCAACTATGCGAGTCACTGTACGAGACGACCTGAAACGTGTGACGCCCTGCGAACACGGCGGCAAGATCATTGAAGCCTCAAAGACGATGCCGGGTGCGCTCGACTTTAGTGCTAATTTCAACCCATACTTTCACCCGCGGATCAAATCCGCGATCAAGCAAGCGACACAGGCAGCTTATCAGTATCCCGAGCACACATACAGGAGGTTTCGCGAGTCGGTTGGCGCGTATCTCAAGGTCTCATCTGATGCGATTGTGCCTGGAAACGGATCAGTCGAACTGATCCGGCTTTGTGCGCAGGCGCTTCTTGAAAAAGGCGACAAGGTGATAATTCCGGCCCCCATTTTTAGTGAGTACGAGCTCGCGTGCCGCTTAAGCGGAGCTGAGCCCGTGTTCGTGCCTTTGTGGAATGAGCACGAGTTCAAGCGAGACCTTTTCTTTGCCCTAGCAGACGAGGACATAAAAATGGTCTTCTTGTGCAATCCCAATAATCCTACAGGGAAACTCCTTTCAAGGGAAACGGTTACTGAAATTGCTGCTCAGTGCCGTGCGACTCAGACGTTCTTGTTCGTTGACGAAGTCTTTATAGAACTGTCAGACCCGCGGCAGAGCATCGTCCAATCAAATCTCGACGACATCTTCATCCTTCGATCACTAACTAAATCTTTCTCAATTCCTGGGATCCGCGCAGGCTACGGCGTAACTAACTCTGCTTTAGCGCAAGTGTTAAACAGCGTCAGACTTCCGTGGAACCTCAACTCGATTGCAGAGGCGTTAACTGTCACTTTACTAAAGGACTGTGAGTCTTATCTTGAGTCATCGCGAACCAAAATCGCCGCTCAGCGACGGTGGTTAGTCCAAGAACTTGCAAAGATACCTGGCCTTGAGCCCCTTGAAAGTGACGTAAATTTCGTGATGGTAAACGTTTCAGGGACCTCTCTCACCTCGAGTGAATTTGCCTCGAGAATGAAACGTTATGGCTATCTGATTCGAGATTGCTCTTCATTTAGATTGACAGGACACGATTATATCCGGATTGCCGTGCGGAACAAGGCAGAAAACGCTCGCTTACTTGACGCGATTAAACGAGTGGTTGACCAAAAAGACTAATCACTCACCCGCGAGCATATTTCGCCTCGTTGATGAAAGTTTCATATTCTAAGAGTGGCGATGTAAAGGCAGGGAGTATAAAATGACGGAAGTATTGTTGCTTACTCACAAGGGTTGCCCGGTCTGCCCGATGGCGAAAAGTTTTTGGGAGCAACTGCAGCAGAGCTGCTATTTTGACTTCAAGAATATTGAGGCCTACTCGCCCGAAGGTCTGAAGATAATTAGTCAGTATAAAATCCGAAGCGTTCCAACCACGCTAATCGATAATAAAGTGGAGTTTGTCGGCGTGCCCGACCGCGACAAAGCGCTTGCGAAAGTCAATTGCGTCAATTCGAAATAGTCGTAACCTGCGGCACTTCATAACCGAGGTTATAAATAAACGCCTCAAGCTGAATTCTCTCGTTGAGCCCTTGGAGGCGTGCGTAATCTGCGTTGCCTACTGCCACCAGGAGCTTCGCGAGCGCTTCTTCGGGCAGCGACATCGTACGAATGTGAGCGCGCACTAAGGTGAGGATTTCACTGCCGCTAAGCCCAGTTTCGAGCAGGAGACGATCAAGCACCTGCCTAGCCTTTAAAGCATCTTTTTGTAAGGAGAGTTGAACCAGCTCGGAAATCCCGGAAGGGTTCATGCGTTCTGCAAGGGCATCTAACTCGACCGAATTCGCACCAGACGAGCTGCTTTCCGCTACAATCTGGAGCAGTGTTAGCGCTTTGCGAAGATTGCCGCCGCCGTGACGCGCAACTGAAAGCAATAGTTCATCAGACAACGTGAAACCTTCGTTATTTGCGATTTGCTTCAGAAAGGAGAGCGTAACGTCAACGGGGAGCTGTGTGAAGTGCATCGGCAAACAACGCGATCTGATAGGGACAATAATTCGCGACGGCCGTTGGGTGGCTAAGATAAATTTGCAGGTTCGACTATAGCGCTCAATTGTCCTTCGCAGCGCTTGCTGAGCGTCCAGCGTCAAAGCGTCAGCGTCGTTGATAAACAGAATTCGGTAAGAGGTGGCTAGTGGAGCGATACCCGCAAGCCGATTCATAATCAGTTTGAAATTGTCAAGAACGCCCCTTCGCGCATCGTAAAAACGCGCCAAACTGCGTGACGCCTCAANGTACTTCTTGCCCTGTTCAAATATGTCCGACGCATTGAGCTCTGTGAAGTTGCCTTCCCAAACGTCGCCGAAAAGTTCTCTTGCCACGACTTCAGCTGCTGAACTCTTACCCGTTCCAGCCGAGCCGTTGAAGAGCAGATTGGGCAAGTTCTTGCTTTTAACAATTTGCTCTAGTTGAACCTTAACAATGGGCTGGCTCACCATCTCCTCAAACGATTGCGGACGGTACTTCTGCACCCAGAGGAGTTCTAAGTTCCCGTTAGCCCCACGCATTCGTATCGCCTTTCTCCTACGCCATAACTTTCTGCAAAAGCCAAATGGGGGATGTTATCTATAGTTTTACCCGCCAGCTTGCCGTCGACTGTTCTCAAGAGCTCAAGACCGGCGCAGTCGATTGCCACGGGGTCCGTTCCCGCAAGCACGTAGCCGAGATGCGCTTTCCTGCCGCCGTGACGCAATTCTTGAGCGTTAACAAGTGTTTCCGCCATATCAACTATGAAGATGTCGAACGGTTCGAGCGCCGCAGTTTCAGCGATGCCTTTGTGCAAATTCAAGCCGCTGGCGTGTAAGCGGGCACGTTCTATCGGTTTAACCAATCCAAACTGGTTCTTCACGGCTCCTGTCAGCGAGCAAATGGCGTGCGTTTTCAGCACTGGTAGGGAGATTTTTAGATCGAATGATTGTGGGACCGTCGACAAAGAGAGTTTAAACCCGCGGTCGCTTCGCCGTTTCTCAAAAGGACCCTTATTGAGATTGGTGAATTTAACGCCGCGCTCATCGCAAACACGCTTCAGCGGATGATTCGTAGTCACGCCTCGTGTCTTTCGATCGAAAAACGCATTTAGGGGGGCATCGAACGCAGGCCCATCTCCTACCATTAGGGCGTGGTCTGAGAGGAAATCTAGAACTGTATCGAGAAGTTGTGGGTCGGTGGTGGTCGGGTACGGCTCTTTCGAAACAAGATTAGGTTTGATGAAAATTGACGTTGCTGAAGCGATCTCGTCGCTGAATTGATCGAGTGCCCTTGCCACTAGATCGTACTTCGTCGCGCCATCTGCCTTTTCTTTTATGACTCTCGACATCTTCCCCAATTAATATTTGTCACTCGCAGTAAACTACTTTTTGATGATGCGTTAGAAAAAACGAGGGATGCGTCGAAATCGAAACGGGCTCTGCCAAAACTTAGAGCACAGAACGACTCTTGTAAGTACTCTGTGGGATGGCGGACAAGATAAGCTCTCAGTAGACCGGGCGCTTAAAAACTTCACTTCCAGGTTGTTGTTCAAGGCAGACGCGGAGCATTTAACCGTTTGTTAGCACTAGGTAAGGCCGGCGCATCAAAATCTCGTCACTAATATCGGCCTAAGTTTACGGGTCACGGCGAGTCTTCGTCCGGCTCTCGTAGTTCTTCTGAAGCGTCTATTGGTATACTTCTGATCTTACTTTCTGCCGTAACTCGTGAGCCGTTTTTTCGTTCAGCCTCGATCTCCGACTCATTTATCGGAATTTGCCGTGATTGCTGTGCGCGAGCTTCAGAAGTGGATCCCGGTCCAAGAGGTCGTTTGTCGACGGGTGGCCCATTGTCACCCTCACGAAGCAGTTTCAACAACAGATATGCCAAAATCACTAGCAGAACAAGGATTACTGGAACCCAAAGCCACGTTGGAAACTCAAATCCGCTGAAAAGCTGTGTGTTGCTGTTTGAAGTGTTTTCGACTTTTGATATTGGAACGATGATACGGGTTATATTGTCAGCTGTCAAAGCGCCGCCTGCTTGCGTTGAATTGCTTGGTCCAGCAGACTGCAATAACAATACGCGTGGGGATAACGTTGCTTTCTGCGAAACGGCGTCTTGAAGTGGATTTTTTTGGCTGTCCGCGACCGTTCCGGCCCCAAAAGCTACAGTGACGCAGGTTGTTATTAGAAAGACCGTAAACAAGCTTGCGATGAGCAGCGAGGTATTTCTTTTCATTAGTGTCGACAGTGCGTGTTTCGCCCTCGCTTGACTTTACACTCTGTGGAAACTTACGCTTCGCGGCGAGAGGTTAGGGCTGCATATGGCGGCCTTGGTAAAACGCAGTATCTCCGAGGGATTCTTCGATTCTCAAGAGCTGGTTGTATTTCGCGTTCCGATCACTCCGGGCTGGCGCGCCCGTTTTTATGAAATCTGAGCCCAGCGCGACTGAAACGTCGGCAATCGTCGTATCCTCGGTCTCTCCTGATCGGTGACTTACCACAACTGAATATCCATTCCGAAAGGCGAGCGTAGCGGCATCGAAAGCTTCAGACATTGTACCAATTTGGTTTAACTTCAAGAGCAACGCATTTGCCGCTCCGAGACTAATGCCTCGAGAGAGTCGTTCCACGTTAGTGACGAACAAATCATCTCCCACAATGGTCGTTCCGCGGAGTCGTGACGTCAGTTGGGCGAAGTCGTCAAAAGCGTCCTCGCTGAGTGGATCCTCGATAAGTATTACAGGGTATCGGTCGATTAAATCCTCATAGTAATCGCACAGTTCAGTAGGAGATAGTCGGTTGCCGTCTACGGAATACGTTTTTGTGGCGTCGTTGTAGAACTCAGATGCAGCACAGTCGACGCCAAGCCGCATCTCCTGAACATAACCTGCCCTGTCGATGGCAGTCGTAATGGCGTCAAGCGCCTCAGAAGATGAATGAAGCGGTGGGGCGAATCCCCCCTCGTCTCCTACATTCGTCGCTCCTTGTCCATATTGCGCCTTTAAAACCATTTTAAGCTCGTGATAGGTCTCAACGCCCATTCTGAGGGCTTCAGAAAACGTTTCTGCTCCTACAGGTATTACAAAAAATTCTTGAATCGACAGCGCGTTGCCTGCATGTGCCCCCCCATTAATCACGTTCATTAATGGAACAGGCAACCTGCACGCATTTGGGCCGCCCAAGTATTCATAAAGGTGCATATTGACTGAATTCGCAGCCGCACGAGCAACTGCCATTGACACGCCTAGGATTGCATTTGCTCCCAGATTAGACTTGTTCGGGGTTCCATCGAGATCGATCATGGATTGATCTATAAGTCGCTGCGCACGTACGTCCATCCCGATGAGGTCTTCTTCGATAATTTCGTTAACGTTGCTGACCGCACGCAACACGGTTTTTCCACCGAATTCAGTTTCGTGGTCGCGCAGCTCAAGCGCTTCGTTCGATCCAGTAGATGCACCGGACGGCACGATTGCCCTGCCGAAACCACAACCCGTGAGAACTTCTACCTCCACCGTAGGATTTCCGCGCGAATCGAGCACTTGTCTTCCCAAAATTCCTTCGATTTCAAACATAATTCCACTATCTTTTGTGCTGTTCAATCTTAAATGCTGTTAAATCTTAATCTTATCGCTAACCTTAACCGTCTAGCTGCCTTCAAAGTGGTCCCTAATAGTAAACATACGTTGCTAGGCGATACGAATGGGGTCTTGCGCCCTAACGTCTTCTTACCCTCCGCTACAGAGGTGTCCATCTCTTGCCCATAGCACAAAACAGTCGCCATAAGTGCTTCGGACCGGCTGCAAAATGGCCGATGTGCATGCTAGCTTATCGCTACAATTTTAAATCTCTTAAGTCGCATTTTAGAGCGGATGTTTGGGAAGCGATTCCACAAGGACGGCCTGATTTTCGGCGTAAGTATGAACGTCTTAGTCCTTGGGATTGTAAGTCTATTCGCCGATATGAGCACAGAGATGGTTTACCCGCTCATTCCTCTTTTTCTCGTTAACGCGCTCGGCGCAACGTTCATTGACGTGGGCCTTATTGAGGGCGTCGCTGAAAGCGCAGCAAGCATACTGAAGATTGTTTCAGGTTATCTCTCCGACAGGTTTGGGAAACGCAAGTCCTTAGTGTACGCTGGCTATGCGATTGCTGCGATCGCAAAGCCCCTGTTGGCATTCACAACCGCATGGCAACAAGTCTTGGCGATTCGATTCTTAGATCGCTTTGGCAAGGGCATACGAAGCTCAGCGCGCGATGCAATCATATCTGATTCAAAGAGTCTCGGGGCGGGTAGGTCCTTCGGCTTTCAACGCTCTCTTGATACGTTAGGGGCAGTTATCGGCCCGCTTATCGCGGTCGCACTGTTCGGCATCCTGAGCTATAAGGGGCTGTTCCTACTCGCGTTTATTCCAGGTATCCTTGCCACCGCACTAGTGGTTTTTTTCGTCAAAGAGACTGCTGCCGGGCCACGAAGCAAACAGTTATACAAGGTATCCTTTAGATCGTTAGACGCGAATTTTCGCACCTTTCTTTTGGGGTTGGGCATCTTCTTTATTGGAAATTCAAGCGACGCTTTCCTGTTTTTACGTGCGCAAAACCTCGGTGTCCCAACGCTCGTAGTACCGCTGCTCTACCTCTTTATGAACGTTATATATGCAGTTTCTGCATTTCCGTTTGGCATCGTCTCCGACAGAATAGGACGAAAGGCGGTTCTATTGATGGGCTTGGTGATCTTCTTCATAGTCTATCTGGGATTTGCATTCGCTTCATCTGCACTTGTTATCTGGGTTCTTTTTCCCTTGTACGGGCTCTATTACGGTCTTACTGACGGAGTATCCAGAGCGCTCGTATCTGATCTTGCCCCTCCGCACCTAAAAGCAACCGCTTTCGGAACGTATTATTTTGTTGTCGGCGTCGTCGCCTTTCCAGCAAGCCTGATCGCCGGTGCGCTCTGGCAAACCGTTGGCCCTACGTTTGCCTTTCTCTACGGGGCGTTCATGGCCGTAGCCGCCTTGCTTGTAATCGGCTTTTTTGTGCGTAACGATCGACCGATCAATACATGACATAGTTCTGCTTCAAGCACCGCTAAAAGGGCTTTAGCCAAGCGCGCCATGCGGAGCAGTGCGGGCAACAGCGCTATGATTCTGCGACCGTAAGTTCAACCGACGTTGTGCGACCAACGCTTGATTCTGTCCAGCATTAGAGCGCCGTTTGCCGGGTCTTTTGACGAACAAAGATAGCCGCTGTAAGAAATTTTATATAGAACAACAACTCTACTTTAGTTGGAGGTTAGCACAGTGATTGGTGGTCAACCGATTCTTATTCTCCGTGAAGGAACACAAAGGACGAAGGGCAGAGAAGCCCAGTCTATGAATTTTACCGCAAGCAGGACCGTTGCTGAAACAGTGCGTACTACGCTTGGACCAAAAGGCATGGACAAGATGCTCGTTGATTCAATGGGCGAGGTAGTAATAACAAACGACGGTGCTACGATATTGAAGGAAATGGACATCGAGCATCCCGCAGCAAAAATGATGGTCGAGGTCGCTAAGACGCAGGATGATGAAGTAGGCGACGGCACAACAACAGCCGTTATCTTAGCAGGCGAATTATTAAAGAACGCAGAGGAGCTCCTTGAGCAAGACGTCCACCCTACGGTCATTGAAAAAGGCTACAGCCTCGCCGCAGAAAAGGCGGTTAAGGTTGCAGAAGCGATGTCTCGCAGCGTTTCGATAGACGACGACGAGCTTTTGAAGAAGATTGCTCAGACGGCGCTCACGGGCAAGGGAACTGATGTGGGAACAGACGTTCTTGCCGAGATCGTGGTTGCAGCGGCGAAACAAGTTGCTCAAAAGGACAATAAGAAAGTCAAAGTCGATGAGGAAGACATCAGAATTGAAAAGAAATTATCTGGTTCTGTCTCTGACTCGGAACTCGTAGAAGGCGTTGTTATCGATAAAGAACGCGCCGCTGAGGGAATGCCACGAAAAGTATGCGATGCGCGGGTCCTCGTCTATGATCAGCCACTCGAGCTAACCAAAACCAAAACTGATGCCAAAATCAAAATAAAAGATCCTACTCAGATGAAGCTCTTTATGGAACGCGATCACGAAACGCTTATCGAGAAGGCTAGTAAGATTCTTGCAAGCGGTGCAAACGTCGTGTTTTGTCAGAAGGGCATCGATGATCTTGTCCAATGGCAATTTGCGCGGAAGAATGTGATGGCAGTTGAGAACGTCAAACGAGAGGATATTGAGACGATCTCTAAAGTGACCGGCGCCCGGGTTGTATCCAGCTTAGACGATCTGAGCCGATCTGACTTAGGCCGAGCAGGCGAGATTGAAGAAACTACCGATATCGAGTCAAGCTGTGATACCTGTGGCATTGATTAGAGAGAGGTCCCTACAATGATAACAATAAAAGACTGTAAGAACCCGCGGGTCGTTAGTATTGTCATTCACGGAGGCGCTGAGCATATCGTCGAAGAGACGCACAGGGCTGTATATGATGCGGTTCGAGTCGTTCAAGCTGCGATCGAAGACGGTAAGGTCGTCGCAGGCGGAAGCGCTCCTGAAGTAGAGATTGCCATGCAGCTGCGTGAATATGCTTCAACGCTTAGTGGGAGGGAACAGCTCGCGGTCATCGCATTTGCCGACTCGATCGAGATAATCCCTAAAACGCTTGCCGAAAACTCGGGTTTAGACCCGATGGACTCGCTCGTTGCCTTGAGGACTGCCCACGAATCGGGAAATAAAACGATGGGGCTTGAGATTTCAACAGGAAAAGCCACCGACATGTGGCCTAGCGTTATAGAGCCTCTGAGAACTAAAAAGCAGGCTATCCTTTCAGCGACTGAAGCGGCGAACATGATCCTTCGAATCGATGACGTGATTCAAGCTGCCACGTTTTCGAAGGGGCCATCAGAAGAGGAAATGGCCGGTATGTCCGATTCAATGATGGACCAAGTTTAATCTAGCGTGCTGCAGAAGTTATTATCTGCAGCGCTCGTCTTTTTTTGCTACTTTTTAACGTTGATGTCTAATCTNCGTGAGNGTTAGATTAGAAAAAAATCAGCAATATTTGAAAAAACTTCAGAGTGCTATCATCCCATTTATAAAAGGTACCCTTCAGCTTCGTCTTTTGTGACTTCCTTGTAGGAGTTCATGGTTTCGCACGTAGGGCATACCTCAGGAGGATTCTCTCCAAAATGGACGTCGTCACAGACCGTGCAGTGGAAATACCGCTTCATAAACCTCAAAAAAAGCTCTAATTATTTAGCTCTTTTGCTGTAACGTCTCGGGATCACTCTTTACTCTCTTTAACCGCTTGCGACGCTTAACTGACCACTTAGGATATACTCGAATCTCGGCAAAAAGAGCTCTGCCTAAGCTAACAGCAAGGAAAGGATGTTCGGAAATGTTATCTGGACACAGGTAGCATACGACGGTGGTTTTATCCGCCGAGCGTGATATCCTGCTTATCATACCAATCGAGCGCTGCAAAGAAATGTTCAGGCTTAAAATCAGGCCAGTAATCGTCGACAATATAGATATCAGAGTAAACAGATTGTACCGGCATAAATCCGCTTAGCCGTCTTCTACCCCCCCACCGAATTATTAAATCAATTCGTGACACATCGGACGATCGTATCTGGGTGTTGACGTTTCCGCTCTGCGGTGTGGATTTTGGCTGGGCAAAGAGAGGTTTCAGGTCCCATTGCCAGTCATAGTTGACCAGAAAATTCACTTTAATTTTTCCTGTGCCAAACTTGGTTCTTTTTGTGTATGGGCGGAGCTCTTGCGGGAACATCGGGGAGTTTGAGTCTCCCACGACAAGCAGGCAAGCGTCCTCAAGCTTGAGCATCTCGACGCCGTCAATACAGGCTTTTTGGAATGCTCGCCTTTGCTCTTTGGTTCTTTTTGTATTGTCTTGAGTGAAGCCGTAAGTTGTGACCTCTTTGACACCAATATTCGTACACAACCTGAGCACTTCTAACCCAGGGAGCAAACCCGATTCATAACCCGCCTTTTTTGGCAAACCCCTGGCGACGGCCCAGCGGCGGTTCCCGTCGGGAATGATGCCGATATGACGCGGTATTCTAGCCATGTAAAGATCTAGTTTGAAAACAGGAATCGATGTTATCTTCCTTAAGGTTCATAATGTTTGTGGGCGCATTTATGACTTTTGCGCGTTCTTGCTTATTTGACACTTTGAGCTATTTCGAGGCTTTT
>JGI24135J36437_1000168_pt1 | contig 22597 bp, 17 predicted proteins | sample BarGraNGADG00211_3_FD_36437 | JGI IMG/M metagenome (IMG submission 36437)
TTGCTACAGATAATCAACTCCAGATCACTAAACAACAGATTGAAAAAACGCGTAAGCTGGTTAATGCCGGAAGTGTTGCAAAGGGGAACCTTCTCCAGATTGAAGCTCAGGCTGCACAGGAAGAAGTGCAGTATATTACTGTTAAAAACCAACTCGATATTTCCTACCTCAATCTCAGTCAGATGCTTGAACTAAAAACTCCGGAAGGATTTGAAATAGTAATCCCCCAGATAGCCATCGATACTAACGGAGTGGTAACCGGAAATATCGATGAGATATTTGCCGCAGCACAGGGTATCAGACCTGAGGTTAAGAGCTCTGAATTAAATCTGACTGCAAGTGAATATGATATGAAGATCTCTACAGGAGGCCGGTATCCCCGTTTATCCATGAGCCACTCATTCAGTACCGGCTATTCGGATATCCGTAAAAATGTCATTGTCGATCCTATGACCTCTGCCCTTACATATGGGAAGTATTCCTTTGCTGACCAGGTCAATGACAATATAAGTTATGGTATCGGATTTACTCTTAATATTCCTATTCTGAATGGATGGATGGTAAACAAAAACATTGCAAATTCCAGACTCACTGTCGAGAGTAATAAATATGCTTTGGAAGGAGTTAAAAAACAGCTCTACAAAAATATCCAGCAGGCATATACTGATGCAATCGCTTCCCTTAAAAAATATAATGCCAGCACAAAAGCAGTTTCGTCATCACAGGAATCTTTCAGATATATTGAGCAGAAATTTAAGGAAGGAATGGTCACTTCTGTTGATTATAATGCAGAAAAAACAAAACTCCTGAAAGCACAATCTGATATGTCACAGGCAAAATATGAATATGTCTTTAAAACCAAGGTTCTCGATTTTTATAAAGGTCTACCACTTAATCTAAATAAATAAAATACAAACACATCTTAAGATTTAAAATCATGAAAAGCAATAAGATACTTAAAATTTTACTCCCAGTAGTAGCAGTTCTTCTCGTCTTTGCAATTATCGGGAAGAAACAGGGTTGGTTTGGCAAAGCCATGACAATTAAGGTTGCTGTTGAAAATGCAGAAAAGCGTGTTATTGTCGAAACAATTACAGCTAATGGTAAAATACAACCAGAGAAAGAAGTTAAAATCTCTCCTGATGTCGCCGGTGAAATTGTTGAACTGACTGTAAAGGAGGGAGAAGATGTTACAAAGGGACAACTTCTTTGCAGAATTAAGCCCGACATTTATTTATCACAGAGAGACAGGTCGCTTGCAGCCATAAGTTCTGCAAAGGCCCGTCAGGCTCAATCTGAAGCACAGTTCACTCAGGCAGAACTCTCTTACAAAAGGAGCAAACAATTGTTCAACGAACAGACTGTTTCCAAGTCGGATTTTGAGCAGGCGGAAGCCACATATACCGTTGCAAAATCTGAAGTGGATGCTGCCAAATTTTCTGTAATAAGTGCTGAAGCCTCCCTCAAAGAGGCCAACGAAAATCTTCAAAAGACATCAATCTATGCACCAATGACGGGTACAGTCTCAATGCTTCTTGTTGAACGAGGAGAAAGAGTTGTTGGAACAAGTATGATGACAGGAACTGAGATGATGAGAGTTGCTGACCTTTCCCGAATGGAAGCACAGGTACAGGTAAATGAAAATGATATCGTAAAAGTTACACTCGGCGATACAGCACTTATTGAAGTTGATGCCTATCTCGATCAAAAGTTCAAAGGGGTTGTTACTGAAATTGCTAATTCAGCTAAAACAACTGGACTATCAGCTGATCAGGTTACTAACTTCGACGTTAAGATACTCGTTCTTCCGGAATCATATAAAAAACTTGTTGATGCCGGCGATAAAAATCCCTTCCGTCCGGGTATGTCGGCATCAGTTGATATTCAAACTTCTTCGAAAGCAGATATAATCACAGTTCCAATTCAATCTGTAACAACACGTACAGATACTACAAAAATATCAACTACAGTTTCCAATAAGGATATCCGTACACTTGTCTTTATTACTGACGGTGAGTATGCTCTTGCCAAAGATGTTAAAACAGGCATCCAGGATAATAGTTATATTGAGATTCAGTCAGGGATTTCTGTAAATGACCGCGTAATTTCTGCCCCGTTCAGTGCTATCAGCAAAAAATTATCTGACAGTACGCTTATCGAAGTTGTTAAAAAAGAAGAGCTCTTTAAGATTAAATAGATACCTGGCATCCCTTTCAAAACATGATTATATGTCTTGAAACAGCAACAAACCTTTGCTCAGTTGCATTATGTGATAGTGACGGAGTTGTTTCATTGAGAGAAAGCAATGATCAGAAGTCGCATGCTTCTTTACTTACCGTATTTATTGATGAAGTTCTTAAAGAAAATAATCTCAAGCCGGGCAACCTTGATGCTGTTGCAGTCAGTAAGGGGCCCGGCTCCTACACCGGCTTACGGATTGGCGTTTCTGTAGCAAAAGGAATAGCGTATGCCGCATCAATACCGCTAATAGGTATAGAAACAATGCTTTCCATGTTCTGGGGTATCAAAGACTTTAAAAACGCAAGTTCACAGGATGGGAAAAACGCACTGTTCTGTCCGATGCTGGATGCAAGAAGAATGGAGGTTTATTATGCAATTTATGATGCGGAAGGAAAAATCATAAAAAATATTTCGGCAGAAATAATCAATGAGAATACCTTCAGCAACATTCCGGAATCACAAAAGATTGTTCTTTTTGGTGACGGAGCATCAAAATGTAAAGAAATAATTAAACGAACCAATATACGTTTTGAGGATGATTTTCGCATATCTGCTTCTCACATGTACCATCCAGTATATAAGGCAATTAATGACCATCTTTATGAGAATATTGCGTACTTTGAACCGTTTTATCTAAAAGATTTTATAACTTCCAAGCCAAGAAAGAATATTCTTGGATAATAATAATTGAAGAAGAACCGTTTGGACTCATAGTTAAATATGAAAAGGATTCTTTATATCATAAGTCTGACAATGTTAATGACATCTTCCTCATGGGGACAGATATTAACATATAAACCTGGCGAAAAAGTTACCTATTCAATTCAATATGGTTTCATTACCGGAGGATACACAACTCTACAACTTGATAGTGATACATTAAACGGAAAAGAGGTCTGGCATTCAAAAATAACAGCGAAAACAACGGGGATTGCAGATGCTCTTTATAAAGTACTCGATATTTATGAAAGCTTCATTGATCCTGTTACGGAACTTCCGGTGAAGTCAATCAGAAACGTCCATGAAGGAAGATACAGAAGATATAATATTGTTTTATTTGACCATAAATCAAGAGCCGATTCTGCAATTCTCACAAGTGATCTGACCGGAATCCATATCGCTCCAAAAGGAATTCATGATATTCTTTCCTGTTTCTACTATTTCCGAAATCATATTCTTCCGGTTGACAGCAATCTGAAATTAGGAGGGCTGAATACAATTGCAACCTGGTTCACTGACGAGCTTTATCCAATAAGACTGAAGTATGTAGGTATAGATGAGATAAGAACGAAAGTTGGAAGAATCAAATGCTATAAATTTAATCCGGTAACAGAAAAGGGACGTCTTTTCAAAACCGAAGATGATGTTTCGTTCTGGTTTTCAGCCGATAAAAATTTTTTACCGGTTAAGATCAGTTTTGATATCTTTGTTGGGTCATTTTCTACCGAAATTACAAGTTACGAAGGATTGGTGTACCCGCTTGAAATAATTAAAAAATAATTAAATTTAACATAGAGAATAACTTAAACATTTATGGCAAGTACCGCAGATTTTAGAAATGGATTAGTCATTGAATTTAACAATGACCTTTATACGATTGTGCAATTTCAGCATGTTAAACCAGGCAAAGGACCGGCTTTCGTCCGCACAAAACTTAAAAGCCTTAAAAACGGAAGAGTTATTGATAATACCTTTTCATCAGGAACAAAAGTTAACCTGGCAAGAGTTGAAAGGCGTCCTTACCAGTATCTTTATAAGGACGATATGGGATACTATTTCATGCACCTTGAGACCTTCGAACAAATTCATGTTTCAGAAACATTGATTGATAATTTTGAATTTCTCCTCGAAGGACAAAGTGTTGAGATAGTTGTACATGCCGATACCGAAACTGTTCTTTCAGTTGATATTCCTCAGTTCGTTGTTATGGAAGTAGTTTATTCTGAACCTGGACTGAGGGGCGATACAGCAACAAATACCCTGAAACACGCTAAAGTTCAGAACGGATCGACTATTATGGTTCCATTGTTTGTAAATACCGGCGATAAAATCAAAATCGATACCAGCAATAAGACCTACGTCGAAAGAGTAAAGGGATAAAATCTATTATGGAAGGTAAAAAGGCTCCAACGGACAGATTTAAGTTATCCAGGTATAAATTAGATGCCTTGCTTGATATCACATTATCGATCAATGCCAATCTGCCAACGGAAGACCTTCTCCATAAATATGAAAATATTCTCAGAAAAAACCTGGGGATAGGAAAAATTCTGATTTTTAAACGTTCAGATACATGGGAGTGTCTTCTGAACGGAGGCTTCCCCAAAAAGATGGAGACAATTGATATAGAATCCAGTCTGCTTAAAATTAACGAGATTGTATTTGACACACCCGACCTTGGATTTAAAGGGGTTGATATGATCGTCCCGGTTTTTAACAACAATGTCCACCTGGCATTTGTTTTTATTGGCGATATAGAGGAAGAGGGCGAGGGAATGAGCCCAATAATCAAGCATCTTAATTTCATTCAGACTATATCAAGCATTATAATAGTCGCTATCGAAAATATCCGCCTTTTTAAGGAAAGCCTGAGTCAGGAAGCTATGAAGAAAGAATTAGAGCTTGCTGCCCGGATGCAGAATCTGCTTATTCCCGATAATAGTCAAATGCCTAAAAACCCCAAACTAATTGTTCATGGGTTTTATTATCCTCATTTTGAAGTCGGAGGTGATTATTACGATTGCATGAAACTGTCGGAAACACAAACAGGGTTTTGTATTGCCGATGTATCGGGAAAAGGAATGGCTGCAGCAATATTGATGTCAAACTTCCAGGCAAGTCTGAGAGCTCTTTTAACAAATGAAATTGACCTTGAAATACTTGTTACCAAACTGAACTCAATTGTAGTATCAAATGCAGGGGGTGAAAAATTTATAACATTCTTCGTTGCAAGATATGATCACGAAAGCGGTGTACTGGAATATATAAATGCTGCACATAATCCCCCTGTTCTTTACAATACAGTTACTGGAGAAACCCGGTATCTTAATGCTTGTTGCGTCGGATTAGGTATGCTCGATGAAATACCTAAAGTAGTAGAATCTAAAATATTAATTACCGGCTATACCAAGATAGTTTGCTATACCGACGGGCTCTCCGAGTTAAAAGGAGATGATGGAAAAGATATCGGGACAAAAGTAATTATACGACACATTTCAAATACAAAGCCGGTTGAAAATAATATAAAAGCTATGATAAAGGAACTTGGGTTACCTCATAAAAACCCTTCAACCTTTGATGATGTCTCAATTTTAGTAGCTGATATTTTCAGATAACCTTCAGCTTACCCTTATCAGGTAATAGTTTTTCTTCCCTTTCTGAACAAGAAGGTACTTATCATTAAGAAGTGATTCTTTGAGTATAATTGTATCTGGATTTTCAATTTTCTCCTTGTTTAAGCTCAATCCGCCACCTTGAACAAGTCTTCTTAACTCCCCCTTTGATGTAAATACCTGAGTGTGCTCTGCACAAAGATCTGCAATAGAGACGCCATTTAGAAGGATTGTCATATTAACATCAAATACCGGGACCCCTTCAAAAACAGACAGAAAGGTACTCTCAGTCATTTTTTTGAGCGATTCGGTAGTTCCCTTACCAAAGAGAATCTGAGATGCCTCAACAGCGCCATCAAAGTCACTGCGGGAATGTACCATCACAGTTACCTCCTCTGCAAGCCTTTTCTGCAATAATCGTTCATGAGGAGCTTTATTATGCTCTGTTACAATCTCTTCAATCTCTTTCTGACCCAGAATGGTAAAGATCTTAATGTATTTTGCGGCATCTTCATCTGAGACATTCAGCCAGAACTGGTAAAACTGATAAGGACTGGTTTTTTCAGGATCGAGCCATACATTTCCCGATTCTGTTTTCCCAAATTTTGTCCCATCTGACTTTGTTATAAGCGGACAGGTAAGGGCAAAAGCCTCACCCCCTGCTTTACGGCGTATAAGTTCTGTTCCTGTAACAATATTTCCCCATTGATCAGAACCGCCCATCTGGAGACGGCAATTGTTATTAGTATACAAGTGAAGAAAATCGGTACCCTGAACAAGCTGATACGAAAACTCTGTAAAAGACATACCATCTTTAGATTCAGATCCTATTCGTTTCTTAACTGAGTCCTTCGACATCATATAATTAACAGTTATATGTTTGCCAATATCCCTGATAAAACCCAGGAATGAATACTCCTTCATCCAGTCATAGTTATTTACCATAATGGCCCTATTATTTTTTTCCGACTGGAAATCAAGAAATTTTGCGAGTTGTTTTTTAATTCCTTCCTGGTTTTTCCTGAGAGATGCCTCATCGAGCAGGTTACGCTCTTCCGATTTGCCTGAAGGATCACCAATCATCCCTGTTGCTCCTCCAACCAGTGCGATTGGAGTATGTCCTGCGCGCTGGAAGTGCATTAGCAGCATTACCTGCACCATGTGACCAATATGCAGTGAGTCGGCAGTAGGATCGAATCCTATATATCCGCTTATCTTTTCCTTATTGAGTAATTCTTCTGTACCTGGCATAATATCATGTATCATGCCTCTCCATTTCAGTTCTTCAACAAAATTCATAATAGCTTTTTTGGAATTGCAAATATAGCAAACAGGGTCAGATAGTAACCTCTTCTGGCTTCTTTTTAAATCTGTCAAAACTCTGACCAAAACCGCCCTCTCCAATTATCGGGAAAATTACCGGAGCAATATCTGAGATTGGATTAAAGAACATCGATTCTTCGATTCTGTCTTTCGGAAGGAATGGCTTATGCGAATCAATAGCCTTAAGTACTACGAAGAACACACTCATTATCAAAACAGATTTTAGAAGTCCGAAAACTATTCCAAGCAGCCTGTTTACAAAGCCAAGAGAAACTGCACTTACAATTTTATCGGCAATTATTCCGATAAAATGTATTATAACAACAATAATCATAAATGTGATAATAAATGCAATTATCCCGACATATTTTCCGGTCATATCAAAATAGTCGTAAAGTTTCGCAGCAGTAAAGCTTGAGAATTTAATAGCGCCCCAAATCCCTAGAATCAATGCTGCAAGAGAAGCTACTTCCTTTACCAGTCCGTTAATAAACCCCATTACCATCGACAAAATGAGAATAACGACTATAGTTGCATCTATCCAGTTCATGATAATAATATTTGATGAGGTGAAAGTATGAAAGATCTGCCATTTATCAAAATAATCAATAAGTTGGGCGTGTGGTACGCGGTTTGTGGTTTGCAGTTTGATTTGATGAAAAAAAATTCTACTTTTGCGACTGATTTTGGCCCTATAGTTCAATGGATAGAATGGAGGTTTCCTAAACCTTAGATTCAGGTTCGATTCCTGGTAGGGCTACTGATCAAAAAGCGCAAACAGCGATATAGTTGCTGAATGCGCTTATTTTATGATTCAAACGATCAACTAAATTTACAGAATCTTCAGTTCCATTTTTGACTATCTAAACCTCAACATCTGCGATAATAACATACTTATACTTGTTGTAAAGAAATGAAATTATCAGAAGCAGTATTCCCAGGGTAACAAAAACAATGGTTTTGGAGATAGTGTCCAGATGCGAAAGATCATAGAAAAAGAGTTTTATCAGCGTAATTGCAAACAAAACTATTGCACCTATTCTGAGGTGTTTCTTCCTCTTCCAGATTCCCAAACCAATTAAAAATAAAGAATACACTCCCCAGAGTATACTTAATGCCAGTTTATAGGATTGGGTGGAATGCATAATATCCATCCACGAGATCAGCTCACTACTCAAAATCCAAATCAGAGTTGTATAAAGCAAAAGATCGAAAGCGATTTTCAGATCATAATATACAAATTCCTTCAGAAAATCCTCTTTAATATGTAAGTATGAGGAGACCAATAACAACGCTGCAAAAGCAAATGAAACATATCTCATTCCGATATTAAAATTGCCCCTGTGATAGTATTCCGATAATGTGTGATTCATCCAGGTTTCTCTTAATTCACTCAGGATATATAGACCCATAAAGAGAAAAACTATCATCAAAACTGCACTAAAGGCCAGCGTTATCAGACCAAGATTCATGCTTTTGAGCTTTTTTCTGTTTACATAAGTCAAAACTGAGAAAAATAAGAAGGAATAATTTATTATCCATATTGTTTTAAAATTTGGTAAATCTCTGTTCCAGTATTTTGCCGGGTTTACTGCACGATCATCATTTATATAAGAATCGATGTATAATTGGTTGAACCAGGTTGATATTTCCATTTTAAGTGAAAAATAAAGTACAAAGAGCAGATATGCTGTAATTGAAAAAGAAACAAGACTCAAAAGTTCATTCCTGGTTGTAAATGGGGAGGGGTATTTTGTGTTCCGGTTCAGAAGATTAATAAATCCAAACGAGACTATGAATAACAAAGAGGAGAGGAAATTTATATTCAGCAGAGGGATTAATCTTGTTTCAGGCTTATCAGGAACATATAAACTGTAACAGGTGGTCCAGTCATGAAGAATACTGAAGAAAGCCAGAAACATTAATCCGTAAGAAATGTATTCATAGAAAGGAACCCCTTTTGTTCTTCCAATCCAGAAGAGTAAGGCTGCCTCTCCGGCCCATAGCAGAGTTACCCAGTTTCCATTTAACTGTACCGGTACAGCTATGGTTATGAATACTAAAACCAATCCTGTAACCAGAAAATATAGGTTCCTATCAGCAAGTTTTTGCCTGAAAACCGAAATACTTACAATTGAGTGAACAACAGCATTACAAAGGGTAAAAACGCCCAATAAGTGCATACCGGTATCATGTTTGGACAAGATAGCATACCCAATCCCATAAAAGATAAAAGAATTTATCAGAAGGAGAACAATATCATAAACATCAAACTTCTCTTTTTGTATCAATTTATATGAAAGAAACATCAGATAGAAAATCAAAAAATTTATTGAAAACTTCTCTTTTTGTATCAATTTATATGAAAGAAACATCAGATAGAAAATCAAAAAATTTATTGAAAGAAAAACCAGAGCTACTCCAAAGAATTCAGCTGTTTCATATTTAGAACCAAACCATGCCAAATACATTAACCATGTTATCAGGAAGGATGAATAATAAAGGGGCTTCCAGTATTTCTTAAATGAGATAACAAGGATTCCAATATTGATAATAGCAGTGTAACTGAAAAGGATCACAACATTTCCTGAACCTTCACTCAAAAGGAATGGTACAGCATAAGCCCCTACCAATCCAATGTGAGCTATAACTTGTCTGTTATATTTAATCGCGGCAGTCACGGTAAATGCTGTAACGACTACCATAAGAATGAAAGCAATACTCTGAGGAAACAATTGATAAAAACTGTAGGCTGCATAAGTTACAAAATACATTATAGCCATAGAACCGCTCAATAAAACTGCACTGAAATTTTCGTATTTCTTCTTTAGACGAAGGGCGAAGAAAAGCAAACCAACCCCAACCAGATAAGCCAGAATGATCCTGGTTAAAGGGCTGATGAGATCGTGATCTATTGCATATTTTGCACCTATAGCTACACCAATCACTGTGATTATTATTCCGATCTTATTTATGAGGTTTTCGCCAATAAATTTTTCGAGATCGGCCTGAATCTGCTGAGGTTCGCTGACTTTTGAAGCAGGATGTTTAAGTGGTTCTTTTATTGTCTGAATTACAACTTTCTGACCAACTAAGGGTATTCCCTCTTTATTAATCTCAGTGTGGGTTGATACAACAGGTTTTTCTCCTGTTGGTTCCTGATTGTCATTAACAGACTTTTTTTCTGCTTCTCTTAACCAGTTAATTTCTTCCCTGATTCCTGCTAACTCTCTGGAAAAAGCTTCCTGTCTTTTACTTACAGCTTCCAATTTATCAATCAGAAGCTTCAATTTATCCGTATTTTCTGTCATACTGAAATGTATTTAGAAAGCATTTCCCATTTACTGACAAACTTCTATTTAGTAAATTTAAGATAATATTTCTAATCCGGAAGTATGATTAGATAACAAAATATTGAATATCAAAGTGTTAATAAATTAACAGCATGCCTGTTTGATTTTGCCTGCTCTGGTTACCGCTTTAAGTATCCCGGTTTTATGAATTCACTATACCAAGATTTACAAATTGATTTCAGAAAAGATGCTTCGCAATTCATTTTTCTGATTGTCTTCTGAAAGATTAATACGTTTGAGACAAACTCGTTAAGCAAGATTGGCAGGATATTTGCATTATATACCCAACTAACCCGAAGTATCAAATATAATTATCAGAATACAAACCTACAGTCAAACTAAAAACTAATTGCTATGAAAAAAAATCTTTTTAAGCTAATGATCTTTATTGGGTTAATGCTTATCGTTACCCCTGCGTCAAAATCTTACGGGCAGGATTCCATTACACAAAAATCGCAGATGCTTGATATTAAATTACAGCTTCTCGATTCAAAACTGGAGCTTCTGGATACCAAAATTAAACTTTGGGAAGCCAAACCTAAGGAACTTGATATTAAACTTACTGAGTTGAACTCTAAGATTAATTCAATGGATTTTAATCCTCAGCAAATGACAAAAAAAGTAAATGAGATTGATTCTTTATACAAAGTCAGTCAGAAACAGGTGGCTCCATTGGAAAGTCATCAACAGGCCGAGGTTGATCTTTACAAGGAACAGGTTCCGGAATTTATTCCGGTTTATAATTCAACTATTTCATTTGACCCGGTAAGGATTCTTGAAGGAACATTTAGTTTATCCTATGAAAGGGTTTTAAATCCAAGGTTTTCTGTGAATGTCACTGGTATGGCAACCTATTCAACAAAACAGGGCTTGTCAAATTACTACTTTTCAAATCAGAGTTTTGCAATGTTCGATAGAGTAAGCAATCAATACACTTCCTACCAGGGCGAAGTAATGTCAGGTGGCGGAGTAATTGTTCAGTTCCGGAATTACCTTCTGGCAAATCAACCTGGAAGGCAAAAAGCACCTTTGGGATTATATGCGGCTCCTCAATTAATGTTCAGAAATTTGTCCATTACCGGAATTACCAAACAAATGGTAGAAAATAATCCCGGAGTATTTGAAATGGTTGATCAGAAAGTTTACCAGCATCTGAATATATTTGCCGGAGGGGTTATTCTTGGTTATAAATTACCTCTTTTTAAAGTACTTGCAATCGACTTTTTTGTCGGTGGAAATATAAAACTGAGTAAGTATAAGAACGAAACTGACTTCACAAAGTATAAAAATATGAAAAATATCGATTTCTCGGGAGTTTCACCGGTTGCCGGAATTGCTATAGGAATTCTGAAATAGTCCTAATACTTCCTCTTAAGCCATGCTTCCGGTACCGGGATAATACAAATATTCATTGACTTATTATCCTCTGACAGCATCGCAGACTGAATCTCAATCTTTGTACCATCTGAACTGAAAGTAGGATGGGGATGGTCCGATGCAGTTTCCTTATGACCTGCAGAAAGCAGGATCATCTCATGGGTATGCCTGTCAATCAGATATATATTACGGACAAAATCATCCCCGACTGCCCAGCGGCCATCTGAGGAGCCATTTACATGCCATAGTCCGCTGCCTGAAGGTGTTTGACCAACAATTGTCATCTCACGGGTTCTGAGATTTACTATTCCNAGCCCGGTTGGTTTATCTCGTGTACCTGATGGGCCCCAGCCAATCTCTTGTCCTGGATTTTTCGGGTCATCTGCCAAAACAGGGGTACCAACTTTCCGGTGACCCATAATTGCGATTGCCACTTCATCTTTTGAGATTATAGCTTCGTGTGTTATCCATTCGTATTGAGATTCAGGATACAAGGGTCTTAAGCCAGTACCATCAGCCATTACGGTCCATGTTCGTTGAGGAGCTTTGCCTCCTGTCTCCCAACAGAAGACAATTTCTCCGGGAACCCATGGATTGGTCTGGATATGACCTACCTGGAACGGCACGGCAACTACAAATTTTGTCTCGGCGGTTTTAATATTCATACTTCCCAGTCCGGCCGGACCTGCTCCCATATTCCTTGGTCCGAAATTGGGTTCAATTTTTGTTCCTTCCGGAAGGTGTTTTGCAGATTCCTCTTTCCCTACCCTGAAATAGACTACTTCTTCATCTCCATCAAGAGCCATATCGCCGCCTGCACCCATCTCGGCAGGAGTTGTACCGCACACGCGCTGATATTCAGAAGCCGTCTTTAATTTTCCTGCCTCACTGTCAGCAAAAAGTTTTGCCAGATCAACTTCAATCACCTGAACCGGTCCTCCGCCCCGGACAGTAGAATTTGGGTCGCGCGGCAGGTTCCTCATGAAATAGAGTTTCATTGATTTTCTGGCAACATTCAGCATCCCGGTAAAACCACCCTCACTCACCTGAACAATAACACCAGTGTTCTCATTGACAGCCATAGCTTCACCTTTCACCCTGTTTGACCGGAAGATAACCCAGTTGCCATCAGCTGTCCATTGATTATGAGTCTGGTAAATCTTTGAATCACCAGCAGGTTTGCTTGTAAGAAAAGTTAGCAGAGTTCCTGTAACAGGATCTTTTACCGTTTTTTTCTCTGAAGGAAATCGGGTTCCGATCTGACCCACGCTACCTGGGTTGTTAAAATAATTGTTAAAAGGATCGCTGTTAATGTTGATAGGGTAGTTGTTTTCATCAAAGGAATGTATCTGTTTTTACTTTTGTCTTGTGACTTTTGTCTTTTGTCTTTATAAAACTCCGTCTTATTGTCGTTCTACACCAGCTTCTTATACTTTATTCTTGCGGGCGTAGTATCAGTAACTCTCTTCTTCAGGTTTTCTTCATAGTCGGAATAATTACCTTCGAACCAAACAACTTTGGAATTACCTTCAAATGCGAGCATGTGAGTTGTTACCCGATCGAGAAACCATCGGTCGTGGGAAATAATAACAGCACATCCGGCGAAGTTTTCAAGTCCTTCCTCGAGCGCCCTCAGGGTATTTACATCAATATCATTGGTGGGTTCATCAAGAAGAAGAACATTTGCCCCTGATTTAAGCGTCAGAGCCAGGTGCAGCCTATTTCTCTCTCCTCCTGAAAGAACACCACATTTCTTTTCCTGATCTGCTCCTGTGAAGTTAAATCGTGCTACATAAGCTCTTGCATTTACAAGACGGTTTCCTACCATAACATCGTTCTGTCCCTGCGAAATTACCTCGTAAACACTTTTCGCCGGATCAATAGCAGCATGTGCCTGATCAACATATCCGAGAACAACAGTGTTGCCAATTGTAAATGTTCCTTTTGTTGCATGCTCCTGTCCCATAATCATTCTGAAGAGAGTAGTCTTTCCTGCTCCGTTTGGTCCGATGACACCAACTATTCCGTTTGGGGGAAGACTAAATTCAAGATCGTCAAACAGCAATTTATCATCAAACGATTTTGTAACTGATTTAGCTTCTATTACCTTATCACCAAGTCTTGGACCATTTGGTATGAAAATCTCGAGTTTCTCTTCCTTCTGCTTGACATCCTGATTAAGAAGATTCTCATAAGCCCCTAGCCTGGCTTTTGATTTCGCCCTTCGGGCTTTCGGAGACATTCTCACCCATTCAAGTTCCCGTTCCAGAATTTTTCTTCTCTTAACATTTCCTTTTTCCTCAACTTCAAATCTTTTTGTTTTCTGTTCAAGCCATGAGGAATAGTTCCCTTTCCATGGAATTCCTTCACCTCTGTCCAGTTCGAGTATCCAGCCGGCAACATTATCGAGAAAATACCGGTCATGGGTTATACAAATAACCGTGCCATGATATTGTTTAAGTGTTGTTTCGAGCCACTGTACCGATTCTGCATCGAGGTGGTTGGTTGGTTCATCAAGAAGAAGAACATCGGGTTGCTGAAGGAGAAGACGGCATAAAGCTACCCTTCTTCGTTCGCCTCCTGATAAAACATTTACCCTGGCATCACTTTCAGGACATCTTAATGCGTCCATGGCCCGTTCAAGTTTATGTTCAATATTCCAGCCATCGCTATAATCGATCTTCTCCTGAAGCACGGCCTGCCTGTCCATAAGTTGCTGCATCTTGTCGGGATTTTCATAAACCGCCGGCTCTCCAAAGCTGTTGTTTATCTGTTCATATTCCTTAATAATTGCCATTGTATCTTTCACTCCTTCTTCAACGATCTCGCGTACAGTGCGGGTTTCATTCAGAAGAGGATCCTGCGAAAGAAGTCCTACAGAATACCCGGGAAGAAATGTAACCTCTCCCTGATATTCCTTTTCCAGACCGGCAATAATTTTCAGCAGAGTTGATTTCCCGGATCCGTTCAAGCCAATGATTCCGATTTTTGCTCCAAGGAAAAACGACAGAGATATATCTTTAAGCACCTGTCTGTGAGGAGGAAATGATTTTCCAACCCTATACATCGAAAAAATGATCTTATTGTCGTCAGCCATAATTTTTAGATTTTGTTCTCCTGACAAAAATAAGTCAATTTGTGGTTCTATGAATAAAAAAAAGGGGTTGAATTTAAAAACCCAACCCCTTTCCTGTAATTAACTTTTTCATTTGTTCTCAAATAACTTAATAGTTTCATCCTGAAGTAAAACCCATAAGAAGTAAACCCCTTTTAATGTTCCGATTGGGATGTTCAGACATCCGAGCGCTGAAACGACTATTACAATATATCTGGCCCATGGTTTAAAACCAAGTAAACCTATTCCTCCAACCAGACCTAATGTTGATAAGAATCCGATCAGTAATGGGGCACAAACTCGCAGAAAACTAAATATCATTTTTGGAACATCCTCATTACCAACCACTCCTATCAGAAAAGTAAACAGGAAAAAAGAGCAAACAGCTCCTATCAGGCCAAGGATCCNTAATCCGATTTGAATCGCTCCGACCACGGTTACATGCTTTTTCATTTTTGAATCTTCCATGACTATAAATTTTTAATGCAATTTATAAATTTTTTCATTCCTGTTTTAATGACTGACAAATTTTCAGATTGATGCATCATTCTCTTCAATATTTCATATAATCAACCTTTTTGCTTTAATTCTGTTTTAAAAGAAAAGAGTTTTTGTATCTTTGAAACGTAATACTATTGTTATGAAAAGAAAACTACTATTTGGAGCATCATTTCTGTTTATTGCATGGGCTTTTACATCCTGTACAGCTTTGAGTGATTGTAAATTCTGTAAACTGGTAGAAACTGATTCTTCAACCGGTACAGTTACAAGCGGAAGTGAAACAGAATATTGTGGAGCTTCTCTGATTGCTATTGAAGCTAAGTCACCTATTACAACAGGAACTCTTACAACAAAATACACTTGCCGTTAGTTAGTATCTGACACCTATTACAGTCACATCGTCGACCTGAGGATTGTCTCCACGCCATTCCTCAAATATTTCATTTAACCTTTCCCCCTGATAAAGCATTGGTTTTCCTGCCATTGCAACAAGCGTTTCTCTAAGTTGCATCGACATGAATTTCTTCTCTTTTGGTCCGCCAAACTGATCGCAGTAACCATCAGAGAATATATAAAATGCATCCCCTTTCTGAAGATCAATCTTTTGAAGAGTAAACGGTGTCATTCGGTAATGAATCGCAACAGGCATTTTATCGGCTCTGTAATGAATAAGTTCAGTGCCCCTAACCAAATACAACGGGTTGTTGGCTCCGGCATACCAAAGAATGTTTTTCTCAAAATCGACAACACAGATGGCAATGTCCATTCCGTCTTTAATACTATCCTCTTCAGCAACCTGTTTTAATGCCTTTATGATTCCTTCCCGGAGATTTTCAATAATCTGGTCAGGCATAAGTATATGTTTACCATTTACAATCTCGTTAAGCATAGTAACCCCAAGCATGCTCATAAATGCTCCCGGAACACCATGGCCGGTACAGTCGGCAGCGATTATTACCTGTAAGTTACCCTGAGCACTTACCCAATAAAAGTCACCGCTCACTATTGCCAGAGGTTTATACAATACAAAGTGTTCAAGCTTATCACTGAACAGTTCCAGAGAAGGAATAAGGGCAGTCTGTATCCTTTTGGCATATATTATACTGTCGGTTATATGTTTTTTCTGGTAAGCGATCTGATCTCGTTGAGCTTCAGCCAGATCTTTTTGTTTCTCGATCTCATCTTTTTGAGCCGAAATTGTCCTGTTCTTTTCCTCCAGCTTAATATTGGCTTCCTTCTTGATTTTGTAACTCCGGTAAATGTAATATCCAAGAAAACTGACCAGAAGAAGAACGAAAAGAACAAAGTAAAGGATCAGTTTTTGCTTTTCCAGAGTCGCAAGCTGAAGCTTAATTTTCCCTTCCTGTTCTCCTATTTTTTTCAGCTGTTCATCCATCTTTGCTATCTGAAGAACAATTTTTTCCTTTTGGTTCGATAATGTATCTTTTTGTACCTGTACCTCTTTCTGCTGAACTACAATTGTCTGTTTCTGAATTGAAATTTCACCCTGCTGTTTACTTATCTGAACAAATTGCCTGTCAAGTACCTTTTGCTTTTCATTAAGCGATTTTTCTTTCTCAGCAATTTGTTTGTCCAGACTGTCAAGCAAAGACTTCTGTTTTAGGATCTCCAGCTTCTGTACATCTATTGTTTCAAGCTGTTGTTTAATCGTTTCTTTCTGAACCTCAATCTCCTTACTTGCTATATCAAAAAGATTCTGCCAGTCTTCTTTTGTCTTTATCGCCATGAACAGGAGTTCCGGAGGCACCGCCATACCAGCCTTTTTGATCATCTCTTCATTTATATCATACCTGGGTTTATTATTTACAACTATGAAATTCATCATTGACTCCCTGAATTCATATCCTTCCGAAATCAGCATTGTCTGATGTCCTTCAATCTTGTTCTTAACCTTCTCCAGATTAAAGTCAGCGTTTTTGTTAAGATATAAAACCTGAGTAGGAGTGATGCTTTCAATTTTTTTGAATCCGATAATAACAACCGGTTTATTCTGAATTTTAGTTCTTGTTTTTGCAAGGTTTGCCAATTCCGATACCAGGTCATAATCACCTATCAGAACTCCGATTTTAAAAGTTGATGAATCAGCAAACCCCGGCCCGTAATCAATATATTTTGCAAGGTCAAATATATATAACGCTCTGGTCGGATTATCAAATCCGCCCTGGCTATATAAGTTCCCCATTAAAAAGATCAGTCCTGATGAAAGGATTGAGGTTCTGATAAATCGCATTGGTTTTAACATGATATCCGGGATTTTCAATACGAAATTGCACAATTTTATTCAGGAAACCAAATATCTAAGGTTTCCATGAACCCAAAAATGTTGATAAATTGTTAACAACTACAAATACCAGCATGTTTGTGCTGGTTAAGTTATCGTATTTTTATGTAAAATTAATTGCCTCTTATAATGGGATTGAATATCAATAATTTATATTTTACCGGAAAGAATATTATTATTGTTGAGGATGATTTGCCATCGATCAGATATTATGAAACTCTATTAAAAAATTCCGGTGCGAATCTTAAAATTTTTAAAAACGGAAAAGAGTTTGTTGATTTTATAAATCAGCCGGACACTAATATAGATATCGTTTTCATGGATTTTCTTATTCCCATGATTAACGGGATTGACTGCATAAGAATATTCCGGAAAGAGAGAAGAAATACCCCGGTAATAATAATCACAGCATATTCTTCTGAACAGACAAAAACTGAAGCATATATTGCAGGATGCAATGAATATGTTTTGAAACCTATCTATCCTGAAAAGATATTTTTCCTCCTTGAAAAATATCTTAATACTGAGATTCAGGTTCCAAATTTATACTGAACCCGGTTTTACTTTGAGGCAGGTTGCTGTATCTTAACATAATTCCCGTAATAGCCCTCTAACTTCTTATTTATCTCTTCAGCCATTTCTGCTTTACCATTTTCAGCACAGAAACCTGCAACTCTCGCAGTATATTGAATTGCGGTTTGAATTTCGAACTCTGCCGAAGAGATGATAAATGGTTTCTGTTTAAGATAATAATCTAGTATTTCATAGTAATAGTCACAAAAAGCTTTCGTCATATCTACAGCTTTTGCAGTATCTCCGGCGGCAAAATATGAACCGATTACATCAGCCATATAAGGATCGTAAGGAATTTTTGAAAGAGGTAGTTCTTCCATACATTTATTAAGAACCCCGATAGCTTTCTCATTTTTCCCTTCGTCAGAAAGTGCTTTAGCGAGCCTGGCATAATTTAAACGGGCTTTAACAACGATAATAGTCCGTTTATGGTTATAATCAATATTTACACCCTTTTCTTTAGCTCCGCCCCAAACAAATTTTTTCATCATATTCTGATACAAAATATCTGTATTTATCCTACCATAATCCAACCAGTTTTTATTCTGCGATTTTATTGGAACCAGTCTGTAGGCAAGACCCTCAAGCTGAAAATATTCCTCCAGACCCAAAGCATCACTGTGATACCCTGTAACAAAATATATTGGCCGCTTCCAGTCATTATGTGCCAGAATATCCAATACGATCAGCTGACTTTTAAGGATAGCGCTTCCTTTAAGTTTAATATCAATGTAAGGAACTATCTTATCTGCGTCTTCTGGTCTAACAGTTCCTGAGGCAAGGACCTTTTCTTTATCAACGGGAATCCTTATTGTTCTTGAGGGTATCATATCGAGTACTTCGCCTATTTCTGAAGAAGAGGAAAGTTGCAACTTGGTTGCCTTGTTATCGCTGTTTACCCAATCGATTATTGTAGAAATATCAACAGGATCTTTGGTTTTTGGGTTTATATAAACCTGATTATTTATTCCGTCGTAATATTTCTTAACAGGAAGAGTAATTGGAAGAGGATCAGATGTATATGCTTTATTCTTCATCTGGTTGATGTACCAGTCAGTATTCAGTAGCATCAGATTGCACACCCTTATATCAGTTCCTACCCCTTCAACTTCCTGTGCATACCATAAAGGGAAAGTGTCATTGTCGCCATTTGTAAAAAGTATCGCATTGGGGGCACATGAGTTCAGGTAATTAAATGCAACATCTCTGGCAAGATAACGGCCTGATCTGTCGTGGTCATCCCAGTCTTGTGCTCCCATTATCACCGGAACGGCAAGAAAACATAATGCCCCTGCTACAGGAGCAGCAATTTTCTCACTGGTAATTTTTGATAATCCTTCAAAAAGAGAAAGAACTCCCAGACCAATCCAGACCGCGAAAAAATAAAAAGATCCGGCATAAGCATAATCTCTCTCCCTTGGCTGATTTGGGTATTGGTTCAGATAGAATACAATAGCAATTCCGGTCATTACGAAAAGGATGAGGATTATCCCACAGTTCCTGTAATCGCGGTTGAGCTGATAGAACATTCCGGCTAATCCAAGAATAAGCGGAAGAAGAAAATATTTATTCCTTGAGGTATCGTTTTTCATGTCCCTTGGCAAATCGGAAGTTCCCAGTCTGGGCTCATCAATAAACTTAATTCCGGTTATCCAGTTTCCATTTACCACGCCTCCTGTTCCCTGTGTATCGTTTTGTTTACCTGAAAAATTCCACATGAAATATCTGAAGTACATGTATCCGAACTGGTAAGAGAACATATAATTAAGATTCTCACCAAAAGTCGGTCTTTTAACTACTTTTTTATCTCCATTCTGGTCCGTAACCTGTATTGGAGTTCCTTTAACCCTTCCCCATTCTTCATAAATCGGCTCGTGTTCGGGCTGATCGCTCCACATTCTGGGGAAAAGAGCAATAAACCTTGGATCGTATTCACGTTCAAGATCATGTCCTGTAATTATATATTTACCGTTCTCCAATGCATACTTGGCTTTTCCTTCTGTGTAATTTATAACAGGAGCATTATAAACCGCTCCTCTGAATAATGGCCGCTGACCATATTGTTCCCTGTTCAGAAAATACAGAAGATTAAATGGATCTGATGGATTATTTTCATTAAGTGGTGTATCTGCGGTGGCTCTTATAACAATAATAGCATTTGATGAATATCCTATAAGTATAACCATAATTGCGGTAAGTGCCAGATTAAGAGCAGCTCTGTTTTTTCCTGCTATATACCAGACGACACCCGAGATTACAATAAAGATCAAAAGATTAAGAATCACTGACCCTGAAAGTATCCATATTCCCGTTAAGAAAAGGGCTGCTATGGCAAAAGCCGCATTCTTAGTACGATTCGTTGAGGAAAAAGAAAATTTAACAGCAAAAACAAACAGAACCGCTAAAAGCAATATATGGAATATCATACCGCTGTTAACCGGCATTCCCAGAGAATTCACGAAGAAAAGATCGAACTGTGAAGAAATGGTTACCACTCCCGGCATTATGCCATACATCAGCAGAGTGAGAAGAACAATAGAAATAACCGTAGAAAAAATAAAGCCCTTCCATGAAAATTCATATTTTTTAAAGTAATATACCAGCACTATTCCAGGAAGTGTCAATAGGTTAAGAAGATGTACACCTATGGAAAGCCCCATCAGGAAAGCTATCAAAACAATCCACCTGTCGGCAGACTTCTCCTCAGCCTCATCCTCCCATTTGAGAATTGCCCAGAAAACGATTGCGGTGAAAAAGGATGATGATGCATATACTTCGCCTTCTACTGCTGAAAACCAGAATGAGTCTGAAAAAGTGTAAGCCAAAGCACCAACTACGCCCGCTGCCATTACAGCCAAAACTCTTCCGGGATTAAAATGATCTTCTTTTTGTAAGATGATCTTTTTTGCAAGATGAGTTATTGTCCAGAACAGAAACAGAATAGTAAATGCACTTGCCAGGGCAGACATTGTATTTACCATAATAGCAACTTTTGACACATTTCCTCCTGCAAAAAGAGTGAAAAAACGTGACATAATCATAAAAACAGGGTTTCCCGGAGGATGACCAACTTCAAGTTTAAATCCTGAAGCAATGAATTCTCCGCAGTCCCATAGACTTGCTGTTGATTCCATTGTCATCAGATATGTTACAGCTGCGGCCACAAATACCACCCAACCGGTTATGTTGTTAATCTGCCTGTAATTCTTCATTCTGTGTAATCTTTATGTTTCAGAATATCTCTAAAATATCCGAGGACGAAAATACTGCTTTTTTTCATACTTAGGTAACGTAGAATATCTACACTAATTTTGTTACTTTTGCAAATTAATTTCTACAATGAGATACAGGTTAATCCTTTTACTATCAACATTTTTTCTATTTGCGCACAGTGCTTTTTCGCAGTACTATGATACCGGACAGGACCCGGCCTCACTGAAATGGAAGCAAATAAAAACCAGCCACTTCACAGTTATTTATCCCGAGAAATACGGTTTAGGCGGCATTGTTTATGCAAAATCGCTGGATGCAGCATATTCAAAATTAGTTTCAATTTTCCCTGAAAGAAAGTTTAATATCCCGGTTATTATTCATAATTACACAACCCGGTCAAACGGGTATGTCGCATGGGCTCCTCACAGGATGGAGTTATACCCGACACCCGAGCAGAACACCATTCCTCTTTCGGCTGAATATCAGCTTGCTGTACATGAGCTCACACACGTGTTTCAGCTGGAATCATTAAACAGTGGCTTCTCTAAAGGAATGTCTCTGTTTTTCGGGGAACAGTTCACAGGAATCATTTCTTCACTTCTCCCGTTATGGTTCCTTGAGGGTGATGCTGTTTTTGCCGAATCAGCTTTAACAGGATCAGGCAGAGGACGCAGTCCGTCTTTCCAGAAAGAACTTAAAGCTGTAATAGTTGACAAACCAGCTTTGTATAAATATGATAAGATTCTCAATGGATCGTACAGAGATTATATCCCTGATTATTACAGTTACGGTTATCAGATGGTAACATGGGCCCAGGCGAAGCATGGTCTTAGTGTCTGGAACAAAGCATTGGATTACACTGCAAAACAACCTTTCACAATAAACCCGGTTAATATTAGCCTTAGAAGTAATGCAAACCTGACTAAGAAAAGACTTTATGAGGAAACATTCGATTCACTAAAGACAATCTGGAATAAAGATGTTGCTCAAAGCAGTCCGGTGATCTATGAACCGCTTAATCAGTCAAAAAAGGATAGATATATTAATTACGAGTCTCCGGTTTTCGCAGGGCAGGGCAACATTATTGCAGTTAAATCCTCATTATCAGAACCTTCCTCAATTGTATTAATAAATCCTTCTAAAAAAACAGAAAAGAAATTACTTACTCCGGGACAGATGTACCCAAAACAGATCTCATATGGAAACGGTAATCTCGTTTGGGTTGAAAATCAACCGGATCCAAGATGGGAAAACAGGGAATATTCCA